>JAAUYD010219061.1_pt1 | contig 13478 bp, 11 predicted proteins | sample 7278101 | NCBI WGS metagenome assembly JAAUYD01 (sample SAMN14350128, study PRJNA611818) | marine sediment metagenome | isolation source: surface marine sediment (0.6m) | place: French Polynesia: Moorea | collected 2018-08
AGGGTGGCGAAAGTCCCCTCGCGTTTGCCGATCTTTTCGGTGAGGGTCAGCATGGCCTCCGCGTCGCCGAAACGCAGCGTCATGCCGTCCGTATCGGCGGTGGTGAGGATTCCCTCTTCGAAGAGTTCCATGGCGAAGGAGATCGCCACGCCGGTGGAGATGGTGTCGATGCTGTAGCGGTTGCAGATCTCGTTGGCCTTGATGACGGCCTCGAGATTGTCCACCCCGCAGTTGCAGCCAAAGGCGACCAGGGTCTCATATTGCGGGGCGCCGTAGGCCGGATCCGAGTTCCAGGGCGTCTCCACCCGCACGCTGCGCTTGCATTTCAGGGGGCAGCGGTAGCAGGTGGGCCGCTTGACGATGTACCCTTTCTCGAACATGGCCTGAACGGCGATATTGGCGATGGTGGGAAAGGGCCCGCCCTTGAAGTTGTTGATCGGCATATTGCCTGTCTGCTCGTACTTGACCATGGTGGGACCGGTGCCCCACTTCCAGGGGAACTCGGTGATCTTTTTGTAGTTAGCCGTCATCCACTTGCTGAGTTCCTGCACCTTCTCGGTATCGTGCGCGGGCGGGTCGATGCTGCCTTTGAGGGCCACCAGCTTGAGGTTCTTGGATCCCATCACGGCACCCATGCCGGTGCGGCCGGCCGAGTGCATGACGTCGTTCTGGACCGAGGCGTAGCGAACGAGCTGTTCCCCCCCGGGTCCGATGGCGGCGGTGCGCAATGCCTTGATCTCCAGTTCGTCCTGGACCTTGTTGACGGCATCGGCCACATCCAGCCCCCAGAGGTGCTGGGCGTCTTTGATCTCCACCTGGTTGTTCCGGGCCAGGATGTAGACCGGCTGGGCCGCCTTACCCTCCACGATGAGGGCGTCGTAGCCGCAGCGGCGCAACTCGGCGCCGAAGAACCCGCCAGCCTCGGCCTCGCCATAGGCGTTGGTCAACGGCGATTTGGCGCCCACCACATTGCGGCCGCTGCCCGGCACCTTGTGTCCGGTGACCGGCCCCAGGGCGAAGATCAGCTTGTTATCTTCGCCCAGAGGGTCGACGTTCGGTGCCATCTCGGTGAGCAGGGTGTGGACGATAAAACCGGTGCCCCCCAGAAAATGGGTATAGAAAGCATCATCGGGGTGATCCTCGCTGATCTTGCCGGTGGTCAGATTGACTCTGAGAATGGTTTTCGTATAGCCCTTCATGGTTCGTCGTGTCCTTTAATCCTTCGGGTATGGAATCTAACTCCGAGTGTATTGTTTGTAAGTGGCGATGTACTCTTTGATGCCCTCTTCGATGGAAAACTGCGGTTCGTATCCCAGTTCTTTGCCAGCCAGCGAGATGTCGATGGTACCGCGCTTGGCCATATCCTTCTGCTCGAACTCGCTGAGTTTGGCCCCGATGGTGATCTCGGCGCCGGGGATGAGGTCTTTCACGATGTTGGCAATCTCACTGCCCGAGTAGAGCGCGCCGCTCGTGGTCAGGTAGGTCCGGCTGATGAGATCCTCGTCGTTGGCGTTGAGGGCCCGCACGACGCCCTGGACCGAATCTTTTACATAGGTGTAGTCCCGGGTCAGATCGCCGCCCGTGGTGAACTCGGTGGGCGTGCCGCTCAAGGCGTTTTCGATCATGTCTTTGATGAACATGGAGTAGCGCATCCCCCAACCGTAGACGCCGGAGAAGCGCACCGAGGCGTAGCTGACCCCGTTGTTGTTGCAATAGGCCTGGCCGATGAGTTCAGTAGCGGCCTTGGAGGAGCCGTAGTGGCTGCCGTGACCGCTGCCGGGGATAAACATGGGGTGGACCTCGTCCATGGGCTCGTACTGCTTCTTGGGGTAGACCCCGATGCTGGAGATGTTGACCACCCGTTGCATCTCCATAAGTCGGGCCGTCTCGAGGACGTTGATGGTCCCCATGACATTGGCCTGATAGGTGAAGTAGGGGCGCCGGTTGCTCTCGGCGGGGTCGAAGAAGGCCGCCATGTGGACGATCTTGTCAATCTTCTCTTCCCGGGTCACTTTGATAAGATCGGGCAGGTCGAGGATGCTGGCCCGCTGGTAGACCAGGTTGTCGCCCTGGACGGCTTCGTCCAGAAAGTTCTGCAGCACCGGGCTCGGCGGTGCCAGATCATAGTTGACGACCCGGTCGCCGTCCTCCAACAGGGCCTTCATCAAGTACACACCGATAAAACCGGAACCGCCGGTGATCATGACTGTCTGGTTGCTCATGGTAATCCTCTTATTCTTCGAATGGTAGTTGTATATTATTGGTTTCAGCCGAGGCGCAGATCACTGCCCGCCTCGGCCAGCAGTTCATCCACCATCTCCACGGTCCCTTCGTCCAGGTCAATCCCTTCGGCGCGGCTGAGCGCTTCCTTGGCATTCTCGATTTCGCCGGGCAGATAAAGCTCGTCCACGTTCTGAGCCTTCTCGATATCCTTGATCTCGACAATGTACTTGCCGAGCAGTTGCTTGAGCAGGGTGGGATCGATGAAGGCCGAGGGGTCGATGGCCAGGAAGAAAGCGCCCACCCCGGTGGCGCCGGTCAACTTGTGAAACGTCTTCACCGCTTTGCTGTACTTGGAGCCGGAGAGGACACCGGCCAAGATGTCCACGGCGATGGCCAGCGCCACCCCCTTGGGCCCGCCGATGGGCATGAGGACACCCTTCAGTGCTTCGGCCGGATCCTCGGTGGGGTTGCCGTCGGGCCCGAAGGCCCAGGTGGGCGGGATCGGTTTGCCCAGGCGCTCGGCTTCGCGGATCTTGCCACGGGCCACATTGCTCACCGAGAGGTCCATCACCAGGGGATATTCGCCGTCGGTGGGGAAGGCCAGGCTGATGGGATTGGAGCCCAACACCGGCTCCATCCCCCCCCACAGGCTGATGGAGGAAGCCGCGTTGCAGGCGCAGATGCCGATCATCTCCTCGCTCGCCGCCATCATGGGGTAGTTGGAGAGAAAGCCGATGTTGTTGGTGTTGCGCACCAGGGTCATGGCGATCCCGTACGCGCGGGCGCTTTCGATGGATTGCTGCATGGCCAGGGCGGCAGCCACCTGGCCGATGCCGTTCTTACCATCCACCAGCGCATTGGCCCGGGAGACCTCGACCACCGCCGGGTTGTCGGCGATCTCCATCTGGCCGGCATTGATGCGGGCCGTGATCATCTTGAGGTATTTGACCCCATGGCTGTGGATACCGCGGGCATTGGCCCGCACCAGGCTCTCGGCCACCGTGCGGGCCACGTCATCCGCCACGCCGGTTCTGGTGAGGAGTTCCACCACGGCATTGAAGATCGTTTCGTAGCTGAGTTTCATTTCCGTTTATTCCTCTATCAAGCCCAGCGCCGCGAACTTCTGGTCCAGTTTGTTGAACGCGACACTGCTGATGCCACCCTTGAGTGTTTCGGCCTTGACCACCTCCGCCTCCACGCGCTTGACCGACTTGGTGTAGACCTCCTCGATCCGTTCGCGGGCAACGATGACCATGCCGTCGTCGTCGCCCAGGATGAGGTCGCCGGGGTTGACGAGGGCGCCGCCGAAGATGATGGGAAAGTTGACCTTGCCCAGGGTGTTCTTCACCGTACCGGCGATACAGAAGCCGCGGCAGAAAACGGGCCATCCCGTGGCGCCGAGCTCTTCCGAGTCCCGCACACAGGCGTCGATGGCCAGGCCGCCGATCTTGCGGGCGATGGCCGAGGTCGTCATGAGATCGCCCCAATAGCCGGCCTCATAGTAGCCGCCCGTGGTGGCCACGATGATGTCGCCGGGGGCGGCCTTTTCCAGGGCCTTGTGGAGCATCAGATTGTCTTTCGGGTGGCATTCCACCGTGAAGGCGGGACCGCAAAGCTTGTGTCCCCGCCGGTTCGGCTTGATGGCGCTGGCCACGAAGCCCCGGCGGCCGGAGGCCTCATAAACGGTTGCCACGGCCAGTTTGCTGAAATTCGCGACCATCTCCGCGGATGGTCGCTCGATCTTGGTTATGACGTGGGTCATCTTCACTTTCCTTTTCTATTTTTTCCCGTTCATCACCACGCAGCGGATACCCAGCAGCCCGCAGACATGTTCCAGCTCCGCGACCCACTCACCGGGAACGGCACAGATGTGGTTGGAGGCGAACTCGGCCACGAAAACGTCAATGTCCACGTCGGTCTTCACAAAGGCGGTGGGCAGCTGGTGGGCGCCGCGGGCGGCCACGAAAGCCTCGTACTCCGCCTGAGGCAGTTCGATCGCCTCGCCCTGGAAGAGGGCCATGGTGTACGCGCCCGCTTTGCGGTAGAGACGGCCGACGGTCAGCGGACCGGGAGCGCAGGTGAGGTAGGTGGTGCCCCCCCCGCCGGGCCGGATGGCGGGCATGATGTTGACCCGCTTGAGATTCTCGGCCGCATCGCTGCTGCGCCCGGCGAACCAGGTGCACATGCCGCCGCAGTTGGGCAGGTAAAAAGTATTCGTCTCGTCATTGATATAGGAGACATCGGCGAACATGGTGGGCAATCCGCCGGAGACCAGCTTCATGATCTCAGAGGTGAGCCCGGCGTCAGCGTCGGCCTCGCAGGCCATGACAGTGGTCTCCTTTTCACCGTCAGCGTCGTAGGGGCCCGGCAGCAGGGCGGCACTGAGGCATTGGGGTACGTAGTGGTTGGTGAGATCGGGCATGCACTTGATGGCCACGAAGTCCAGGGAGCGCTCCCGAATGATACGCTTGGTGGCCAGGTAGCAGCGCACCTGATGGGCCAGCTTGTCGGGAACCAGCCCCTGGTCGTTGTAGGCGATCTTGCCCATGTGCTGGGCCAGCCAGTCCATGGTCTTCTGCGTATCTTCGTCAGAGACCTCTTCTGCCAGGCGGATGATCTCCAGTTGATCGATATGTTCGGCATCCACCCCGAATTGGCTGCGCCACTGCATGGGGTCGAAGGTACCCGTATCGATGCCCAGGCTGCGGCCGCCGAACATGCCGAAATTGCGCCCTCGCAGGCGGGCCACGGCGGCAGCGGCACGGATAAAGGGCAGGCATTTCTCTGCCACCGCCTGCGGGTTGACCCCGTCGAAATTCTCCCGCACCCGCAGGTGGGCGAAACCGATCTGATCCAAGGCGCCGGCGGCACCGAAAAGGCCCACCGAACCGTGGGTACCGGCCTCTTTGTTGGACAGCAGGATGGTGGGCAGGTTGACCTTCTGGATCGCCCGCAGAACCATGTTGGGCGACACCCAGCAGGGCACATGGGCCACCAGCGCCTCTACGCCGGCGGCAAGCAGCTCTCCGGTCTGGGTGTCGATCTCCTCTATCTTGCGGGCCACTGCATCGAAGCAGACCAGGTCCAACGCCTGCTGTTTGAAATAGTCGACAGCCTTCTGATGGCGGGGCTCGGTGAGCCCCTGGAAGAGCTTGCCCCACTCGTGATCGCGGGCGTCGCCGAGGGTCATCAGGCCTATTTTGGGAGGATTCATTGCGACCTCACTGGTAGATTTTGGTTGGTTAGTTTACTTCTCGGTCAAAGGACTGAATCATGCGTCCGCCATCGGGATAGATGGTCTGGCCCACGAAGAAGGAGCTGTCCTCCGATGCGAGGAAGACGGCCGTGCGGCCAATCTCGCTGCACTCGGCCACCCGCCCGATGGGCGTGCGCCGCAGGATGGTGTCCATCAGTTCCTTGTTGTGACCCACGCGCTTCATCAATTCGGTGTTCACGGCCCCCGGGCCGATGCCGTTGACCCGAATGCCGTGGTCGATGAGGCCCAGTCCCATCACCTTGGTGAGCTGGTTGATACCGCCCTTGCTGGTGGTGTAGGCCACCTGGTTTTTCAAACCCAGAACCCCCATCACCGAGGACATGTTGATGATGACGCCGCCCTCCCCTTGTTTGACCATCTGCTTGGCCGCCGTCTGTCCGCAGAGGAAAACGCCCTTCAGGTTGACGGCGATGACCTGGTCCCACTCTTCCTCGGTGACGTCCAAAAATTCCGCTTTGGCATTGATGCCGGCGTTTGAGACCATGATGTCCACGCGCCCGAAGCGCTCGACGGTCTTGTCGACCAGGTTCTGAACTTGATCGCTCTGGCTCACGTCACACTGAACGAACATGGCCTCCTGGCCCTGGTCTGCGATGGCCTTGGCGGCGGCCTGTCCCAGATCTTCGCTGCGGCCGGTGAGGACCACCTTGGCCCCCTCTTCGGCGAACGCCTCGGCAATGGCAAGGCCGATCCCCTTGGTGGCGCCGGTGACGACGGCGACTTTGTCTTTGAGTTTCATGTCTACTATCTACTCCTTGGCAAGGCTGTGCTTCCTGGGAAGCGATCAGCCCTGTAACATGATATGTGGATAATCCCTGGCGGACAGATTCACCAGCCGCCAGGGATTTCGTCTCGTTGTTGTCGAACAGACGGGTGACCGGACCGATTTAGTTGGTCTGCGGTTTGGTCCCCACCGGATACTTCTCCATGATCTCGGCCACCAGTTCGCTGATGTGATCCACTGTGCGGGTGACGACTTTTTCACCCTTCTCGCGGGTGGCCTTGGTGGGATCACCCACCACGCCGTTGCCGCCCTCGGCGAGGTCATACTTCTCGGGACGGGCGAAGGTGCCTTCGAAGTGGTACATCTGACCCGGTTTGGGCATGGCGCCCGGCGCGATTTTCCACTTCGGATCTACCAATGGGTGACCGTCGCCCGGAGCGGCAAGACGCATGTCGACGAGTTCTGGGTAGAGATAAAGGGCCACACTGGTCTCGGCCTCGTCGGCGTGCCACATGTGGTCTTCGAGGACATCCTTGTCGTCGCGCAGGAAGTCGTACCAGTGCAGGGACAGGACGAAGTGCCCCTCGATGCCCAGCTTGTGCACCGCCACGATGGTGGAGGAGACCTGGCCGTGGGCAGAGAGGATAATGAATTTGTTGTAGCCGGATACCGAGGCGCCGCGGACGATGTCGCACAGCATCTCGATGTGGGTCTCGAACCGCAGCGGGATGGTGCCCGGCACGCCCCAGTGGTGATAGGGGTGGGAGCCATACATGGGACAGGGCAGGATCATGGCCCCGCTCTTCTTGCCGATCAGTTCGGCGATCCCCATGGCATTGCTGGCGTCGGAACTGGTGGGGCAGTGGGGCCCGTGCTGCTCGATGGCGCCGATGGGCAGGATCGCGACGTCGCAGACGTTCTTGGCGTACTCAACAACGATGGGAGCGGCATTTTCGTGGAACCAGACAGATTTTCTTTCAGTCATAATATTCTCCTTTCAATGGATCTTCTTTTTCTGACGATATGGAGACACCCGGTGTCGCGACAATGGCGGCAAAGGCCGTGATGGGATGCCTCGTTGATCGGATCTGGCCAGCGGGCGTCCTCCGATCAAAAAAGGGCTTGTCCCGGCACCCGGACCCGAATCCGATAAAGGGTCGTGGATGCCGTGATGTACAATGTCTTCAAATCGGGATCTCCCCAGGTGAAGTTGGCCGCCTGTTCGGAGACCCGGATGCGGCCCAGAAGCGTTGCGTCCGCATCGTATACGTGGACGCCCCCGGGGCCGGTGCAGAAGAGGATGCCGGCGCTATCCACCTTCATGCCGTCGGCCACCCCCACCTCCGCTCCGATCAGGTCGGCCCAGAGGCGGCCGTTGATCAAGACGCCCTCATCGCTCAGGTCGAAGGCCCGGATATGCTGACGGGCCGTATCGTTGATGAAGAGGATCTTCTCATCCAGCGAGAAGCAGAGGCCGTTGGGCTTTTCGAAGTCGTCCACTAGAAGGGTCAACTCGCCGCTGACGGGGTCCAGTCGGTACACCCCCTGGAAGGCTAACTCCTGGGCCCGCTCCACCCCGAATTTGGGCCCACGTCCGGAGTTGGGATCGGTGAAGTAAATCATCCCGTCCGATGTGACCACGATGTCGTTGGGGCTGTTGAGTTCCCGTCCCTGATAACGGCTGGCCAGAGTCTCGATCCTGCCGCCGTCCGCCGCGCTGCGGGTGACCCGGCTGGTGGCGTGCTCGCAGGTGAGGATGCGCCCCTCCCGATCGTAGGTATTGCCGTTGGCCATGTGGCTGGGCTTGCGGAGGACGCTTACCGCACCGTCGGCTTGCCAGCGGTAGATGGTGTCGCCGATGATGTCGCTGAAGGTCAGATGATGGTCCCTGGGGTGCCAGATGGGACCTTCGATGAAGGCGAAGCCGTTGGCGACCACTTCCAAGCCGGCATCCGCATGGACGACGGAGAGAAAACGTTGATCATGGATCTCTATGACGTTCTTGGACATCTGCCCTCTTTCGGATAACGGCCAGTTAAGGTCTCGGCCGCCGATAGGCCCGCCGATCCATCCAGCGGCGCCGGTCACCCGGATCGCGTGTCGAGTAGCTGCCGACACACGCGCAAAAAGTTTTCTCCCAGAATCAGGCGGCACTCCGCCTCGCTGTAGCCATGGGCCAACAGGGCGGCCGTGATGCCCGGAAACGCTTCATGCTGCTCGATGCCGGCGATAAAGTCACTGGACCGCCGGCCGTACCAAATCCCTTCGATCCAACCCGGGTACTTCTCGCTTTGGGTGGGGGTCTTGCGGTCGAAGGTACAGAAATCGGGGCCCCGGTTGGCGAATCCCCGCACCACCTCCCGGTTCATCGGGGTTTGATAGGCGTAAAAGTCCGGACCCAAGGCCACATGGGCGATTCCCACCAGATCGGCGATGTGATCCACATGGCGCAGCAGATCTCCGATGTCGGGATGGGCCTTGTCCTGGTTCACCAGCGCCGCCCAGAAACTGATGCCCACCACACCTCCCCGCTCCGCGATGGCCCGGATGCGTCGATCGCTAATGTTGCGGGGATGGTCGCAGACGGCTGCGGCGGCACTGTGGCTGTCGATGACGGGACGGTTGGTCAAGGCGATGAGGTCGAAAAAACCAGGGTCGGATAGTTGGGCTGTATCGATCATCATGCCGAGACGCTCGGCCTCTGTGACGACCTGTTCGCCAAAACCGGTGAGCTTTCCCCGGGTGCGGGTCTGGGCCACGCCATCGGCCAGACGATTGCGGCCGTTGCCGGTGAGCTGCAGCCCGCGCAGTCCCATGCGATACAGGCTCCTCAGGGAGGCGCGCAGGTTGAGGTTCGGCTTCCCGTGAAGCACGCGCCCGCCGGCGATGGTGGCCAGGATGGCGAATTTGCCCGCCTGCAGGGCGCGGTCGATATCGGAGGCGTCTCGGCAGAGGATGAAGCTCTCACACCCGGCCTCCAGTTCGCTGTTGAGCACGTCCAGCTTCTTATGGGCATCCCAGAAGCGCAGCTCGGAAGCGCTGTACATCACCTGGGCCACATGGTCGCCCCCTACCGCCAGTTGGACGAGGTTCACCCCCTGCCCTTCCAAAACCGGTTTGTAGACCCGGTCGAAGACGTGGACCTCGCCCCGCACGGCCGCATCCTCCTGCAGGAGGAACTCGTAGACGTAGGCATCCAGGATCTCCTGGTGGGTGTCGGCCACGATGGCCGTTTTATGCAGTTCTACGGCATCCATATCCAGCTCTCGCGCACCCACCTCACACCAGGGTCTCTCGAAACAACCGCATCATGTTGCCGCCCAGGATCTTGCGGATGTCGTCATCGCTGTAGCCATGCTGCACGAGATACTCCGCAATCAGATAGGCCTCGGACAGATCGCTGGGGTCGTTCAGCATGTGATTGCCTTTGGGCACCCCGGTATAGAACCCTTCGATGGTGCCGGGCGCCGGGCACATGGCGCGGTGAATGTTGTGCACAAGGTCGAAATTGTCGAAATCCAGACCGATGCCGATGTGGTCGGTGCCGATGAGACCGGCGATGTGGTCGATATGCCGGACGACATCGTCGAAGGTGACTGTTTCGCCTGTTTCCTGGGCCCGCCAGCGAATCTCGGTCTTGACCATCTCCATACCGATGACGCCGCCGTTGGCGCCGATGGCCCGAATGCGGTCGTCGCTGAGGTTGGTGGCGCTGGGACACACCGCTTGGACGCCGATATGGGAAACCAGGACCGGGCGGTTGGTCACCGCGAGCACATCGAAGAAGCTGTTGTCCGTCATGTGGGTCAGGTCCACCAGCATCCCCAGGCGATTCATCTCCTCCACCAACTTGATCCCGAAGGTGGTCAGGCCGGCGTCGGCGCGGGCCTCGCCCATGCCGTCGGCGAAGCGGGTGCGACCGCCGCCGCAGATGCAGTTGATTCGCAGCCCCAGGCGGTAGAAGGTGCGCAGCATGCTGAGGCTCTCCTCGTCCGCCCGTCCCTCCATGGCGCGGGCACCTTCAAAGGCCAGCAGCACGGCAATCTTGCCGTCGGCCACGGCCACCTCGATCTCGGCGGCGTTGTGACAGATACGGAAGGTGTTGGAACGCTCCTCTTCGAGCCGCAGCAGGTCGATCTGCTCGAAGCTGCCGAAGACGAGGTCGTCGCTGAGGTTGCATACGCAGGGCGAGTTGCCCCCCACGCTGGTGGCGATAACGTTGATGCCCCCCTTGCGCAGGGCCGGTGCGTAGCGGTTGTCAAAGATGTGGGTCTCTTCCAGCGCATGGCGGATGGCGAATTCGAACATCATGTGGTTGTGCACATCCACAAAGAGGGCCGCCTCGTTGAGCCGCTGCGCCCGTTCGCTGAGTTCCCACTTCTCTTTTTTGACCCGAGTCGCCGTCACCGGATTCACCCCTAGCCGCTTACGATCCTGCGGGTGCGCTCCAAAATGTCCAATCCCTGCATCTTCAACCAGTGGGGCAGATCGATGAGGACCCAGTTCTCGGCCAGCCTATCGCCTTCCCGGCGGTAGATATCGACCACCCGCATGTCGGCCGATATGCGGCTGCCGGGCAGCCCCAGAAAGCCCCCCACAGGGGTGTTGGTCAGATTGGGCCAGCCAAAAAATCCGCCGTACCGACCTTCGGCCAATCGACAGACGTGGCCGTTGAAGACCTTGTCGGTGAGCCCGGCACGAAACGGATACTGGTGCTGTTGTTGGAAGCCGTCAATGGTGTATGTGGCACCGATACCGGCGGGCCCGTACCAGAGCATGTCGTCATGCCAGGTTTTGGCCAGCACCTCGGGGGGCGGGCAGTCGTTGCCGGTGCAGTTCAGGTCGTTGAGGTCGCCCAGCATGCGGTTGATGAGGTCCAGGGTTTCGGCCCCCTCGGCCGGATCCTGCGGGTCGAGGAGCAGCCCGTCGTGGGTGAGCGGCCCGGGATAGACAAAGCTGGCGCCGGTCTGGGGCGGCAAGGGATTGATCCCCACCTGGTGCATCACGCCGATGATGTCGCAGAAGAAGCCGGATCGCGAAATCTTGCCGTCTTGGATGCAGTTGAAATCGGCATAGCGCAGAAGGGCGATCTTGCGGGTGGCCGGTATCCCCAGCCAGTCGCGCTCCAGGAGCCCCATGAAGTGGCCCATACTGATCACCCAATCTGTGCCGTCGATTTCACTGGTGCCGGCCATGAAGACGTCCTGCCGCCGCTGCGGCTTGGCCCAGGCGTTTTTAAACGGTCGCCAGAAGGATTCCACCACCGCCGCGGCGCCGTCCTGTTCACCCCAGGGATGGACCCCATACCAGTGGTAATCACCGGTGGTGTAGGTTTCCAGCACCTTTCCGATGGTGTCCATAGACGCCGTCTCCAGCGCCTGGTAGTACTCTTGGATCAGTGCTTTGTGCGCCTGATAGGCCCCCATCTGCTTCTTACCCTTTTACGGCCCCGTGGGTCAGCCCCGAGACGATATACTTCTGGAAGAAGAGCACCAGAAAGATCAATGGAATGGTGATCGAGACAGCGCCGGCGACCCCGTGCATGAGCTTGGCCAGGCTGTCGTCGGAGAAGATATAGTTGCTCAGCGCCGCTGTCATGGTCATGTGATCCCCGCTCATCAGCTGGCTGGAAATCAGAAAATCGTTGTAGGCCAGCAGAAATGAGAAGAGGCCGGTGGTGATCACTCCCGGCCACATGACGGGCATGATCACCTTGACGAAGGTCTGTACGCGGTTGCAGCCATCCACCAAGGCGGCCTGATCCAGCTCCTCGGGAATGTTGACGAAGAAGGAGCGCAGCATCCAGATGGTGAAGGGCTGATTGATGGCCACCAACACGATGATAAGGGTCTCGTAACGGTTCCAGATCCCCATGGCCCAGAAGGCCGGCTTGTAGGCCACCAGCATCACCACATGGGGCATGGCCCGGAAGACCAGCGCGATGATCAGGATCCAGAAGCCCATACTGCCCCGGTAGCGGGAGAGCCCGTATCCGGCCAGGCAGCCGATGGTGAGGGAGACGGTCAGGGTACCCAGGGTAATGACGGTGGTGTTGAGGGCCTGGCGCCAGAAGCCGTCCACGATCCAGACCGTGTAGAAGTGCTCCAAGGTTACCGGGGCGAAGAGTTTGGGCGGAAAACTGAACGCGTCCACCGGCGACCGGAAAGAGATCAGAAACATCCAGAAGAAAGGGAAGGCCGCCAGAAACACCCAGAAGAAGAGAAAGGTCCGATTGGCCATCTTAAGAGATGTGGGCATTTGTTTCAGCATCAGTGGCCTCCTTTCTGGTCGCGGAAGGTGCGGTACAAGAAGGGGGAGAGCAGGATGATGATGCCGATCACCGTCAGAATCGCAGAAGCCCCCGCCTTGGCGTAGTTATCCTCGAAGTGGAGGATGTAGTAGGTCAGGTACTGGAGCGAATTGGCGAAGAGGTTGGATCCGAAGACCAGCACCGGCTCGAAGATGCGGTAGGCATCCATGAGATGAATCAGGGTGATGAAGCTGAACAAGGCCCCCAGATGGGGAATGACGATGTAGCGGATGCGCTGCCAGCGACTGGCGCCGTCCACCTCCGCTGCCTGGAGAGCGTCCTTGGGTACGGTCTGCAGGCCGGCGTATAGAATCACGAAGGCGAAAGGGGTCACATGCCAGATACCGTAGAGGATGATCAAGGCGCGGATCGTAACGGCGTCCTTGAGAAAGTAGATCTTGCCCGCCCCAAGCTGCTCCAGCAGGGCCGCCACCACGGCGTTGTCCAGAAAAAGCCAGTAGATGGACAGCGATCCCACCACCGGGGTGATGATGTGGGGCAGGAGGGAAGCGAAGATGATGGGGCCGCGGGCCCACTGTACCAGGCTGTTGACCGCAATGGCCAGGACGAAGCCGATCACCAGGATGCAGGGGGTGGTGAAAAAAGCATACATCAGGGTGAACTCTAGCGCGCCCCAGAAGTCGATGTCGGTGACATCCCGATAGAGGCCATGGAGCTTCTGACCCAGTCTGGCCGGCTGGCCATCGGCCGTCTGGGAACGGTCCTTGCTCAGGGCCTTGGCGAGACCGCCGGGATCGGCCACGGTGTCGAAGTTGCGGCCGCCGACAAACTCCCACACCTTCACCGGCTGGCCCTTCTCATCCAGCACCGGCTGGGGCACCTTCTGCACCGTGGTCTTGGTCAGGCCCCCAAAGAGGGGCACCACGCTTTTGACCTCGACAATCTCGGTTTTCACGTGGGAGGTGTGCAGCGAGAGATAAAAT
>JAAUYD010286236.1_pt1 | contig 13478 bp, 2 predicted proteins | sample 7278101 | NCBI WGS metagenome assembly JAAUYD01 (sample SAMN14350128, study PRJNA611818) | marine sediment metagenome | isolation source: surface marine sediment (0.6m) | place: French Polynesia: Moorea | collected 2018-08
AGGAATACCATCATGAATATTGATATCATTAGGATTAAAATCATGAATACCAAGTCTAAATCCACCACCAACTAATGGGTCAGGCAGAAAATCAGGTGTACTTTTATCATTAATATTGTTTGGGTCTAAATCTGGGTTGAGAATATTGTCAAAGAATTTCAAAGGATTTGGTAAACGTCTGGGAAGCTCTTGTATAACCTCTTGAGCCTGTGGGTTGCTCAGAATTAGAAGTCCACCAGCAGCCAGAAATAACCCACCTCCAACGATAGCAACAGGTATTGCAATGTCTCCAGAATAGTCATTAAAATTAGTAGGGGAATTAAAGACATACCGATATAAATTGCCATCCCCCGCCTCAAAGCCAATGGGGTCTTGACTAATAAACCGTCCGGTAGCAGCATCATAATACCGTGCCCGGTAATAATACAGCCCAGTCTCCTCATCAAACTCCCTTCCCGTATAACCAAACCGGAAATCTACCGCAGTATTACTCTCCCCAGTCACCCCACCAAAACTATCATAGGTAATATGATTAACAACCACCCCCGCAGCATCAACCACATCCCGCACAGTCCCTTGGTTATCCGTCAACGCCCACAACACCCCACCTTGGGCATTTTCATCCGCCAACACCTGGTCAATCCCAGCACCATGCAAATAACGGTGAGTTAAATTACCATCACCATCAAAGGTCAGAGCAATATGCTCCCCATCATAGACAAACCTTTCCACCTCAGATATTGCCGCACCATCCCCATCTGGGTCTACTTCCTTAGCAATGCGCCGGTCAAAAACATCGTAAGTATATTCAACAGCCTTAACCACATTGCCCGCAGCATCTTTAACAATAACTTGCGTCAGGCGATTGCGATAATCCCAACTGTACTCAGTTACCTCACCCGTAGCAATCTCAACCCTTTGAGTGCGATTACCCTCGTCATCATAGCTGTAATTATATTTACCATCACTCAACAAGCGATTATCAGCACCAGTATCATAACCATCATTAGTTCTATTACCATTTGCATCGTAGGTGTAGCTTTCATCATCCTGGTAACTGTAATCGCTGCCAACCAGTTGATTAGTAGCATCGTAATTGTAACTGCTACTGCCATCGGGGGATGTAAACTGGGTAATGCGGTTAATCTCATCGTATTCCCAGGTATAATCTGCTAACCCTTCGGCTGCGCTCAGGGTTAAAACTCCATTCCCCCCACTATGGGTTAATTGGGTCAACCTACTACCAGCATCATAGGTGTAGTTACTCTCTGCTACCAGTTGGGTTCCAGCCAAATCCCCATAGCGAGTAATACCTGTCATCTGACTAGCAGCATCATAGGTCATATCCACCCGCTTATCGGCAACCCCATTGCCACTTTGGGTAATTCTCGTCACCCGATTCAGTTCATCGTAAGTAAATTCTTCAATGCCAAACTGCACAGAATTAATGGTATCCGTCACAGTTCTCCCATTACCCACCCCATCGTAGGTGTAATCCAGGACAACATTAGCCACCCCTGGAGTACCGGCATTATCAATCCTAATTAGCTGTCCCGCACCATCGTAAGTATAACCATAACTAGAATCCTGGTCATTGACAGCAGTAAGTTGACTGGCAGCATCGTAAGTATAATTGATACTGTGGATGATATTATCGCTGCCATCGAGCCAATTTTCTGCGGACTGGCGGTTTAAGGCATCATAAGTATAACTGCGGACTCTACCATTGCGGTCTGTGGTGGTAATTAGGTTGCCAAAGCCATCGTATCCATAGCTGCGGGTACTGCCCAGTTGATTTGTTTCTGCAATTAACCTATCTAGCTCGTCATAGGTGTAACTAGTAGTATTGCCCTCGGCATCGGTAACAGATAGTACATTGCCCACAGCATCATAGGTGGTGGTGGTAGTTTGGTTGAGGGCATCCGTTGCTGTAGTTTGCCTATCTAGTGCATCGTAACTGTAGCTGGTTGTTTGTCCCAGGGCATCAATTATGGCAGTGGAGTTGCCATTATTATCGTATTCCCTGGTGGTTGTATGACCCAAGGGGTCAGTGATGGTAATTTGGCGATTTCGTTCGTCATAGGTAAATTGGGTGGTGCGTCCCAACTCATCGGTGATGGCGGTAATATTACCAACGGCATCGTATTCTGTGGTTGCAGTATCCCCTAAAGCATTGGTAACTATATTTTGGCGGTTGAGAACGTCGTAGCTGTAGGTGGTGGTGCGTCCCAGCTCATCAGTAATTGCCGTGAGATTATATGTAGCATCGTAATCGTAGGTAGTGGTGCGATTCAGGGGGTCAACAATACTAGTTTGGCGATTGAGGCCATCGTAGGTATATTGGGTGGTGCGTCCCAATTCGTCGGTGATGGCGGTAATATTACCAACCTCATCGTATTGTGTAGTGGCAGTATTTCCTAAAGCATCGGTGACTGTTGTCAGGCGATGGCGATTGTCGTAGGTGTAGCTGGTTGTATTTCCCAACTCATCAGTCTGGGCAATGGCGTTACCCACTTTGTTATAGGTTGTTGTGGTACTATTGCCCAAGGCATCTGTAACTTCAACTTGCCTTCCCAAATCATCGTACTCGTATTCAGTTTTGTGATTATTAGCATCAACGGTGGCAATTCGCTGGTTGGTAGGGTCATACTCGAATTGAGTGACATTACTATCGGGGTCAATGACGCGAATCAACCTGCCACGGGCATCGTAAACCATGTTGGTGCGATTGCCGTTGCCATCAATGGTTGCAACTAGGTTGTCATCAAAATCGTAACGTTGTTGTTGTGTACTCCCGTCAGCATAAATAGTTTCCACCAAGCGATTGCGGGCATCATAGCGGTATTGAGTTTTCCGTCCCAACTCATCAATAATGAACGCCAAATTACCCGCTTCGTCGTAGCTGTAGAGAGTTTCTTTTCCTTGGGCATTGATAGTTTTCACCAAACGCCCCATACTATCGTATTCACTGCTGCTGACATTACCGCGAGCATCAGTTACAGCAGTTTGATTACCATCTTCATCATAGGTATAACTAGTAACAGGAGATTCCAGAGGTCCACTACCATCTGGGTCAGCTTCAATCACCTGCACCAGCATATTCATGGCATCGTAAACAAACTCAGTCCGGTTACCATTTTCATCAATCACAGCGGTTTGATTGCCAGCAGCATCATACTCAAACTGCTGCACCGCTTCATCCACCGTACCCAGAGCATCAGTTACCCGAACTAATCTACCCAAATCATCATAATCGTAGTCCGTTACCCTACCCAAAGCATCAGTCATCAAATCGACTTGCCCATCAGAGGTATAGGTATAACTAGTAACCACATCATCATCTCCCCCCACTTCACCAACTACCCTAGTAGTGGAGAGCATATTTCCCGTGAGTGGGTCGATTTCGTAGAGCGTGGTTCTACCCAGTTCATCAGTAAAACTGGTAACTTGATTGAAAACCGGGTCGTAAGTATAGCGCTGCTCCCCCGTACCAACCCTAGTTCTCTTTTGAATGGTATTATTCAACCTAACAGAAACATTATTGTTAATGGAGCTGGTAGTGATGAAATCGAGGTCGCCATCATCATCAAAATCATCCACAGCGATAGACTCTGCTCCATTCCCAACTTCAAAAACAAGGCGTTCATCCGAGGCAAAGTTACCAAAACCATCACCCAATAGAACTGAAACCCTATTACCACCAGAGCTTAGTAAGTCAACATTGCCATCCCCATTCACATCTGCTAAAGCTAGGTCATCTAAATGACTGACGCTGTAAGTAGTTGTGGTGCCAAAAGTACCATCCCCATTTCCTAAAAGTATGAGTCCTGGTGTTACCAAATCAAGACGGTTATCAGAGTTGACATCTGATAAAATAACTACCCTAGGACTGCTTCTCACCTGATAGTTAGTTATGCCTGTAAAAACACCATTACCGTCATTCAACAGTATGGATATGGTGTTATTGCCAGTATTAGCAAATGCCAAATCCAGACTACCATCACCATTCACATCTCCCAGTGCAACATCAATAGGATTTTCTCCCACTGCGTAATCAGTTTTAGTACCAAAAGTGCCATCGCCATTCCCCAACAATACCGATACGTTGTTATCATATCTATTTGCAGTTACTATGTCTTGGCTACCATCAGAATTTATATCTCCCAGTACTACAGATATAGGAGTATCCCCGACTGCATAATCAGTTTTGGCACCGAAAGTGCCATCCCCATTCCCCAACAATACCGATACATTGTCGCTAGCAGCATTTGCAGTGACTATATCTGGGTTACCATCTGCATTTACATCCCCTAAAGTCACAGCATAAGGATTATTCCCAAAAGCGTAATTGCTTGTACTAGAAAAAGTACCATCTCCATTACCTAATCCAACTGATACCGTATTGTCACTATAGTTTGCAGTTACAAAGTCAGTTACCCTATCCCCGTTGACATCTCCTATGGCCACCGAAATTGGATGATTTCCGGTACTATAATTAGTGGTAGCAGACTGGGAACTAAAAGTGCCATCCCCGTTATTCCACACCACTGATATAGTATCTTCCCGGGAGTTCGCAGTTAGAATATCAACCTTGCCATCGGAATTCATATCCACTAGCACCGCAGAGCGAGGTTCTCTTGTGGATTCATATTCAATTTCGGTTTGAGCTGCAAAAGTACCATCACCATCATTCAACAATACTGAAACGCTGTTGCCATCCCTATTTGCAGTTACCAGGTCGAGTTTGCCGTCTCCATTTACATCTCCTATTACTATAGACTCAGGTTCTCTTCCAACTGCATAGTCCGTTTTGTTGGCAAAATTACCATTGCCATCGTTCAACAATACAGATACGCTGTCTTCATTGCTATTTGCAGTTACCAGGTCAAGTTGATCATCTTCATTTACGTCTGCCATTGCTATAAATTCAGGATCATCTGGAAGTGCATAGTCCGTTTTGGGGGCAAAATCACCATCACCATTGTTCAAAAATACGGACAGTATATCTTCAGAACCATAACCAAAACCCTGGGCAACAGCCATATCCAGGTCTCCGTCACTATCCAAATCTCCCAAACTCACTAATTTAGCATCACTTTCCACAGACAAGTCAGTGGGAGTACCAAACGAACCTTGTCCGTCTCCTAACAGTATGGATACCCTACCCCTGCCGTCATTAGCAAAGCTGGTGACTGCCAAATCGAGATTACCATCACCATTTACATCTCCTAATGCTACAGATGTAATTTCATTTTCGTCGTCCACAATAAATTTACTGGGACTACTAAAGGAACCCTGCCCGTCTCCCAGTAGTATAGATACATCCTCATAATCGTTGGCAAATGCCAAATCGAGATTACCATCACCATTCACATCCCCCACTGCTACAGATATAGGGCTATGTCCCGCATCAAAGTTAGTAGGCGAACTAAAGGAATCGGGTCCATCTGCCAGCAGTATGGATACATCGCGACTATGGTTGATGACTGCCAAATCCAGCTCTCCATCCCCATTAAAATCTCCCGTCACTATTTGTTGGGGATTATTTCCTGTCTCGTAAATCCGGTCTGGAAATAAGTTAGAGTTGTCTATTGCGCCTCCCGTTTCTTGACTTTGGCGGGAAATTTCATCGGAAATAGTAAGAACATTACCATTTTCATCATAAGTATAATTAGTGACATTACCCCTAGCATTGGTAGATGTTGTCACCAAATTATTCCCATCGCGCTCCACAGATGGTAAAAACCCAGCTCCATCACGGGAAGAAACTTCTTGCCCTGCTTGGTCCAGGAGAGTTTGCACCACATTGCCATTACCATCAACATAGCTAGCTGACGCATCCCCTAGCCCATTAGCAACGGGGGCATTAAAAGGATTAATTGTTTGTTCTGGACGATACAGCCCCTGGGTTTGTACCGCATCTACTTGCACCACCGAACCATCAGGACGAATGGCAGTCTCTACCCTACCAGCAAAGTCATATACATCCTCTCCCCGATTCCCCCGCTTATCAATGGCAGCAGTCATGCGGTGGGAATTATCGTATTCCCAACTACGGCTAGAATTATCTGGGTCAGTAATTTTAACTAAATTACCCCCACCGTCATATGACAATTGCGTAATTCTACCAGCCGGGTCAGTAATTGCAGTTACCCTATTTCCCGTGTAAGTGAATTGAGTTACCAAACCTGCGGGGTCAATTATCTGGGTGAGTTGACCAGCAGTATTATATACATAGCGAGTTTGATTATCATTGGCATCCTCCACCAATTCTAACTGGTTTTGGCCGTTGAATTGGTAAACAGTTTGGTCTTTCATGGTGCGGCGGAAAGTCCCGTCTGCCAGTCGTTCGAGGGTAGAAGAGGTGTCTGCTGGTGGGGCAATATAAGCACCTCCGGGTGTAGTTGGAGCTTGGAATAGGAATTGACTGCCATCACCATCAATTAACAGCACCGAACCGTCATCATTTTCGACTATCTCTTGCCATCCAGACAATTCCCAGCCACTACCAAAGGCACTATTAACTCTATTGACGTTGATTAACTCCCCAGTAGTGGTTGTAGAAGAACCGTTGAAGCTATCGCCGGTAAATATTTGTAACCCCGCGGTTAGTTCATACTCATATCTACCAGAATCCAAGTCACCCATATCCACTTGCAAAGCGGCATCAACTTCCCCACCACTTGCAGGTAGGGACCAGAAATTCTCCCCACCAGATAAACCATATTCTCCCGGAGCAACACCAGGAGCTTCATAGGTAAAATCACCCTGTTTTACCTCTAAGGATGCTACTAGTAGATTGTCAGAATTAGCTGGAACATCATCATAGCCAAAATGTACTATGTGTCTGGGGTCTGCCCGTAAGGAATCATAACGCAACGTCAATCCGCGAGTTGCCCCTAATGATTGATAAGTCACCAGATTGTGAGTTTCCCTTACCCCCCCAGAATGCAGTTCAACTTCTGAGTTAATTGGTTGGGTAACTTCACAATATTCGCAGCTATCATCTATATTACGGGGGTCGTTATTGGGGTCATTGAGTGGGGGAGCTGGGGGTGTAAAGAAGTGCCAGCTACTATTGCGAATCCCCCCCTCTATAGTCTCAATCACCGTACCATCATCGCTGACTCTCCCAGTACCCACCTTGTCAAACAACCCGGTATTGGGATTAATCGACCACAAATCCATCTCCAATCCCGGCGCATAACCAGCGCGGTTGGGCAATGCCAGGGGTGCAGGGGTATTAAACACCATCTCTCCCGGTTGAATGGTAACCACCATATCGGGACGCAAATTTTCTGGTAAGGCGGCAGGGGTTAAGTCCGGGGGTACTTCCGTAATACCCAATCCCCCCGTAAATGGATTCCCCTGTTGGTCATCTAAACTACCTGCTGCAACGAATACTGATGCCCCGGGAATGGTACTGGTGGTAACGGTGGTATCTGTATTGGGGTCAACTGTAACTGCATTTGCCGTATCTAATGCTGGTAAGTAAATGGGACGACTAATTACGTTATTCACCCCTTGATACACTTCATGCTCCAGCACCAAGGGTAATTTCTCGGCAATGAAGGGATAAGCCTCGTCCCCAGTCAATTGCTCGCCCCTAATTTTCAGGGTATCGCTGGGTAATTCTCCGTCAAATTCTAGTTGAAAATAACCATTACTATCCGTGGTGGTTTGCACCCCACCCAATTCAATTACCACTCCCCCTAATGGTGCTTGGTCTGTATTCTGGATAACACCAGAAATACGGGTAGTGGTAATGGGGTCTGGTTCCACAACCAAGGTGACATCTTGGGTAACATCTACACCCCCAGCACTGGCAACTACGGTAAAGTTATAGGTACCCACATCATCGGGGCTGGGGGTGAAAATTAAGGTGCCATCCCCGGTGAGTTCTCCGTTGGGTAGGGGTGTATCGGCATCCAAGGAGAAGGTGATGGGGTCGCCATTGGGATCGGTGGCAATTAAGGGGATTTCCAACCGTTCTCCTGGCATCACCCTCTGGGATGCTATGGGAGCCAGTTGGGGGGGTTGTTCTTCCCCTCCCGTGAGGAATACTGGTTGTAGTTCAAACCGGGTGAGGGATGGGTTATCAAAGACGATTTGCACTGCATCGGAAATGCCTTGGGGATTTAAGCCCCCCGGTGGTATGGCATGGCTCAAATTAATATAAGGAGAACTTCCTGCATGGGTGCCAGAAGAGTTATTTAAGGTTACACCATCGGGTAAATTTGTCAGTACAACTGCTAATTCCCTGCCCAGGGTTGTACTGCCATTGTTGCGTACTTGCAAGTCTGCGGTGTAAGTGCCTGTATTGCTATCCAGTTGGACGTTGGAGAGGAATAATTCTACGTCGTTTGTGGTATCAAAAGTATCTAGATTCAGTGGTTCGCCAATTTCTGCCCGGTAAGTGTCTGTGGGGAATAGGGGATTGGCGACTCCTTCACTGTCAACGGTATTGGTAATATCTGTGATGCGAACGATACTGCCAATATCGCCGTCGTGATTAATTAGTTGGAAGATTAAGGAACCACTGGTTCTATCTGCCAAACTGGTGAGGTCAATTTTCACTCGATTGCCATCGTAGCTTACCAATCCAGGGGTAAATTCGGCGTTATTTTCAGATAGGCTAAATACGGGGGTTCCCGGTTCTCCAGAGTCCAGTAGGGTGTTGTTGGGGTTGGCTGTATCTACCAGATAAACTAATAATCTATCTGCTGATTGGGTATTAGTGTTGGTGGTATCAAATTGGGCATCAATTGTAAATCCTAATTCACGGGTGCCTTGGTTTTGTCCCAGTTCGATTTCCACAGAAGTTTGGGTGACAAAGCTGTTTTGTTCTCCCAAAATAATGCTATCTTCTGTCTTAATGCCCCAGCCATCAATGCCATCCCCGCCAATGGTAAAGTCATCGCTCACTGTGAAGTCAGTGGAGGTTTGGGTGGAGTTCCCAGCAACATCAACTAGGGAGAATATGACATTATGGTTGCCCTGTGTCAAACCTGTTGTGTCTATAGTTTGGTCGAAGTTACCTTGATTATCGATGGCCAGGGGAGATAATTCCTGTCCGTCCAAACTATAACTACTGCTGAATAAACCACTACCATCATCGCTGATGCTACCAATCAATCGGGACTTACTACTGTGATTGCCTCCTGATATGGGTGTATCCAATAGTAGGATAGGATTGCTGGTATCTAAAGTAAAGTTGACCTCAGAACTACTTAATAAATTGCCTTGCAAGTCTGATAATCGCAATTTCAGGCTGTATTCCCCATCTGCTAGGGAGCCATTATTAATCTGGGTTAAAGTTTCTTTGGTTAAAGAAAATGTGCCATCAGTTTGTAGGAGTGCAGAGATATCCACCAGGTTACCATTAAACCCAGCTTGGAGATTTCCCTGGCTGCTAATCCTACCTTGAATCTCTGGATTGCTGGTAATACCGTCAGTTTGACTTGTTCCCGTATCATTGGCCAAACTAGCGGTGATACCTGGTGTCTGTTCCTCAAAGATGTTATTTGTCCGGGCATACTCCAGTAATTGCTGCCCGATGGTGGTTGAATCCCAGGGTTTACCAGGGTTTACTACCTCTGCTAAGGGAGTTGCTTTTCCTGCTGCACCCCTGACATGGAAAATAATATCATTATAATCAGCATCAGAGTTTTGGTCGCGGCGTAAATCCTCCATGGCAAACACCCCGCCATCTGCGGCTCCTGTAGCCAATTGCGTCATTTGAATCCCATTGTCTGGGTTTGCTTGGGCAATGGAAAATAGGGGGCGTTGATTATTATCTATTCCTGGGTTATCAAGGACTTCCTCCATGGTGCCATTGGGCACCATCATGAAGATAAACCTGTCTCCAGGGTTCATGGTAAAGGTTTTAACGTTTAAATAATTACCTTGATTTTTATTGCTTTCTGCCAATTCACCGCCAAATTTGGCTCCCTCGGTTTGGTCGGCAAGTATAATATACCCCAATGTACTGTTGCTCAGGGCACGCCGTGCTGCTTCTTGGATAAATTCAGGGGAACCAGGGGTTAAATTTTCCATTCCTGTGAGGTTGACAACAGCCAATTCACTTTTGTAGCTCCCAGCATCAAACAGAAAATCTATGGTAAACTGCCCGGTATTGTCAACTGTAAAAATACCTGTTTCTTCTAAAGAATATTCTACCGGGATGGTTTCGCCATCTAATTGCAATACATCACTATCATCTTCTGCTTTGAGGATTGCCAGTTGGGACTCATCCAATGGCTGATTCTGCACTAATGCAGCAAAGATTCTGCCTTCATCACCAGGGGAATCGACAGGATTAAGTTGTGAATCAAGGTAATGTCCTATTTCTTCGAGCAAGACATCACCAATGGCTTGAGGATTGGTTAAATTTTGGTTGATGAAGCTATGTGACAAGTAAATTGTACCAGCTCCAAAGGCTCCTTGGGCTCCTAATACTTGGTCAGAAACAATGGTTAATCCAGGTAATGCTTGATGGTTGGTGATATCAGCAATCAGGGATTGAGCGGTTTGTTCTTCCCAACTATCCCCAAAAGCCAGGTGCATTTTGGCAGGAAAATCTGCATCTGTGGAGAATTGCTCCAGGCTTTCAATCACATATTCCTCAGCTAGGGATAGGACATTGCCAATTAAAGGATCTGGAAAAATTCCTGTATCTGGAAGAATGCTGGAACTGTTGAACTCTGATAAGAGGGAAGTTGTGTTTAACCTAGGCTGAAGACTATTATTTTCAAAATTATCCATTCTTCCTTAACTGGGTACCATAATGTCATGAACTGCGGGAAAATCTATTTTTCCAGCCACAGGTGTACTACCTGGGTTGTTATTGTTGCCTGGTATCTAGATTTAAAATAAATTTTTCACAAGAAGTTATCTAAAGATGCATTATCTATTGAAAGATTGTGCACAGACTTATAGCACTACAAAGGCACGTTAAGACATTCTTATAGGCTCAAACCTATGAACAGTAAACTTATAACTCATTACTCATTAATGATTGGTTGATTGGCTTAAGTAGTGTACTGGTTAATTTAGTTGAGATATTTAACCGAGTATTTTCTGAAAACCTCTAAACATACGATATTTTTATAACACGTATAAATGCCAGTAATCTTACGAAAATATACTTAAAATAGTTGTCAATATTTTTTCAGTTGAATGCAATACAGTAACTGTTACCGATGGCTCTGTTTCCGGGTTGACAAATACTTGGTTAACTCTGGTGAGGGGAGAGGTTGATTATTAGCTGTGGGGAGAGCAAAGTATTGGGGGGATATACGTTCGTTTAGTTGTATAGCATTCTCTTTTAGCCCCAATTCTTGGGTTAAAAAAGTCACTAAATCATCCTTTTTGAGATGTCCGGGGTGAATTGGTTCTTGGCTGCGTTGTCCCTTACTACTCAAAGGGATTTCCACCCACAGATCAAAAGAACCTGTTTGAATGAAATCAGACTCGGCATTTGGTATCCAGCTACCATGGAGGACTTTCATTGAGTAAATGCCTTGATGTAGGTAATTCTTGGGGTTTAGAATTAATTTACCTCCATGAGAGTATATAAGATATTTAAAGGTAATGCTAATGTACCAGATACGAGTAAAGCCAGATTAGCCGTGTGGCAATACTCCAGTGAGTCCAGCACTGTAGATGGGTTTCTCGTCGCAGGTGACTGGGGAACCCGAAGGGTTGAGGGGCGTTTTGTTTTTGTCCAGGCATTCATCCCAACACTGAATCAAAGATTACAGTGTGGGATTTCTGCCCGTTCTAGCTAAAAAACCTCATCACTTCCGTATCATAGGGAAGCAAGCCGTGTGAACAGTTCCTTGTAGAAACCTCTTTGTTTCAGCAGATTGGGTGCATCCGGCAGAAACACAATGTCGAGGTGGTCGGTGCTGTTGAGCATCTGATAGAACCACTGACCTGGTGTAAACTGTTCTTGCTGCTCTTCGATTGTTCCACCGACTGGGTGGTTACCGCTTATGCGCGGATACATTTGACTGTACGCGGAAACCAAGCCGTCATTAGACCACCAGTCCGATGAATTGAATCCCTCATAGAAGGGTTGGTCAAACACCTTGCGACCCTGATACATGGCAGGGGCGATCATTAATGGGTTCATTAGCGCCTCGGGAACTTGGAATTTGGTTAGAATCCCAGGGCGGGTCTGCTCAGTAACATAGGTAAAATAGTAGGTATCCGGATAGGTCTGGCAGAACTGGTTTTGCTCAAGGGCTGCTTGAATGGTGAGGCAGTATCCGGCGTTGTCCTTTCCACGAAACATCGGGGAATCTGCAATCCGCTTCACCAGTGACGGTAGAGTTTCCCCCGGCTGGACAGTCAAGCCCCAGTGATCCAGATCGTAATTATAGACGCGATCGAACAGATCTCCAGTTATACCGACTGTGAATTCAATCCACGTAGATAGAACGCCAAAAATCGAGTGCTCGGGCACTAAACCTGTTTGCTCGTCGCAGCCGAAAAAGTAGGTAGAAGTGGAGCCATTGAGCACGGCTGAGATGCCAGAAATAGATTTGACCCAGTTCGCGTTCGACCCCCACCCGAAGTAGTCTGTGGCGAGGAGTTGCTGTAGCATTGTACTTGTCGGTCCCCCCATGCTGTGTCCGACCAAGTGGACTGGATTTTCTTCAGACCATTCTGGGTGGAAAGCGACATCGTTGGAGTAGGTTTTACCAAAACGCTCGTGTCCCATCTCGTTAGCATGGGCTTCGCCATAGTCAACCGTGCCTCCTTTGATCTGAAAAGCCAGCTCACAGGCACGATCATGAGTGCTACTGAGAGGTCCCACGGCTGCTACATATCGGGCCAGTGGGGATGACACAGTTGGTGCAAAGCCCCAGTAAGGGAAACCGCCGACCTCGGCGGGTCCCCATCCGAATAAACCGTGACATAGTATGACAGGATAATTGTTGGCCATGTTGTTTTACCTCAATTTATTCCTTGCTGTATTAAATTATTCATTAGTCCACTAGTACTGTACGGCGTAAATACGCCTACCGTTTTCAAAGACCGTAAAGGCTTATTTTTCCCAGGGTAGTAATGGTGGGTTTATTTCCGCCAAGCTGTACTAGTTTCCTGATGTATCTCTTTCAAGAAACAGAAATATTTCTTTACATCCATAGGGAATGCGATCGCTTTCCTCGGACGCTTTTGTCACTTTTGGAAAAGAATAATCTAGGATGCTTACAGCATAAGACTTTTACGAAAAATATTAATTCCAAGCATTCTGTTTCAAAATAAACGCTCAAATGCCCGACTTATATACAGAACCTGTTGTGAAACCTTTGCTGGCAATGCTTTATAATCTGCACTACTACTTATGAGCTTTTGGACTGTATAATAATCTTAGATATTGACCATCAAAAATGGAACTTTGTCTGACTAAATAGTTCGCTGCATTATAAAGATTCTTTGCTAAAAAGCATAAATTATCTACTTCCTTG
>JAAUYD010172209.1_pt1 | contig 13476 bp, 4 predicted proteins | sample 7278101 | NCBI WGS metagenome assembly JAAUYD01 (sample SAMN14350128, study PRJNA611818) | marine sediment metagenome | isolation source: surface marine sediment (0.6m) | place: French Polynesia: Moorea | collected 2018-08
AAAGCTTGATGTCGGTTGCCAGGGCCCTGTCTTCGTCGAGCGTGACTTCCGCTTCTGTCTGGGAAAGGGTTGTGCTGAACGGCGGGCCGATATTGCCGGCTTCATCCCAGTAGGCTTCCCAGGCACTGCTTTCTCTCGTACCGGCAAATGTGTCCTCGAAAAAAGGATCATACATTCGGTGGCACAGGTCGCAGGCCACCCCATCAAAATCGCTGCCCGTCATGGCCGAACCGTTTAGGTCGGATGGATCAATATGTCCGGATCGTCCTGCCAGCCATCCTTTCGGAAAATGACAACGCAGGCAGATGTCCACCGCATTGGGTCTGTCCAGCACCGCGATGGAATCCTGGGCGGCCACCGTCATGGTCGCCCAGAAAATCGGGTCTCGGGCGGCCTGGGCCATCATCGAGCCGGACCAGGAAAAGCCGGGGGCGACGATGAATTGTCCGGTCGGGTCCGTCGGGTTCTCGCCGTGACAATTTATACATCCGGGCTCACCCTGTAACGGATCCTCGAGAACGACACCCTGATCCGGCTGGGTCCCCGGCATCCTGACGAGGGCGTCCAGTGTGACATTCTTGGCTGTAAAAGAATGGGCAACATAGACGCCAGCCATAACAAAACTCAAAGCAACAGTTAGCAAAACGGGTGTCTTGAATCTCACCGGATACCTCCCTCCTTTGCTAATCCGGATAAACCGGAAGAATTAAAATTAATCACGAAAGCACGAAAACACGAAAAGGAATTATAATAAATTTAATGGTTTCTATATTTCGTGTTTTCGTGGTGAAAATTTTTTTTAACATTTTGTGCAACACTGAATTGGTAACTGTCTAAGGGTAAAGTTAGTATCACCCAACGTTTTACAAATAGATATTGCTCACGCACTTCTTTATGGCGCCGGCTGCGGGCAGCCTGACCGGAAGAAGTTTGCCTGCATCAACGCCAGATCCGCGAAGTTAACAAAACCGTCGTTGTTAATGTCGCCGACGCACTCCGTACCTGGCGGAAGGGTGCTGCAGTTTGTGAAAAAATTCGCCCTCATAGCCGCCAAATCCGGAAAGTTGACAGAACCATCCCTATTTAGATCACCCGGACACGCCACATCAAAGTATGCCAGCATGCCACCGGGGTCCGCTGCACCGGCATTGGTGAGGTGATGGGCCGCGTCGTGAATGGAAAACTTACCATCGGTTGTCTGCACGATAACAGCGTCCATGGTCTTGCCGGCAGGTAATTGCGCCCCGTACTGCTCTTTGGGGTATGCATAGAGGTTGCCGTCTTCGGCCACTGTTGTCATATACATGTTCAGCAGTTGCGGCACATGGGTCTCATAACCGGCGTTTATAAACCGTACCAGAACCCGATCGTAGGGATCCGCAAAGAGAACTTCCTCAAGGCCCGCATCCGGATATACCATTCCGTTGATAAGGAAGTATTTGGGATCGCGCTGCAGGCTGCTGGTGATGGTGCCTGTCGGTCCGTAATCCCCGGCGTCAATGGCAGCATGGATCAGGGGATCCACTTCGCTGTAGATCAAAACGACTTCCTTGTCGTATAAAACACCGGGATAGGCCTCTCCGAGGGCCACATCGATCTTCACACCACCATACAGGCCCATTTGAACCTGCTTGGCAGGATTGGTTGCACTCATATACATGAAAGTTCCAGACTTTCCGGTGACATCGAATTCATAGACCACATCGGTGGTGTTGCCCGGGTCGGTCTCATGGCTGAAAGATCGAACTCGGGCGGTGAAATTGCCCGTAATAGGATCATCAGGTCTTGATCCCGTAAAAGCAGGAGCCGTACTACCCAACTCCGTCCATACCGGCCCGGAATTGTTGATCAGCATCAGTCCGTTGATCTGAAGGGAGATGGGATCCGGCAGGTTGTTATCCACATGAATTCGCAGCAGGGTTTCTCCGGGTGGCACTTCAATCAAAGGACCGGGAACGCTCACAGTACCCGTAGTATTGCCAAAGGCCGTTTCCTCGGCGAATCCCCACATGGGCACATTGGTCATCCCACCCAGGCCATCGGGTAAGGTCAACATCATGGTGTCGGCTCTCAAATAGACATCCGTCTGCGCCGAGGCTGTGCCCACCATGACGCCCACAAATATAAGGGACAGGAAGATCCCTATAAATCGTTTAAGTCCTATCTTATACATATTGGTTTCCTCCTTTTCGTTATGGTGTCGGCAGACATCCCGGTTGACTTGGAAGAATACACACACTGGGATGTTCAAGGACTACAAAGGTCAACAAACCAGCGGGAAAAACGTCGTTGCTGGTTAATTCTTTCTCACTGTGGGAATGCCAGGGGAACAAGTATCCGCCGCCGGTATTGAGTCCCGGATGGTCCGGGGGCAGATCGCCCGAAGCCCCCAGAAACGGACTCCCGCTCCAGAATTGCCCAAACGCCAGGTCGTCTCGCCCGGCAAGAATGACCGGGAAGGGTACCGCGTGGTCGCCTTCGAACTCATACCCTGTCAAGATGGGCTCTCCCTCTGCCGGCCCACCGGGGGCATGGCCGTAAAGATCCCAGCCCAGATTCTCACCGGTCCATTCCCATAACAAGTCGGCCGTTTGACCGGGGGTAAAATTGAAGGTCGAGGCCTTCCAGGCCAGGTCCGGCCCCGGACCGGTGGGTCCTCCCGCGGGATTGGTCGACAACAGCCTGCCGTCTACCGCGATTACGTCAAAGTCCTGACCATGATAGTGCATGGGATGCAGCTGCCTCCCTGCCTGAACGACCCGGATCAACACTTTCTCATACGTATGGGTCCGCGGCAAAATGTTGTATGGCTGGGTGGGGATCCACGGGACGCCGGGCGGCTGCAAAATGTCCGGAAAAGCGCGGCCGTTGACGAACCAGTGGACGGGAAACCAGGTGGTCGTATCGACCTCGTCGATGCGGCCAAATTCCACCAGGCGATGGATATTGAGATCCACCTCAGTTACAAGGTACAGGTACTCGTAGTGATAGGCTGTATCCGTGTGATTATATGCTAATTGAAACGGTGGACTGAACTCCCGTGTCTCGGCTGGCGGCGTCGCGCCGGTCGGCCGCACGATGATCGCGCCCACCAGCCCCATTTCCACCTGGAGATCCGGCCGGGTGCCGCTGCGGTACAAATACGTTCCGGGATGTGTGGCCACAAAGGTGTAGGTCACCGTGGTGGGATCTCCTCCCGGGTTCCCAGCATAACCGGCCTCGCGGGTCAGCGTACCCGCCACACCACCGGTAGCGGTAACCACATGACCGGGAAACACGATGGAAACGTTTTGAGCGTGCTCGGGTGGAAGGTCGTTTGTCAGCGTAACGGTTATCGTATCACCCTCATTGACGATCATGGTCGGGCCCGGATACTGCATTCGGCTTGCGGCCCCATTGGCATAACCCCACATGAGGATACTGTCCCCGTCCGGGGAGCTAATATGGTCCTGTTTAGCCACAAGATTGAAGGTAGTCCCTTCCACACCATCGACAACAGCCTGGGCCTGGCCACTCCATAACAGGAGTGCTGTCATCAACACGAGAATAAGACCGCCGCTTCGTTTTAGAACTTTGTTCATGATATTCCTCCTCAATATTAATTGATGACGATTTCGGTCATAATCCCCCCGCGTTCCTCGGCATCATTGCTGAGAAACTGCAGGTTGGATGTGTACAAGAAATAGGTCCCGGCAGCCACACCGTCCGTATCGATGATCACATCGTAGGCCTGTCCGCCGCCGATGTTCAATACACTGACTTCATAGGACGTATCTTCTCCGGTGGGGCCTCTCAACAATTCGGCCCCCCGGGCGACAACCCGCATGGGTACGCCCAGGGTTGTCGTCACGGCGATCAGATCGGTGGTGGAAACGTTGCTAAGCCGCAGCGCGATTTTCTGATTGACGCCTGCTTGAATGCGTGCATTCATGGTCTGCGCGGCGTAGTCGTCGCCGTAATAGGCGCTGGCATTATTAACGATATCTCCGGGATTAATGGTATCCGGGTACCCTCTGCCGTTGATCATAAAATAATTGTCTTTCATATCGGCAAAGGGCAGGGGTTGGACAGTTAGCGACGCGTCGTGGAAGACGGAATCGAATGTCGTCAGCTGTATGGGGTAGGCGACATCGTAGTATGTAGATCCGTCGCCATCGTTGTATAAGTATTCGAAGCCGGCTTGATGGATAAACCCGTTTAAACTTGTCCCGGGCAGCTCTTCATTTTGTCGCGGTGTCACCCACAGGTTGCCGATCATACCCATTTGCATGTGCTCGCTGGCCTCCACATGGCAGTGGTAGAAGAAGGTGCCCTCTTTGGCGGCCTTGTAATAATACGGCTGGGTCGCCAACATGTTGGCCGCGGGAGATACCTCCGGCACGCCGTCAAATACAGAACCGGCATTGATAAATCCGTGCCAGTGCACCGAGTGGGCATCGAACAGATCCGGCCGCATGATCATGCCGACGTTGGTCAAGCTCAGATAAAGCTCATCATCTTGAGGCACCACGATGGTGGGGGCCGGGGACACGGCCCGGCCGGTAAAATTTGGCACCACATCTTCTATCGGATATGGTATGACGCCGCCCATGCCGTCCGGTATGTTCGCAGGGATTTCGGCAAAGCTGAAGATATATTGATCCTTTCCGTCCGCCATCACAGTGAAACCATCACCTGAACTAAGGTGCATGCATATCACGTCGGGATCATCCGAAATTCCGTCCCCATTCGTATCCGTCGGGCACTGGACCAGGATGCCTGCTCCAGCCGATCCTAGGCCGAGCAAAAGCAGCAGCACCGGTATAAAAAATATCCCTAATCGCATCCGTGCTTTCATAATTTATCCTCCGTTAATGAATGTTATTGTTACCCCCTTTATGGCCAACCCAGCGACCGGCGTTAAAGGGAGGGGCTATATCAACATTGACTGTCCCAGTTTAGGGGCAGGTAGTGAACATATCAGCTTTTAAAATTGCTAAGTCTACAAAGTTAACCGCACCGTCACCGTTTATATCACCCACGCAAACCTCCCCCGGAGGCAGCGTGCTGCAGTCCGTGAAAAAGTTGGCCTTTAGCAATGCCAAATCAGCAAAGTTGACGATTCCGTCATTGTTGAGATCGCTTGGGCAAGCATCCAGCGGAGCAATCCCCACGTATTCATCAGCCCCGATATCGACATCAGGACCTGTGGGCCGCGGATCACCATCTATATCCGACCCCAGTTCCGGGGTTAGCGAGACAATCACATTGTCTCCGGCACCCATGGCGGACGAACCGCTCTGGATGTGATAGTCGCCGAACAGGGCTCCGGTGCCGGGGTCGTTGAGTGTCATGGGTCCGTAAGCCATATCGATGAAATTACCGCCCTCATCAAAGGCGGGAATAGTCTGGATATTGGTGTAGGGACCGGCCTTCAGAAGATAGCTCGGACCGCCATTAACGTATTCGGCGACAAATAGGGGATCGTCCGTCGTGTTGGTCACCAGACAGTTCAAAGGATTGAGTGTGCCCGCGGTTCCCAGTACAGCCAAATCGTCATACACGGCGGGATCTCCAGCAGCAATATCCGGAAGCAGCCCGCCCATGCCGCCGCCTACGGCGACATCCCAATAGAAAGAGCGGTTTTGCCAAATAATATTGTTGATCAGTACCGGATCAGAAAATGCAGATCCGGCGCCTAGTGCAGTTGCCAATGCCGGTGTGTGGACCCGCGCTACAACGCCCGCCGGATGTGGATTGGATACCGAAGGACCGCCGCTGAATGCCGCGGCGGCTGTCGCCAAGCTGTCGTTGCGAGCGATGGTGTTGTTGACAATGTTGACTTTAATAGCATCCTGCAGGGTGAGCGCACCGGCCAGTCCGGTGACGTTGTTGACGATAAAGTTGTTATAAATATCCACCTCGTACTGAAGCGCGGGCGGATTGGCCGTATCCTGACCATTGACATAGCGCAGCAGAATACCGCTGCCGTCGTCAGCGCCGGCCTGATTGCCCTGGATGAGGTTGGAAAGCACTTGCACCGAACCGGAGCCCGGGCTCAGACTGCCTGCGCCGCCAAGGGGCACACCGCCGGCAATGACGATGCCGCCGCCGGCGCCGCCGGCGCCGGCCGTCTGCTGAAAGACCTGGTTAAAAACGATGGTGTTGTCGGAAATCAAACCGCCGTCACTTAGACCAAGGTGGCCGATCCCGCCGCCATCTGTGGCTGAAAAATTGCCGCAGATGAAGTTCTCGGTAACCTGATAACCGTCAGAACCGGTATAAAAGGCGATGCCGCCGCCGGCCGCTTTGACGGTGCCGTTAAAGGCAAGCTCGTTGTGGTGAATCTGGATGCCGTCATTGAAGGCGTCGGCATAGACAAAGCCACCCGCGCCGTCGCTCAGATAAGGATGGCCGATACGGATGCCACCGCCGAAGGTCCCCTGGTTTCTGAGAAGCCGGTTGTTGCTGATTTGCAGGTTGGGGGCGTAGCCGTTGACAAAGATACCCCCGCCTTCACTGGCACCGGTGATGGTAAACCCGTCGATACGAGCCGGTCCGAAGGATCCGTTTTTGCCCAGCACGAGAATGCCGGGGCCTTCCTCGAGATTGGAAAGCGCGACTTGACCCGGGATGAAATCAAAGTCCGATCCCGGGATCAGCCCCGCGATCTTGGACTGCCAGGCAATCAGCTTGTCCGGTGCTGCTTTAATGGCATCGATGATGGTGGAGTGCGGTCCCCAGCCTTGAAGGTTAACGTCCTTCCACATAACCACCAGGTCGTCATAGGTACCAGGTGGCACCAGAATCAGTGAACCGGGGGGTGCCGGGTCGATGGCGGCCTGGATCGATCCGCCAATCGTGACATGAATGGGCGCAGGACCGCCCACCGTCACCGTCACACCGGCCACGGTGGATTTGCCGTTGTCGCCGCGGGTCACCACCAGCTGCCCGGTGGTGACGCCGGCCGGCACCGTTGCGGTGATCACATTGGGGCCCCAGCTCGCAATGGTCAGCGGCACACCGCCGATGGTCACGGTTCCGGAGGGAATCGTTAGAGGGCCAAAGCCGTAGTCCCGTCCGATCAGCTGTGGCTCAGTCCCGCCGCCTTCAAATGCCGGGTTGAGCACCATGACCGGACCCGCAAAGGTGGGTGCCGTGATGGTAATTGTCTGCCCCGGTCCGGATACGTACGGGCCGCCAACCGGACCTTCCACCGAGTAAATGGCCGGGGTCTGGTCGGGCAGCTCGCAATCCAGGGGAAAATCGATACGCCCGGCCGTCGACGCCACCGGAATGATGGGGGTATCGAGATAAGAGGTCTTGCCGGGCCAGAAGTCAAAGTTATAACACAGCTGGCTGAAATTCGGATCAAACTGAGGATCGGTAATCAGCATCTCCGGGTTATCGGGATTGGGTATCGGCCCGGGATCATTGAGACAAATTCTAAAAATATTGGGTGACACCCCTGTGGGCGAGGGCACATTGGTTGTATAGGTCGAAGGCAACAGCGCATTGTAGACGCCGTACTCGTCGGAGTAAGTTCGCACGATTTCCTTTCCAGTGTAATCCTGAATGGAGACCGGCATCCACGGCGGCGGCGCCTTCTCACCGAAAAAAGGATGAGTGGGATCAAAGACATTGGCCAGATCGTTGAGCAAAAAGCCGACCATGCGGGCTGCTTTGGGGACATCGGTGAACATAAAAAAATCTACCGCGGCATTGGCACCACTGTGAAGATCGATCTGTTTGCGGTCGCACACCGGTCGCATCTCGCCGGCAAAGGGCGCCGGTATTCCCGGAAACAATGTGAGTTCGCCGGGCACCGGTCGGGTGTCGCCCACGCATACGGGTGGCAGCAACAGCGGACTCGGTGTATAGTCATCACCAAAATCCACATTTTTATCTTCTTCTTTGACATGTTCATATCCCGGCGGCAAGGCCGCCTCGACAATGTAGGATCCCGGGATCAAGGTTGCTTCAGGGCTTCCCGAGACAATTCCACCCGGATGATAGGTATCAAAGGCATAGCCGCCGTCAAACACGCCGGGACGCATCTGATTGAAGGTGCGCAATCCCTCGAAACAGTCCTGTACCTGCTCACCGTGCACCGAGAACGGTTCGGCCTGACATCCCGTCGGCATATTGTCGTCCCAGCTGTCCGACCAGACAATCTGGACGGCGTCGCCGGCATCATAGGTGCCGTTGCCGTTGTGATCGATATCTTCATCTCCCCGTGCGCCGCCGGTGGACCAGCCAAAAGGATAATTGTCGACGTCGGCCAGTCGGGGGCCGTTACCGTTGAGGTCGTCGATGATGCCATCGTCGTTGGCATCTTCATAGAGGTTGACCTGGATCCGGGGAATGCCCGGCTCCCAGGATTCAACCGCCGCATAGCGCGGGTCGTCCTCGGCGCGGGTTGTCGCATAATAGATGATGCCCGATATCCCGCCGTTCTCGTCGGGAGCGTAAGCGGCCTTACCCCACTCGATCACATCGGTAAGGCCGATGAAAGTCTGCTTGGCATGTGTCAACACCAGTCCGGTCTCGGTGCGCGACAGATTGTTGCCCGTATTGGGGTTGATGATGGGTGGCTGCTGGTCGAGGGCCAGCGCCGGGTTATAGGTGCACAACACATCATCGCCGGTTCCAACGATCCCGTCGATGCCAGCATCCGCGACGGTGCCGGCATTCGCGTCGGCCTCGGTGCAGTACTGGGGCTGAGGCGTGAGCTTGCCGCGTGATGGATAGTCCCAACCCATATCTGGATCGACCGGTCCGCCGCCGTCTACGACAAAGGTTGCACCGGTGGCTTTGAATCTGGCAAAATCCACCTCGGCTACCAGATATTTCATAAACGGAAATATCTCTTCAAAAACCACCTCGCCGTCCTGATTCGAAGTAAAGCTTTGATAGAGGCTACCGTCCCGAAAACGCAGGCTGACGGCCTGATCGGGCATGCCAAAATCACCGGCATCCCGAAAACCGTTTTGGTTGGTATCAAAAAATATGAGGCTTTCCATCCGGCCGAACCAGCGAAATACCGGAAGATCACAGACACCAGCAGGACCGGGTACTTCGCACAGCTGGGCCTCACCACCGGTTGGCGGTACGGTTACGCCGAAAATGGCGAAGATCTGGTCCATGTAAGCGTCCCAGACCGCCAGCTCATAGTCGCCGGGGGGGACATCCGAAATGGTAAAGGTACTGTCCGCCTCGCACGGCGCGGCATACACGCCCAAGCGGCTGGCCGCATCATTCAATCCGATCCAGCAATCGGGTAGTGGATTGCCCGGCTCGAAAGTAAAATCCGGTGGTGCGGAGTTGTGGGCGTTTACCACCCGCCCATTAATGCTGCCGGTTGTACCGGCGGCAGGCAGATTGTTGAAAGGTTGCACGAAGCCGAAAAAGACGTGCTTATTGGGCGGGCCGAATTCGCCGAACACGGCCGGCTCGTTGGCTTTGACCCAGACATCGATGGTCGGTGTGCCTTCAATGGTGTTGGTTTGCTGCCATCCCTGTCCTGCCGGCGGAGTAGCCCGCAACCCGTATCTACCAGGCGCCAAAAACTTGACCAGGGCCTCGCCGGCAGCATCTGTCAAAATGGTTCCCGTTCCCATCGTCAGTATGGCCGGGGTCCCATCCGGATTGAGGTTTACATTGCCGTCTGCATCGACCTGATAGGTGGTCCCCAGCGGATTGCCGAAAGCGTCGGTGGCCAACTGTCCGGCGGCATCCGACACCTGGACACTGTAACCGGCCAGCCCCGTCTCCTGGGGCATGTCCGGTATATTGTTGATGGGATGGTTGTCTCTGAATACGAGAACGGAAATTTGGGCGGTCCGGGTGGGTAGCGGGTTGACGGTCACCGTCACGATGTCCTGATTGGCCGCGATGTTCGCCCCTCCAAGACCATAGCCCGTGTGCGGCAGTATTGAGATGGCGTAGCGATTTTGATTGGAAATATCGACTTCAATAGAAGAAGCGGTTGTATCGCCGGTGGCCGCAATCCCGCCGTTTGTCATGGCTATCGGCGCGTAGCTGCGGTGAATGCTCACCGAAAGGCTGTCCGAGACCGGCAGACCGGGAGTAACCGGGTGGGTCGTATCTTCTTCAATCAGCCAGCGAAACCCAGCCACCGGATTGTCGTCCGGATCGACCACGTTGATAACTAGCGCCAGCGCCGGAGTATATGAGATGAGCCAAAAGATCAAACCTGCGAGAACAAGGACGCTCTTTACCTTGTGATAATATTTCGGTTCGTGTCGATTCAGTTTCATGGGACTCTCCAAAAATCGATGAATCAAGGTCATTCCGACATAATCAATGGTATTTTGAGCCCCTTTCCCGGCCGGTGCATTCGCCGGCCGGGAAAGGAACATCATCTTTTAAAGGTTTACGATTTAAGGACAGGTGTTAAACATATTTGCTTTTAGTATGGCCAAATCCGCAAAGTTCACCACGCCATCCTCGTTAAGGTCGGCGCAAGCGGTTCCCGGCGGTAGTGAAGCGCAGGTTTGGAAAAATTGCGCTTTTAGTATGGCCAAGTCCGCAAAGTTGACTGTCCTGTCACCGTTCACATCACCCGGACAGGTGTCCAGGGGACCCGGACCGGCTACCACATATTCATCGGCGCCGATATCGACGCCCGCTCCGGTGGGTCGATCCTCATCGTCAATATCGACATCCAGCAGCGCATCCAACGCGGCCGGCGTGAATGCCATCGAAGTGCCTGCATTTTCCGGCTGCGATGCTGCGATGATGTGGTAGTCACCAAACAGTGTTCCCGGGTCGCCGTCAGGGGCGGTCGGATCATCCCAGCGTGTCAGCGGACTGAAGCGCACGTCGATGAAGTTGCCGCCCTCGTCAAGGGCTGCGGCCACACTGAAGGCGGTCGTGCCCTCGGGTATCCCGAAGATGCTGCCTAGTGTCCCGTTGAAATACTCACTTTCGAATATTTGCAAGGCGGGATTGCCTGTGATGTTCGATGCATCGAAACCCGACGCATCCGTCAGGAGACAGAAGCGCGGATCCAGCGACTGGTTACCGGGAGGTATAATCGCCAGGTCGTCATAAATCCAGGGTTCAGCTATGGGCACAATCACGCCGGTATTGTCGCCGAGGTCGATATCGAAGTTGAACGACCGGTTGTGCCAGATGATGTTGTTAACCAGCTGTGGATTCGAGAAACCCTGGTAAAACGGATCGTCAGGATCCGGTGGATTTGGACCTGCGAAGAAGCCGCTGATAAGGGCTGACAGCTCGGTGCTGTGGGCCCGGGAGACAACCCCCGCGGGCTGCGGTGTCGACTGATACTGCCCCGTGGGAGGAACGGGTACCGGATTCTCGAACGCCAAACCGGCTGTGGCAGTACTGTCGTTGTTGGCGATGGTGTTGTTGATGATGTTAGGTCGGGCCGCGTCCTGCATGGAGATGCCACCGGCGGCGAGACCGGCCATATTGTTCACGATTATGTTGTTGACGATGTCCACCGTGTGCCATCTATCAGGTTCGGCCTCGAAATCAACAATGTCCTGCCCGTTGACAAAGGCCAGCCGGATTCCGCCACCGTCGCCGGCCCCGGCCTGGTTGCCCTGGATGATGTTGGAGTCGATCACCACTGAACCGGATCCATCGGTGAGACCACCGTCCGCGGGCTGGGCTCCGCCGATGAAGATGCCGCCGCCCGAAACGCTCAATCCCTGGTTGAAGGACTGGTTGAAAAGGACCTTGTTGTTGGCGATGAGGCTGTTGTCGCTCAGTCCCAGGTGGCCGATGCCACCGCCCTCGCCGTTGGTAAAGTTACCGCAGATGTAATTATTGGTGACTTCATAGTTGTCGGTCCCGGTGTACAGCGTAATGCCGCCGCCGGCCCCGACACCACCCGTGCTACCGTTCTGGCTGACCTGGTTGTGGTGGGCCAACAGGCTGTCGTTGTGAGCGTCCACAATCTCGACGTTATTGATGAACGGGTGTCCTGAGCGGATACCGCCGCCGAACACGCCGGCATTACCGATAATCCGGTTGTTGCTGATCTCGAGGTAGCTGGCATAACCGTTTAGGACAATGCCGCCGCCGCGGGCAGACCCGGTGACGGTCACCCCGTCAATGCGGGGTCGGGGATCAGGCCCGAAGACGTTCGGTCCGGGTCCGGTCGGATCACTGGCCAACACCAGGATGCCCGCGCCCTCCTCCGTAAACAGGGCCTCTGGTTCCAAACCGCCGAAGCCGGGCACCTGACCCGGAAGCAGATCCACTTCTCCCATTGTCACCAGGTCTTCGACCTTTTGGCGCCAGGCTAGCAACTTCTCTCCCGGTGCCTGTACGGCATTGATGGTGGTGGAGGGTGCCCCCGCGCCTTGCAGCTGCACATCCTTATAGAGGATCGCTAGCTCCTCGTAATCGCCGGTTCCTACCAGGATAAGGTCGCCCGGCAGGGCCAGGTCGATGGCATCCTGGATGGGGGTCGCGTCGGGGTTGACGCTGGGCGAAACTTGCAGCACATTGCCCGCATAGGGACCGACCACGACAGTAACCCCCATTTCAGTGGTTAGACCGTTGTCGCCGCGCGTCACCATCAACTGATAGTTACCCGCCGTAGTATCTGCTGGTACCTCAGCGGTGATAAGACCATTGCTCCAGGTCACGTTCCCAGGCGGAATTTCAATGTTACCGATGGTCACCGTACCCGGATCTGCACCAAAACCGTAGTCACGCATCACGGTCGCGTCAGATCCAGCTTCGCCGTCGAAAGCGGGATTGGGCACGCTGACATTACCCACGGAGGTGATTCGAAGGATGAGACTCCCGGTGGTCATGGGGATGTAAGGGCCGTTCCCTCCCTGCTGGATTGCGGAGTGTATGATTGGTGTGCCGTCTGCAAACTCACAGTCCAGCGGGAACTCGCTCTGGCCGGCAAAGGCTGCAATGGGCAGCACCGGCGTATCGAGGTAGGTAATGGCCCCCGGCATGTACTGGAAGGTGTAGCAGAACTGACTGAACTGCCGCTGGAAAAAAGGATCGATGATCATCTCGCCGAATGTCGGCGATGCCGGATCCGTATCCTCGATGGGACCCGGATCGTTCATACAGCCGATCAGCATGGCCGGCGAAAACCCGCTGGGGTTGGGGACGTTGGCCGTGAAGGTGGATGGAACCAGAAGATTGTAGTTTCCGAATTGGTCGGAGTAGACCCGCGTGATCTCTTTGCCGGTCCAGTCGCGGAATGATACGGGTACCAAGGGCGGAGCGAACTTCTCGCCGAAATTGGGGTTGGCGGGATCGAATTCGTTGCCCAGGTCGTTGAGGATAAACCCTTTGATACGAGCCGTCGGAGGCGTCTCGGTGAAGAGGAAAAATTCGGCGGCCGCGTTGGCACCCTCGACCACCTCGACCTGTTTTTGGTCGCAATGGTTGAGCTGCACGGGATTCATGGTGGGATGGCTCCCGGGTACATAGTTCGCATCTTCGGGGTCATAAAAGGGGTGTGTGACGCCC
>JAAUYD010287396.1_pt1 | contig 13476 bp, 11 predicted proteins | sample 7278101 | NCBI WGS metagenome assembly JAAUYD01 (sample SAMN14350128, study PRJNA611818) | marine sediment metagenome | isolation source: surface marine sediment (0.6m) | place: French Polynesia: Moorea | collected 2018-08
CGAGCGGTGGGCCACCGCCGCGAGCGGGCCGCGCCGGGCCATGCACACCGTCGAGCAGGCGATCCGCTGCGCCGCGGGCTCGGCGGCGCCGGTGCTCGTGCTCGGTGAGACCGGCTCGGGCAAGGAGATCGTGGCGCGGCGCATCCACGCCCAGAGCCCGCGCCGCGAAGCCGCCTTCGTCGCGGTCAACTGCGCGGCGTTCGCGGAGACCCTGCTCGAGAGCGAGCTCTTCGGGCATCGCCGCGGCGCCTTCACCGGCGCCGACCGCGACCGCGTCGGGCTCTTCGAGCGCGCCACGGGCGGCACGGTCTTCCTCGACGAGATCGGCGAGACGAGCGCGGCGCTGCAGGCGCGGCTCCTGCGCGTGCTGCAGGAGCGCGAGGTGCTGCCCGTGGGCGGCGACCGCGCGCGGCCGGTCGACGTGCGCATCGTCGCCGCCACGCACCGCGACCTCGGCGCCGAGATCGAGGCCCAGCGCTTTCGCGAAGACCTCTTCTATCGCCTCGCCGTCCTTCAGATCGCCCTGCCGCCGCTCCGCGAGCGGCGCAGCGACGTGGCCCGGCTCGCCATCCACTTTCTCGCGAAGCACGGCGAGCGCGACGGCAAGCCGGGCTGTCGGCTCTCGCCGCGGGCGCTCTACCTGCTCGAGCACCACGACTGGCCGGGCAACGTGCGCGAGCTCGAGAACGAGATGCAGCGCGTGCTGGCCCTCGCCGAGCCGGGCGAGCTGATCACGGCCCGTCGGCTCTCGCCCTTGGTGCGCCGCGACCCGAACACCAGCCCGCTCCGCGGGCCGCGCTCCGAGGAGGGCTCCCCACGCGTCGCACACGCCGAGACGCTCCCCCAGGCCCTCGATCGCCTCGAGGCCGTGATCATCCGCGAGGCCCTCGAGTCCAACCAGGGCCGCCGCGCTCGCACCGCGCGCCTGCTGGGGATCACGCGCGAGGGGCTCTACAAGAAGATGAAGAGGCTGAGGATCGAGTGAGCGACCCCAACGAGCCGCACGATGCCTACGGCGTCGGGTCGCTCTCCCCCGCCTCCAGCTCGCCCATCGCCTCGAGCACCGCCTGGGCGATCATGAGCTGCGTCCCGGTGTTCGGGTGGAACTGGTCGCAGTAGCTCTGGCTCGCGAGCTCGCCATCGAAGTCGTCGCCGAAGAAGTTGCAGCCGATCCCACTCGCGGCGTGCTCGGCGTGAAGCTGGCGCTCGAAGTCGACGAGCCGTACGTGCGGGTAGGCAGAAGCCAGCGCACGCACCCGATCGTTCAGCTCGGTGTGGGCCCGGCCGCGCGGATTGGCGTCACGCGCCCGGGCGAAGGCTTCGAGGGCGGCCTCGAATCGCCCGGCGGCGTAGAGCTCGACGCCCTGCTCGAAATGCCCGGCCCATGCTGCCAGGTCGCCGCGCTCGTGCGCCCACTGCGAAGTGGCACTGTCCCACTTCGCGCGACGAACGGGGTAGTCGTGCAGGTTGCTCACGACCGTCACCAGGATCACCCGGGTGCCGTGGCGGGCCGCGAGCTCGAGCACCTCCTTCATGTTCGCGTCGAACTTGGCGAGGACGACGCCGCGGGCCGCCTCGGCCGTCTCGGCGGGGGGCAGCCGAGGCGGGAACTCCGCTGGCTCGTCACGGCGAATCATCCGCGTCAGCAGCGAGTAGACGCGCGTGTGCGCGAGCAGGTCCTCCAGGTCGTAGAACCAGAGCAGCTCTTCACGCCAGATCTGAAATGCGGGGTCGACCTCGCCCCAGTTGGCGAAGTCGTTGTGGCCTGCGTAGATCACCAGCAGGCTGGGCTCGAGGGCCATCGTCGCGCGCGCACACTCGCGCACGAAGATCGAGTCCTTGCAGGAGAGCCCGCGATTGACCACTCGCCACGTCTCGGGCGCCCGGTCGTCGAGCAGTCGCTGGAGATGCACCGCGAACGGAATGGTCGCGCCGCGCGGATAGCCGTGGACGCTGCTCCCCCCGAGCGTCACCACGAGCTTGCGCCCGGGCTGCGCCAGCTGCTCGTTCCCACAGAACGCCTCGGCGTGGCGCCAATCGGTCCGACACACCCGCCCCTGCCGCTGTCGCTGCCAGTCTTCGTCGTCGGCGAGCGGCGCTGCGCCCAACGCGAAGGCCAAGGCCTCCGCCAGCGCCAGCGCCACGATCGGTGAGAGGACAGCGAGGCACAGCTTGATGAGTTTCTGGCGGGTGCCGGCCATCGGCCTCAGGCTAGCCGAAGGGGGCATCGCCTCCCATCCGCCGGCAACCGCCCGCCGCCTCCGGCACGAACGCCTTCAGTCGAGCAGAACGGGCGGTACGAGCCCGCTCGTAGTCTGCGTGAACGTCGCAGAGGCGGAGCCCGTGTTCTGCGCCGACGCCCGCGTCGTGATCCGCCACCCGTACTCCGTCCCCGGCGTCATCCCGGTCGGGTTGTGGACGTTGCTCGCCTGCCACGACGAGTCGAATGCGCAGCCGGCAGGACTCACGCAATCGAACAGGTACTCGATGGGAGCCGAGCCTCCGGCACTGGTGACGTTCGAGACGGTGATCGTCATCTCGGAGCTCGTCACACCCGAGAAGGCGATGTCGGCTCCGGTGATCGGGTTCGGAGTGGGCGGGCTCGAGGTGGGCGGGCCGGTATCACCGCCGCCCTCGATCTCGGAGGCTGCGCCGATGTACTGGCCCGTGTCCGTATCCCAGCCGGCCACCATCATGTGAGAGACGTATCGGGTGCCCTCCGGCTGGTATCCCTGACCGTGGAACATGTTGACGGCGAGACGAGTGAGTGCGCCCGCGCCGTCCGGGTAGAGCGCCGCGTCGATCACTTCGTACGTCTGACCGTCGCTGAGCGTCGTGATGTACGAGTCGACCGTGAGGTCGTTGCCCCCGTCCAGGTCGCCGGCCACGCACAGCTCGTGCCGACACCACCCCGTGTCCTCGTTGCAGTCGTTCCAGTCGAGGTCCTCGTCGTACAGCCACCGCTTGTCGACCTGATTGGTGAAGTCGAAGGGCTCGTACGGCCTCGACGTGCCGGGGCCGTGGCACGAGTTCGACCAGTCCCGCTCCATCGCCTGAAACTGGCTGTACCTCGCGAACTTGCCCTCGATCATCTTGTTTCTCTCGGAGGGACAGTCGCCGCTGTTGCCGCCGACGCCGGTGAAGTCGTTCGTGACGACGAAGTAGTACCGGATGCACGCGCGCTGCGTGGACGCCGTGACGAGGATGTCCCCTTCGACGAAGATCCCGCCATCGCGACGATTCTCGTTGCCGAAAGGCGGCTCGAAGGGGTCGTAGGCGTAGCTGGAGAGGACATGGGTGGGGATGTCCGATCCGCCGTAGTCGAGCGACGGGAAGGTGCTCGTCATCTCCTCGATCGAGTCGCCCCAGTGGCTCGTCGCGCCACCTTGCGAGCCAGCGTTGCACTCGGTTGCGTTGGGCGAATCGCTGAAGTCGTGCGGCTCGGTGATCGTGCCGTCGTCGTTGTTCAGCGGCTCGCTACACCAGCAGTCGGATCCGAGCTCCGCACAGCGGGCCTCTTGTGCAACGGCCGCGCCAGGCGCCGCGAGAGCCCCCAGGAGAGCCCCGAGCAACGCGCTCGCGGCGACGAACGGTACGGGACGTCGAGTCTCGTGATGTGACTTCATTCTGCGACTCCAGGTAGCTGTTCGACGTTCGACGGCATGCGACCACGCTCCCGAGCGAGCAGAGTCGGACCCCGTCCTCTCGGGGCACTGCGCCCCATCGAGGCAGGTGGCGCCCGAGCCGGCTGCCGGCCTACGCCCGCCGATGCGATGGACGCGGCCGGTGAGCTCACCAGGCGCGTCGACGACGACGGGGCGTTCCTTCTCTCCGTCGGCGTCGCAAGAGCGGGAGTTGGATCTGATCCGATCTCCGGATGCAGCATCTCGTTCGCGACTCACCAAGAGTCGGGCAATCGCTCGGTCGTTCGCGTGATCCCGAGCACGCGCCTCGCCCGAATCGACCGCATCTCCGGGGTGGTGACACCCGTCACTTCGAGCGACGATCTCGTGGACACTCCGCCTGCGGGCGAGACCGGCTGGAGCCGAGCGCCGATTGACATCCCAGCTGCGGCGACGACCTACGGCGACGAGAGATGGGGGGCCGAGATGCAGAGTGCCTACGCAGCGCCGATCGAGCACCGTGTCGAGTCCAGGCGCGCCGGGGAGGTGATCGTCCACGAGCATGCGGGGCCCGAAGGCGCGCCTGTGCTGGTGCTGCTGCACGGCCTCGGCGCCACGGCGTCGCTCAACTGGGGCCGCTGCTATCGCCCGCTCTCCGAGCGCTTCCGCGTGCTGAGCCTCGACCACCGGGGGCACGGGCGCGGGCTGCGCACGCGGCGCTTCCGGCTCGAACAGTGCGCGGACGACGCGGTCGCCGCTGCTCGGGCAGTGGGCGTCGAGCGCTTCATCGCGGTGGGCTACTCGATGGGCGGCCCGATCGCATCGCTCGCCTGGCGGCGGCATCCCGAGCACGTCGAGGGTCTGGTGCTCTGCGCGACGGCCCGGCACTTCGCCCCCCGCGGCCTGGCGCGTCTCGCAAGGGTGAGCCTGCCGTTCGCGGCCGCCGCGGTGCGCGTGGCCCCCGGCCTCCTTCACCAGCGGGCGACGCAGCGCATGCTCCAGAGCGTGGAGCATCCCGCGCTGCGCGATCACATCCGCGACGAGCTCCTGGGGCACGATCCGGCGACGGTCGTCCAGGCGACCCAGGCGGTCGCGACCTTCTCGTCCCACGACTGGATCGGCGAGGTCGGCGTGCCCACGTCGGTGATCGTCACGACCAGGGATGAGCTCGTCCCGCCCTCGCGACAGCGCAAGCTCGCCGAGTCGATCTCCAGCGCCCGGGTATTCGAGGTGGCGGGCGATCACGCGGCCTGCGCGGTGCGAGGCAGCGGCTTCGTGCCGACGCTGGTCGAGGCGTGCCACTCGGTGGCGGAGCGCATCGCGGGCGGGCCCACGCAGGACGCCCGACTCGGCGCGCAGCGAGCCCCCGCTGGCCACTCGAGCGGGGGCTGACGCGCGACGCCGAGGGATCGAGCGGCTCCCGTCTTCGATCCTGAGAATGCGAGCACATCGAGCTCATCGAGATCGACGGGAGATCATCGACGGCTCACACGGCGCGGGTCGCAGCGCCGTACCGGATCGACCCCGACCCGGGGCTGTGTGGCCCGAGCGAGCGATGTAGGCTCGCAGCGCCCCGGATCCGACCCGGGGGCACGCCACCGGAGGCAGCGATGCAGACCCGCCCGCTCGAAGGCGCCTTCGGCGCCGAGGTCACCGACCTCGACCTCTCCGCCGCGATCGACGAGCGCCTCGCCGACGACCTGCGCAAGACGCTGCTCGAGCACCGCCTGCTCGTCTTCCGCGACCAGACGCTCTCGCCCGAGCACCTCCGCGATCTCGGCCGCCTCTTCGGCCCGCTCGACGTGCATCCCTTCATCGAGGCGATGGAGGGCGTGCCCGAGGTGATCCCGATCGTGAAGGAGGCCGACGAGAGGCAGAACTTCGGCGGCGCCTGGCACTCGGAGGTCAGCTTCTACGAGGCGCCGGCCATGGGCACCCTGCTCTACGCCGTCGAGACGCCCGACGAAGGCGGCGACACCCTGCTGGCCGATGCGGTGCTCGCCTACGACGCGCTGCCCGACGACGTGAAGGCCGAGATCGACGAGCTCCAGGCGGAGCACAGCGCCGAGCACGTCTACGGACCGGGCGGGGCCTACGAGAAGCGGGCCACCGGCAAGGCGTCGGGGACGAAGACCCGCAACGTGGACGCGGCGAAGGGTCGCACCGCGCACCCGATCGTGCGCACCCACCCCGAGACCGGCGAGAAGATCCTCTACGTCAACCTGGCGTTCACCGTCGGCATCGTCGGCCGAAGCGACGACGAGGCGAGACCGCTCCTGAATCGGCTGATCGAGCACGCGGTCGACGACGCCTTCGTCACCCGGCTGAAGTGGGCGCCGGGCACGCTCGCGCTCTGGGACAATCGATCGACCCAGCACTACGCCCTGAACGACTATCGCGGCGCGCGGCGCGAGATGTGGCGCGTGGTGGTCGAGGGCGATCGGCCCATCTGAGCCGAGAGACACCCAGCGCGGCGCCCCCCGAGCCGCCCGCCCCCTCGCCGGCCGGCTCACCCCACCCTGCGCCCGCACACCGGGCGCGCGCTGCACAGCGACCGGGCAGCGGCGGCCCGCGCCGCGTCGAGGGCGGCTCCCCCGCGCCTCGCGCGGCTCAGGTGGGGCACCGGATTTGCACCTCGACCCCCCAGCATGCAGAGCGAACGCGCCAGCCCGGCCCTGCGCAGAGTCGCGTGGGGCGCCGCCTTCTTCGCCCTCACCTGTGCCGTCGGCACGGCGGGCTACGTCGCGGCGGGCTGGAGCGTCATGGACGCCTTCTACATGGTGATCATCACCATCTTCGGCGTCGGCTACGGCGAGGTGCGACCCGTGGCCTCGAACGAGCTCCGCGGCTTCACGATCTCCGTGATCATCGGCGGATACGGCGCGGCCATCTACGCGGTCGGCGGCTTCATCCAGCTCGTCACGGAGGGCGAGATCAACCGCGCACTGGGAGCCAGACGCATGACCCGACAGGTGTCACAGCTTCGAGACCACACGATCGTGTGCGGCTTCGGCCGCATCGGGCGCATCCTCGCGGGCGAGCTCGCGGCGGGGGGCGAGCCGCTCGTGATCGTCGACGTCGACGCCGCCAAGGTGCGGGAGGCCGAGGCGGCGGGGCACGCCGCGCTCAGCGGCGACGCATCGAGCGAAGAGGTGCTGCGCCACGCGGGCATCGAGCACGCGAAGGCACTGGCCACCGTGCTGCCCGACGACGCGCTGAACGTGTTCATCACGCTCGGGGCCAGCGCGCTCAACCGACACCTCGAGATCATCGCCCGCGCCGAGGATCCGAGCACCGAGCCCAAGCTCAGGCGGAGCGGCGCCACGAGCGTCGTGCTGCCGGCGGCCATCGGCGCCGAGCGCATCGCGCACCTCGTGACCCGCCCGGGCGCCCAGCGCCTGCTCGATGACGGCCGCGGCCGCGGCGACCTGCAGGCCCAGCTCGAGCCCATGGGCCTGCAGTTCGAGGAGCTGAGGCTGCCGGCGCACTCGCCGCTGATCGGGCGCAACCTCGACCACATCGAGGTGCACGGCAATCGCGGCTTCCTGATCGTCGGCGTGCGTCACGCGAACGGCCTGCTCGAGGCGAACCCGTCGGGCGACACGCCGCTCGCCGAGGGCGACACGGTGATCGTGCTCGGGCACGGCAACGACCTGCCCGAGCTGCGGCGCCGCTACGAGCTGAAGCGCGAGCTCAGCTATCGCGGCGCCAGGCTCTCGTGACGGCGCGCATCTATCGCCCGCTGAACTTCGGCGTGCGCTTCTCCATGATCGCCTTCACGGCCTCGACGCCGTCTTCGCTGCGCAGGCCGCGCACCGCGTAGCTCAGCTCGTCGCGCAGGTGCGACTCGAGGTCGCGGGGCAGACCCACCCGGGTCACGAGGCGCTTGGTCTGCCGGGCCGCGATCGGCGCCACCGCGGCGATCTGCTCGCAGTACTCGACGAAGCGCGTGTCGAACTCGGCGGCGTCGACCACCTCGCCGACGAGCCCGATGGCCAGCGCTTCGTCGGCCGAGACGAACGCCTGCTCGAGCAGGAAGCGCATCGCGCGCTCGTGCCCCACGGCCTGCGGCAGCGTCCACCCGAGCCCGCCGTCGGGCGAGGTGCCCGCCCGGGCGTAGCCGGGATGGAAGCGGGCCGCCGAGCTCGCGAGCCGCATGTCTGCGCACATCGCCAGCGAGAGCCCTGCTCCGATCGCGATGCCGTTCACGCCCGCGATCACCGGCTTGTCGCAGCCGACGCGGATCGAGAGCGGGAACCGGCCGATCCAGCCCACGTCGTCCACCGCCTCGTCGGCCGGCGACAGCTCGGGCTCGTCGTCGCCGCCCATGGCGAGGTCGGCCCCCGAGCAGAACGCATCGCCCGCCCCGGTGATGCCGATGGCGCGCACGGCGTCGTCGGTGGCGGCGCGCTCGATCGCGCGCACGATGCCCCAGCCGAGCGGGCTCGAGAGCGCGTTCTTCTTCTTCGGCCGATTGAGCCGCAGCACGCGCACGTCGCCGCGCTGCTCCTCGATCAGGACAGGCTCCGACTCGGACACGCCGGGCTCCTCAGCCGTTCACCTGGCTCATCAGCATCGCGACGTCGAAGTAGTCGCGCCACGCGCTGATCTTGCCGTCGTCGTTCACCTCGAACGTCCCCATGACGGGCAGGGTCGCGACCTTGCCCTGCATGGTGACGCGATCGACGCGCTCGGTGAGCACGACGTGGCCGTTCACGGCGAGGTGGACGAGCTCGAAGCTGCCCTCGCTGCCCTCCGACACGAACATGTTCAACGTCGCCGCGATGGCGTCGCGACCCACGGCCGGCTCGAAGGGGATGTTGTGGTAGACCGCGTCGTCCGCGAAGTAGCCCAGCAGCTCCTGGGCATCCTGGCGGGCGAACGCGGCACAGAAGTCGCGCACGATGGCTTCGGGATCCATGCCGACGAAGCTAGCGCGGCCCGGCCGCTCCGGGCCCCGCCGTTCAAGATTGGCGCTCGACCGGACGTTGAGAGCGACGAGCGCGCGCGATCGACCGCCCGCGACCCCGCCTCGGAGCCGGAAAGCCGCCATGACCGCCCTCCTGCGCCGCCTCGCCCGACTCGTGCCTGCCTCGGCCCTCGCCACGCTCGCGCTCCTGGCCGCCCCGGCCCTCGCGGCCCCGACCGCGGTCACCCTCGACGTCTCGATCGACAACGGCAGCTGGATCCCGCTGCCCGCCGACGCCATGCAGGCCGCGACGGCCGACGCCGCGCTGGCCCGCATCTCCGAGGGGGGCTGGCTGCGGGTCGTGCCGAGCGACGCGTCGGGCATCGAGGGCTCGCTCGCCGTCGCCGTGTCGCTGGTCGAGAAGGCGCAGATCGCGAAGGCCGTGCTCACGCTCGCGGTGCCGGGCGAGGCGACCTACGTCGCCGCCGCCTCGATCTCGGTGCGCGGGCTCGACGGTCAGGGCTTCCATCGCGCGTTCGAGCACGTCGGGCGAGAGGCCGCAGACAGGCTCCACTCGATGATGGCGGCGCGCCGCGGCGGCCCCATCGAGATCGTCGACGATGCCGACGACACCCACTGGCGCGACACGTTCAACACGGCGCAGCAGGAGAAGCACGCCGGCGGCTGGGCAGAGGCGCGCGTGCTCTTCGAGCAGGTCGCCGCAGCGAGCGGCCCGGGCACGAGTCGCCTCGCGCAGATGGCCCACGACGAGCTGCGCTACGGCCTGCCCGTGATGGAGGCGCGGCAGACCCTCGTCGGCATGGGCGGACCCGGTGGCGCCGGCGACTTCGCCACGTCGCTCGCGCGCGTCGAGGGCCTGTACCGGCAGATCCAGGCCGAGAACCCCACGAACGTGGCGCGCATCCAGGAGGCGCAGCAGGCGCTCGACCAGGCCGCGGTCATGCGCAACGCGTGGGAGCAGGCCCGGCGCTCGCAGGTCGTCATGCGCGTCCACGAGGTGCGCATGATGCTGACCGAGCTCGTCTACATGGAGGGCGCCTGCCCCGACGCGGCGGCCTTCGACCGCGTGCTCTCGCAGAGCACGTTCGAGCTCGAAGCGGGGCCCGTGACGCGCGGGGCCGACGGCACGACCCGCTACTCCATCGTCGACGCCGAGTCGGGGATCGGCGTCCCCGCGACGTGCGACCCGCGCCGCGGCGTGCAGCTCGACCTGAACGGCGTCGCCCCGACGCCGGCGCGGCACGGACGCTGACGGGGAGACCTCCCGCTGCACGCCCTTGCGATGGGTCGCTCTCGACCCATCCCGCCGGCACCGCCGCCGATGACCTCGACATTCCGCACCATGCTTCGCGGGTTGGCCGTCGTCGCGCAGCCCGCTGCCGATACAATGCAGCCGGGGTGTCGATCCCGACGCCAAGGAGCAGCCGGGTTGGAGTGCACCCGTCCACCGAGATCGATTCAGCGAGCGCGCCTGCTTGCGCTGGTCTCGTGTCTCGCCCTGCTCGCCCCCGCAGCGAGCGCCCGCGAGCCCGCACCCACGCCCGACGGCGAGCCGCCGCCCGAGGCGCTGGTCGGCGAGATCCCCTTCCACCCGCAGACGCCGCTCAGTCGGGTGATGATCGATCTGGCGCCCGAGGGCAGGGAGCCCTTCGTGCTCGTGCTGGACACCGGGGCCAACTTCTCCCTGATGACGCCGCGCATGGCCCGCGCCCTCGGCGTCAACGTCCGGCGCACCAAGAGCACCGAGTACCGGCAGGCCACCCGCCTCGGGAGAGATCTGCTCTTCTGGGTCGATACGTCGGCGAGTGATACCGGGGTCCAGGGCGGCGGCATCGAGTACGGGGTCCTCGGCGCCAACTTCCTCGACGACTACGTGCTCGAGATCGACTACCCCGGCCGCATGGTCCGCTTCTGGGATCCCGAGCAGTACGCGGTGCCCGAGCGCCATCCGTCCGCCGACGTGCACGTGCTCCCATTCGAGCGCAGCGGCGCCCTCCTCCTCGTCGATGTCGAGCTCGAGGGGCACGCGTTCACGGCCCTCCTCGACACCGGTTCACCCGACGTCTGCGTCCTCAAGAAGCACGCGAAGGCGGCCGGCATCCCACGGGACGATCTCGAGGAGGTCATCGAGACCCGCTACGTGTCGGGTGTATCGAAGAACCGCGTCTACCAGACGAAGGATCTGCGGCTGGGCGGGCTCCCGCTGCCCTCGATGCCGATCAACATCGAGCTGAAGTCACCGGCCAACGTCCCGGGCGGCGCGATCGTCGGCTACGACGCGATCGGCCGCTACAAGGTGCGCATCGACTACGCGCGCCGCCGCATCTCGCTCACAGAGCCGGGGCCCGATGCGCCCGCCTTCGTGAGCTGGCTCGAGACGCTTCGCGAGGAGAAGCGCTAGCCGCTCCGTCGCGCGGGCTCAGCCGCCGAGCGGCGCATCGACCTTCGACACCATGAAGCGCACCGCCGCGCGCACGTCCGCGTCGCTGAGCTCGGCGTTGCCGCCGCGCGCCGGCATCTCGCCCTTCTTGCCGTAGAAGCCGTTCGTCGCGTGCTCGACCAGCACCTCGAGCCCCTGCGCAACGCGAGGGGACCAGAGCTCGTCGTTGCCGATCAGCGGCGCCCCGCCCAGCCCCGTCGAGTGGCAGTCGATGCACGTGCCCGTCCACGTCACGCGTCCGGCCTCGAGCACGGGATCGTCGAGCGGCGTCTCCCAGAGCGCGGGGTCGGGCATCGCGGGTGCCGCGCTCGGAGCCGGCTGGCTCAGCACGGTGAAGCCGCTCGTCTCCTCGACGGCCTCACCGCTCGAGCAGGCGAGCGCGCACGCGCCCGCGAGCAAGGCGACGACGCGCGGCAGGCGCGCGCGCGGACCCTCCGCGCGCGCGCCCCCCATGACCACCTCCCTCTTCTTCTGCTGCACGTCCACGCGGGGGCTCACGATCCGATCGGGATCCGGATCACCACCCCGCCCATCACATCGCCCAGGGCGAAGTCGGTGCGGGGCGTATCCTTGTGCTCGTTGTGGCAGCTGACGCAGGCGGGCGCCACGGCGGTATCGGCGTAGACCGCGGTGAAGTACTTCTGCCCGCCCAGCGACTCCTCGGCGTAGAAGTTCTGGCCCTTGTTGTCGCTGACGTACTGCAGGCCCGCCTTCTCGACGTCGGTCCGCGGCGCGTTCTGCTTGTTGATCGGCCAGATCGAGAGCAACGAGTACGAGAACCCGACGTCCTTGTCGGCCACCATCTCGGCGCCCATCCGGAACATCTGGGCGGGCAACGGCAGCGCCGGCTCGTCCTTCCAGTGCTCGCTCGCCTTGATGACGCCCTGCTCCTTGACCAGACGGTTGACGACGTTGCGCGTGTAGACCGTGCGATCCGACTCCATCACGGCGTGCAGCGCGTCGGCCATCAGCTGCGGCTCCACGCCGCCCCCGCCCGCGTCGGCGGGCTGGCATCCGACCCCCCCGAGCAGCGCGCACAGAACCATGCCCAGGACACCTGTCGTGCCGAACTTCATCGATCTCTCTCCTGTTGCCTTCCTTGTGGTGAGTCTTCCTGCCAGGGCGGCCGCTTCCCTTCGAGCTCCCAGCGGAGCACGGTCGCGAAGTGGATGCTGTCGACGGTGACCGAGGGCGGTCCGTCGTAGCTCGTGAGGGCGAGGTCGGGGTCGGCCAGGGCGTCGAGGGCGAAGCCGAGCCCGTGGCAGTCGAGGCAGACGGGCCGGATCATCTTGTCGCCCGGCCGCAGCGTGTCGTTCTGGTTGTGCGCGACCCGGATGCCGCCGTCGTGGTCGATCCGAGGCAGATGGCACGTCGCGCACGAGACGCCGGTGCCGGCCGCGCCCTCGCCCGCGAGCTCGGCGCGCCAGAGCGCACCGTGCGGCGACGCCTCCCACGCCGTGCTGTGGTCGTCCGCGTGACATTCGAGGCAGGCGTCCGCGGCGGCGAAGCGCGTGTCGTAGGCGTGGGCGCCATGACACGACTGGCAGCCGACCTCCTCTCCCGCGACGTCGGGGTGCATGGGAAGGCGTGCATGCCCCGGCGTCATGGGAGGGAGGCCGACCGCCAGCCTCATCCCGTGGCGTCCTGCAGTGAACCCGTCGTGCTCGAACGCGTGGCACTCGGCGCAGGCCGCGGGCTCGGGCTGGTCGACCCAGGCCGCATCTTCGGTGGCGTGGCAGCCGCTGCAGTTCACGCCGGCCTCGGCGTGCGACGTCCCCGCCCAGTCGCGGGTGGCCTCGTCGAGGCCCGCGAGACCCGGCGGCGCATCGGCATCCGCGGCCGTGAGCGCGACCGGGCCGGCGTGACCTCGCGATCGCGCCCATGCGAGGAGCGCGCGCTCGGGCGTGTGCGGCTCGGACTTGAGGTGGGGCTCGTCGCGATGCGCGACGAGGAAGTCTTCGTAGAGCGCGCGGTTGTCGTGAAAGTTGTGACAGCCCGAGGCGGCGCAGCCGTCGAAGGGCAGCCCGGCGTGGGTCGGCCGCTCCTCGCCCACGTCTTCGTGACAGCGATAGCAGTAGTCGCCGGGCAGGCTGAGCCCCATGGTCGACGTGAGCTCGGGGCGATGCTCCTGATGACAGGTGACGCACCAGCGCGCGTCGAGCGACTCGACGCGGTCGGCATTGCGCGGATCGGTGAACTTGCGCTGCGGATGCGAGTCGTCGACGAGCTTCAGCTCGGCGCCGTGACACTCGACGCAGGCATCCTGCATCGTCTCGAGGTCGCCGAACGAAGTCGTGTGGCAGGCGTCGCAGGCGAGCTCGATCTGGTAGTGCCCGTCGGTCGTCTCACCGGGCAGGAAGACCGTGCGCTCGATCGGCGCACCGCGAAGCACCTGGGGCTCGAACATGAGCATCGTGAGCAGACCCGCAGCGACGGCCGACGCGATCGACCAGATCCACACCTTGACCGCCACGCGGATTCGA
>JAAUYD010099655.1_pt1 | contig 13472 bp, 11 predicted proteins | sample 7278101 | NCBI WGS metagenome assembly JAAUYD01 (sample SAMN14350128, study PRJNA611818) | marine sediment metagenome | isolation source: surface marine sediment (0.6m) | place: French Polynesia: Moorea | collected 2018-08
CCGGCAACGATCGCTCCGGTCTGGTCATCGCCGCATCCTGCCTCAGGAGTTGCGAGCTGCGCCTGGCACATCTCGCAATTTGGTGCAGCCGGGTGGCGGGTTCGTCAGGCGAGACCCGATCGGTCGATCGGATCGGTCCATTCGGCGGCTGCCGCCCGCAGCACCTCATAGGGGGAGACGCTGGGGTCCTCGTCGGTGCCGAACCGGTCGGTCGCATCGCGACCGAGGCTGTGGTTCACCAGTTCGAAGTACCAGCGACCCCGCACCGTCGCGAACAGCCCGCCTTGCTCTTCGGGCACCGTGCCACCCAGCTCGTTGCCCGATACGGGCTCGGCCGCGTCGCCCAGCACCGACGACAGATGCGCCTCGGCATCGGCGGCTGAAGCGAAGAGCGTGGCGCGCAACCACGACCGCGCCGCCGCCGGGTCGTCGCCGTCGAGATGATCGGTGGGGCGCCACCAGTCCGCCACCGCGCCAGCGGGCGACGCGGCACCCGGCGCACCGAGCACTGCGAACCCGTTCGGGAGGTCGAAGCTGTCGAACAGCTCGACGTCGGCGTCCGACGTGCGCGTCAGTCGCTGGTCGACCAACCAGAGGGCCCGACCGACCAGGCGGACCGAATCGACATCGGTGCCAGCAACGGCACCGCGCGCCGCCTCCTCGATCCGTCGACCGATCTCGAGCATCAACTCCATGTCGTCGGCGTAGACGTCGTCCTTCGGCCGTTCGGCATCGACTCGATCGAACGACGACGAGTTCTCCGGCCAGATGGAGAGACCCACGGCGCCGTCGTGCCGGACGAAGTACGTCCTGTATCTGGTCTCCAGCTCGCCGTCCTCACCGAAGCGCGCCAACTCCTCCTCCACCCGCTGCTGCCACTCACCGTCCCCGAGCGAACCGACGTGAGGAACGAACCGATCGATGAACTCGCGGCGGTCGACACCGATGACGAACTCGGCGTCCATCCGGCGGGCCGAGAATTGCCGGCCGAGCATCTGTTCGACCGACATGCTCACCATGGGAGCACCGGTCAGTGGGTCGACCGATACGTCGATGTCGCTCACCTGCCACTCCTCCGGCAGCTCCGCGAACACGGCGAATGGGACCAGGTCGAGCATCGGATCGTCGGGCACCGGATGTGGGAGCAGCACCGGTTCGGTGGCCAGGCCCAGCCCATCGAGGTGTTCGAGCAGCGCCGCCACCAGTCGCTCGACGAACGCTCCGTCGGCGTTCGCCGCGAGCGACTCGGAGACGTCGACCGAGTACCGGCGGTCACCGGCGACGAACCACACGCTGTCGAAGCCATCGGACTGGAATGCCGACATGAACGCGTTGGCGATCCCGTCGATCGGCTCGGCGAGCCCGACGTCGACGAGTGCGGCAGCGGCGTCGGTCATGGTGACGAAGCGTTCGGCCCTGAGCACGATGACGCCGCTGGGGAACTCGACCCGACGACGACCGGCCTCGACGATGCGTGTCCCATCGAGGTGTTGGAGGTCGTGTTCGAATCGCAACGACCAGTCGACCGGATCCTCGCCTCCGAGCTCGACGATCTCGGCCCACGGGAGCAGGACATCGTCGAGCGAGACGCGGGCGGCGAGGTCGACGAAGCCCGGCGCAGGCGTGTCGGGCTCGACACCCAACTCGTCCAGCAGCCGATCCTGCAAGGTGACCAGGTCCAGGAGGAGCGCCTCCGCCTCGCTGTCGACCAACTGGTCACTGGCCGTCATCTCGAAGTAGCGAAGCCCATGGCGCCGCCCGACGTTCCAACGGCGGAAGACCTCGCCCGCGTCGCGCAGCTCCGTCTCGCCGTATCGGCCCACCCACTCGCCGACCTCGAACCGCTCCCGGACCGCGAAGTCATCGCCGAACGCCTCGAGGTCCGACGTCCGTTCGATGAACGCCGCCTCGTATTCGTCGGCCGCGGCCATGTCGGGGAACTCACACGCCCGCACGTCGAGCCAGCGGTACTTGCTGTCCTCGTCCCCCGCCCAGTTCCGGGTCCAGTTGAACGCGCACGCCGTGGTCGTCGCGTCGTAGGGCGCCGGATCGCCGCCGGGCGTCGGGTCGTCGTAGGGCGGGAGCAGACCACGTTGGTAGTCCGAATACACCCGGACGTCGGCGAGATCGACCATCACGTCCTCGATGAGCGGCGCAACGCCCTCTGGCGACACGGTCGAGGGCCGGGCCGTCGTCGTGGCAGCGAGCTGCTGCGGCTCGGACGTCGCGGACGGCACAGGCGAAGTGCTGATCGAGTTCGGCGATGCATCATCGCCTGGCCCGCTCGACTCCGAGACCAGCGTCGCCTCGGACGATGCGTCACCGTCGCTTCCCGAACACGCAGTGCCGAACAGGGCACCCGCGAGCATGAGGGACGCGACGGTACGAGCCGAGGACATGGCCGCAGTCTGCCCAGACATCGGCCGGCATGACATGGGGACGTCTCCCCGGTACGTCGGGCGACGGGGGGCGCACCGAAGGAACCCGCAGTCGTCAGGGGACTCGTCCCCATGTTCAGATCGGCGACGTCGTGGTGGACTGCGTTCGTGAACGGAGTTGCGCGACGACGAGGGCGGATGGCGCTCGCGGATGCTGTCGTGCGGGCGCGCCGTATCATCCGTGCGATGGATCGCTCGGCGGGCTCGCGTGTGCTCGCGGCCGGGCTCACGCTGGTCGTGCTCGCGGCGGCCTGCAACGGCGACGACGACGGGGCACCGTCCACGACCGCTGCGACGGTGGTCGTGACCCCGACCGAGCCGTTGACGACGAGTGTCCCCGTCACGATGCCCCCGACGACCGACGCGACGCCTTCGACGACCGACAGGACGGATGACACGACGCCGACTACCGAACCTCCCCCATCGACGACGGCACCGCCGCCGACCACCGATCCGAGCGACGAGGCGGTGCGGCAGGCGGTCCTCGACGCGGTGGTCGAGAGCTGGCGGGTGTTCAACGAAGCCAAGCTCGACCCCTTCAACGACGAGAAGGTCGCCGCCCTGGGCGACGTCCGCGGCGGCCAGCTGCTGATCGACTCGACGGACATCATCGCCCGCTATCGGGTCGAGAACCAACGTTCAATCACCAACCCCGACCTTCCTGCCACGATCGAACCGATCCCTGAGACGATTGAGCTCGATGCGGCGCGAATCAGCGCGACCGTGACGTACTGCCGGATCGGGTCGAACATCTTCGTCGAGACGGAGGGCAATCCGGACGGAAGCGACCTCGTGATCGATGACTCGATCAACGCCTACCACGAGACCGCAGAACTGGTCTTCACGGATGGCGCGTGGATCGAGGTCGGCGGCTTCCAACTCGAACGATACGACGGAGCGACCGAGTGTCCGCCACTGTCGTGAAGCGCCTCATCCTGGTCACGACAGCCGTCGTGGGGGCACTCGGCGCCACGGCAACGCCGTCATCAGCCGACGAGATCGACAGCGATCGGCCCCCGCCACCTGAGCCGCCGCCAACAGTCGTGGCGACAGTGTCGAACTTCGAGCAGGAGACCGACGAGCCCCCGCCAGACGCTCCGCCACCGCCGTGCTCGTGGTACTACCCGGCCTCATCGGAAGAGGAGGCCGACATCCACAACCGCGTCACCGAGATCGTCAACGAGACCCTGCAGGTGGTCTTCTTCGAATCCCGCAGGATCACCGTCACCTACTACTACGCCGAAGGCGTCCTCAACCGCTGGAACGAGTCCGATGGCGAGTTCGAGTGGCGCATCAAGGCCGACTGCCACGGCGACAAGTCCCGCTACGGCGTCGCCGACGGGGAGATCGACTACACGTCCACCGCGCCACCCGACCCGTCGATCCTGCTGCGACGCACGACCGTCGCCGTCACCGAGGAGATCGACGTGCCGCCACCCGCCATCAACCCCGCCGGCGCCGCTGCGATCAACCTCGGGCTGTGGCTCGGCGTCGAGCCGATCCCGCCGGTGGTTGCCGAGGCGACGCTCGGCCCGCTCTGGGCCCGCACCACCGCCACGCTGGCGAGCACTTCGTTCGACCTCGGCAACGGTGAGACCGTCACCTGCGCCGGCAACGGGACCCCGATCCCGGAGAGCCAACTCGACACGCTCGACGCCGGGCCCTGCGGCTACACGTACACGACCACCGATGACCTCGACGTGACCGAGATCGGTGTCACGGTGACCTGGCACGTCACCTGGGAACTGTCGAACGGCCGCACCGGCCGCGAACCCGACATCGTCGTCACCACCACGATTCCGTACGAGGTCTACGAGATCCAGACCGTCGGCACCGGCTGAGCAAGTCCGATCCCGATCGCCGTCACTTCCCGGATCTGCCGGCGAGCTCGTCCGGAAGAGCGTTGTGCCTGGCACATCTCGTAGCTTCGCTCGGCTGACGATGGAGTGGGAACTGGCGAACCCGCGATCACCTGAGACGGTCGGGTGCCCAGGCACCGATCGAGACGCGGCGCGCTCGCTGCCTGATCGCACCGCCCGACTCGGAACCGCACTGGGCCCGATCATCTCGTCCGCTCCCTCCTCGCCCTGACGCAACGCGCATGGTTGTCAGCACCAGCGGTGAGCGATCAGTTCGTCGGCGACGCGGCCGGCGCGATCACATAGACGTTCATCCCATGGACCATCGAACGCAACTCGCACTGATCGAACGCATCCAGGCCCACCGCACGGCCGGTCGCGGCACCGACACCGCACCGACCTCGATGCTGCTGCCGACCACCGCCTACACCGAACGCGAGCGGTTCGATCGCGAACGGCGCCTCCTGGTCACGACCCCCACGATCGTGGGCCTCTCCGGCCTGCTGCCCGAACCGAACACCCACGCCACCGTCGAGATCGGTGACCGGTCGGTGATCGTCACTCGCGACACAGGCGGTGACGTCCATGCGATGCTCAACGTCTGCCGCCACCGGGGCGCCGAGGTCGCCCACGGCTGCGGTGCTGCCGCCCGGCTGCGCTGCCCCTACCACGGCTGGACGTACGAGCTCGACGGCGCCCTCGCCGCCCGCCGCGGCGACCAGCACTTCGACGACCGACCGGCCGCCGATCTCGCTCGAGTCCCGGTGCTCGAGCGCGGCGGCCTGATCTGGGTCAACGCCGATCGCGACGGGAGCATCCCCGACCAGCCCCTCACCGGTGCCGACGCCGAGCTCGCCCCCTTCGACCTCGCGTCGTACCGCCACTTCGGCACCCGGACCTTCACGCGCGACCTCAACTGGAAGCTGGCCGTCGACACGTTCTGCGAGGCGTACCACGTCGCGGTGCTCCATCGAGACACGCTCGCACCGATGATCCACTCCGACTTCGCGCTGTTCGACGCGGCCGGCCTCCACGGCCGGCTGGTCGCGGTCCGACGATCGTTCACCGAACTCGACGAGCAGCCGGTCGACCAACGCAGCCTCTTCCCGCACGCAACCATCCTCTGGTTCCTGATGCCGAACACTGTCCTGATCCACCAGCAGGACCACGTGCAGCTCTACCAGTCGCGGCCCGGCGCGACGCCCGAGCAGGCGCACCTCACCGTCAGCATCTACGTCCCACCCGACTCACCCCGGTCCGACCAGCACTGGGAACGCAACTTCGACCTCCTCGTCGAGGTCACCGACACCGAGGACTTCGCCACTGCAGCCGGCATCCAGCGCAACTACTACGCCGGCGCCCAGACCCACGTCACCTTCGGGCGCAACGAGCCGGCCCTGCAGCACTACCACCGGTCGCTGCTCACCCTCCTCGAAGAACCGACATAAGGGTGTGGATCATCCCGAACTCGGCCTAGCCCGGCTGCCGATCAGACACACTCGCTTGGTCCGCTGACCGACCAAGCCGACCGCCTCATCGCCATTCCTCGCAGCATCGGTCTCCCCCTGAGCACAGGCCGCCGAGCACTACGCTCCGATCCGAGTCAGCCGGCACGAGTCGGCGACGAGATCCGAGGACCACAGTGGCCGACAACGTCATCGACTACATACCGCTCGCCGGTGTCGTCGTCGGATCGCTCGTCGTCTGGTTGGCCGCGCGAGCGGTCATCCGTCGCAAGGCTCGCCGCGACCCTCACGCCAACGTTGCGCTGCGCAATCAGGTCGCCACGATCGCCGTCGTGTTCGTCGGGCTCGTCGCCGCCATCGTGGCGATGCCGATCTCCGACTCCCAGCGCGGCCAGATCCTCGCCCTCCTGGGCATCGTGCTCAGCGCCGCCATCGCGCTGTCGGCCACCACCATCCTCGGCAACCTGATCGCCGGCATGATGCTGCGCTCGGTGCGCGGCTTCCGCACCGGCGACTTCATCCGGTGCGACAGCCACTTCGGCCGGGTCTCCGCCCGCGGCCTGTTCCACACCGAGGTGCAGACCGAGGACCGCGACCTCACCACGCTGCCCAACATGTTTCTCGTGACCCATCCGGTCACCACGATCCGCACCTCCGGCACCGTGCTCTCGACGAGCGTCGGCCTCGGCTACGACGTGCCCCGCCACGATGTCGAGGAGGTCCTGCTCGCCGCCGCCGAACGAGCCGGGCTCGAGCAGGGCTTCGTCCAGATCACCGAGCTCGGCGACTTCGCCGTCGTCTACCGGTGCGCCGGCCTGCTCACCGACGTCAAGCGGCTCATCACCGTGCGCTCCAACCTCAACGGCGCCGTGCTCGACGGCTGCCACGAGGCCGGCATCGAGATCGTCTCGCCCGCGTTCATGAACCAGCGCCAGGTGAACGGCGTCGAGTTCATCCCACGCCGGCACTTCCGCGCCAGGGCCGACCACGAGGTCGCACACGAGGACCTGCCCGAGGCGATGCTGTTCGACAAGGCCGAGCAGGCCGAGTCGCGCGAGATCCTCCTGGCGACCCTTGCGAAGATCGAGCAGCTCATCGACGACTCCGCCGGCGAGGTGCACCCGACCCTCCTCCGCCGGCGCGACCTCGCCCGTTCGCTGCTGGCCGACATCGACGGCGACGAGGACGAGAACGACGGAGCCGACACACCGAAGTCCACCTCGACCTGACGGTTCCCGCCCAGTGGCTCCTGCCGCTCGCCGGGTCTACCCGGCCGAACTCGGCAGATGCACCAGCTACGCCCTGCCCGCCGCGCAACGGGTGCTCGGGCGTCACAGGCCCAGGAAGAGCGTCGATCGGCGACCCGGTGTCCCCCCGCAAGGCACGCCCATCGTCAGCGCTCCAGTTGCAGGGCCGGCGTGTCGGGCCGGGGGTCTGCGATCCCGCGCCGGCGATCGGCTCGGCGCTGGATCCAGCGCTTCACCGCGGGGACGCGAGCTGCGAAGCCGAGTGAGATGAGGACGAACCCGAGGCCGATGTCGCCGATCAGCAGGACGTGCGCCATCAGCGCCACGGCGACGACGTAGGTCGCCTTGTGCAGGAGCCGCCAACGCCGCATCCCGAGTCGCCGCTGCGACCACCGGTTGCTCGTCACGAACAGCGGCGCGGCCAACGCAAGGGCGACGGTGCCGGCCACGAGGAATGGGGCGCTCAGTGCCGCCCCCACGCCGGACTCGATCGCGAACATCACGCCGTTGCTGAGCGCGAGCAGGAAGAAGACGATCCCCAAGTACTTCCGGACCCGCACCTGGCTGCGGCCGGTCCACCACTGGACGGGGGAGGCGAGGAACATCGCGCCGAACGTGATCATGCCCGGGTTCTCCCCGGCAGCGAGCGCAACGGCGACCATCGCGCCGACCGAGATCAATCCGAGCAGCGCCGCGCCGACCGCGCCGACGATCACCAGCGGCGCGATCGTGGCGAGCACCAGCACCACCAGCTGAGGTGCGCTGAAGCGGTTCCACAGCGGCCGGCGCCACCATCGTTCTGGCGGTTCTGACGCCACTGGTCCGGCGACGAGATCTGCGACCGGATCGGTGAGGGGATCGGTGACGGGAGGTGCAGGAGGATCTGCGAGTCGAGCGGTCATGGTCGCCATCGTCTGCGACGCACCCGCACCACGAATCCGCCTCCGGGTGTTCGCGGATACATCCCGGGGAGTACGAGCTGCTCCCGAGCGTCGGTCACACTTGGTCCGAGGAGCCGCGCCTCAACGACGTCCTCCCAGACGGCGATCGCACGGGTCCCGGACCGACCGATGAGCACTCCGACACGAGCACGAGCAACCACGCACCTCGGATCGCTCGACCCGCGTCTCGGCGACGCCGCCCTCACCGTGGTCGTCACCACGTTCGCCGTCTGCGCGTTGGCGTTCGACCTCGATCAGGAAGGCTCGACGAGCGGTCGTTCGTACGCGGTCGCCGCCATCGCAGCCGGCTGCGTCGCGGCGAGGAGAGTGAGCCCGCCGGCCGTGCTGGCGGCCACCATCGCCGGACGCCTGTTCGTGACGTGGGACGTCGGCAACGACCTCGCGCTCTTCCCGGCAACCGCGGTCGCGCTCTACACGGTCGCCCGCGAGGGTGATCGGCGCGTCGGTCTGGCCACCGCCTCGGCCGGGGCCGTCGTGTTGGCGGTGGCGTCCGCACTGCTCGGCGACGACGGGTTCGCGATCGAGCTGCTCGCCGAGGGCGCACAGGCGTTCCTCCCGATCGCCGTCGGCGATGCGATGCACACCCGCGCCGACCGGATCGACGAGCTCATCGAGACCGAGGCGGCCGCCCGCGTGCAGGCCGAGCGGCTCCGCATCGCCCGTGACCTGCACGACGTGGTTGCCCACGGCCTCTCCACGATCGCGATCCAGTCGGGCGTCGCCGCCCACCTGCTCGATCGCGAGCCCGGCCAGGCGAAGGAGGCGCTCGAGATCATCAACACGACCGGCAAGTCGTCGCTCGAGGAGCTGCGGGCGATGGTCGGCGTGCTGCGCTCGACCGACGACGCCGAGCTCCGCCCGACGCCGACCGACCCGGACGACCTCGGCGAGCTCGTGGCCGCTGCGGTCAACGCCGGCGTGCCCGTCACGACCGAGACGAGTGGAGCGTTCCCCGCCGACGTCAGCGACGCGGCCGTCGTCGCCGTGCACCGGATCGTGCGCGAAGCGCTCACCAACGTCGCCCGCCACGCCGGTTCGGCCGCGACGACCGTCCACCTCGACCATCACGACGACCACGTCGTCGTCGAGGTCCGCAACGAGCCTTCGTCCGCCGGTGGGAGTGGCCGAGCCGTGCCGTCGACCGGGGTCGGCATCGTCGGGATGCGAGAGCGTGCCGAGTCCGTCGGTGGTCGCCTCGACGCCGGATCGACGCCCGACGGCGGCTTCCGGGTGAACGCCGTCGTGCCCTACTACCGTCACGGCACATGACGAGCGACCCACGCCGGTCGATCCGGGTCGTGCTCGCCGACGATCAAGAGCTCGTCCGACGCGGCTTCGGCGCGCTGATCGACGCCGAGGACGGCCTCGAGGTCGTCGGCGAGGCGGCGAACGGGCTCGAGGCGATCGAGCAGGCCTTCACGAGCCGTCCCGACGTCATCCTGATGGACATCCGCATGCCGGTGCTCGACGGCATCGAGGCGACGCGGCGGATCACTGCCGACGAGCGGCTCGAACCGACCCGGGTGCTCGTGCTCACCACCTTCGACCTCGACGAGTACGTCTACGAAGCGCTCCGGGCCGGCGCGTCGGGCTTCCTCCTGAAGGACACCGCACCCCAGCGGCTGCTCGACGCGATCCGGGTGGTCGCCGACGGCGACGCGTTGATCGCCCCGGGGATCACCCGGCGCCTGATCGCCGAGTTCGCGGCCCGCCCCGACCCCGACCGGAGCGACGACGTGCTCGGCACCCTGACCGACCGCGAGCGCGACGTGCTCGTCGAGGTCGGCCGCGGTCTCACCAACGCCGAGATCGCCGAACGCCTCTACATCTCCCCGCTCACCGCGAAGACCCACGTCAGCCGGATCCTCACCAAGCTCAACGCACGCGACCGCGCCCAGCTCGTCGTGATCGCCTACGAGACCGGCCTCGTGCAGCCGGGTCGCTGACCGTCCGCCGGGATGAGGCAGCGCGCCGTCGCGGTACTCCGCCGGGAGTAGGCGAACACTCTCCCGGGTCGATGCCGACGGCGTCGCCCTCCCGCAGGATCGGAGGAAACCCAGCAGCCACCAGCGGCTGCTCCCGATCCGGAAGGACACCCCGTGAAGCAGCGTTCGATCCTCGCCACCGCCACCGCCGTCGGTCTCGGCGTCGCCGCCTGTGGCGCCGCAGTCGCGACGGTCGGGTCCGACGAACGGATCGGCACCGACGCCGTCGAGAACACATTCGAGCACGTCGCCACCGCCGACCACGAGGCCGACCTCGACGCCGATCTCGACGAGCTCGCCGACCATCGCCTCGACGTCGATGCCGCCGGAGACGATCCTCGCCACGACGTCGACAGCCGTACCAGCGACGGCCAGTGGTACCGCGACATCCGGATGAGCCGGTGGACGTGGCTCGGCGCCGACGAGGCCTCGATCACCGACACCCTCGACCGGATCGCCAGCGCCGACGGCGACCGCACCGACCCCGACCTGCTCGACACCATCGACACGTTCGGCCCCGGCCACTGGACGTACGAGTTCGCGACCGCCGCCGACGCTGCCGCCGCACGCGGCGACCACCGCGAGGCGTCGGCGCTCTCACTGATCGCCTCGTACCCCCACAACGATCCGGACGGCGCCGGCGGCGCCGCGCTCGCCGCCTCGATCCACCAGTACGAGCTCGCGGCCATCGCCGACGGGCACCACGTCGAGCGGATCAGCTTGGTCGTCGACGGCGCCGACGTGACCGCCCTCCTCCACCTGCCCCCGGTCGCCACGACCGCCGGCCCGGCCCCGGTCATGATGATCACGGGCGGCATCGACGTCGTGCTCACCGAGCACTACCCGTACTTCCGCGATCACCTCGCCCCGGCCGGCGTGGCGACAATCACGTTCGACATCCCGGGCAACGGCGGCAGCAGCGACCTCGTGCTCGACCCCGACATGGACCGCGTCCACGTCGCCGTGCTCGACGCGATCGCCGCCGACGACCGGCTCGACCCCGACCGCGTCGCCGCGATGTCGATGAGCGGCGGCGGCCCCGCCGGCGTCGAGCTCGCCATCGACCACGGCGATCGCCTCGTCGCCGCCGTCAACCGTTGCGGCGTCGTCGCCTCGGCGCTCGGTCTCCCGGCCGAGGTGTACGCGGCCTTCCCGGCCATGACGATCGACACCTACGCCGTTCGGGCCGGCCTCGAGCCGGGCGATCTGGAGGGTCTGGCGCTGGCGACCGGTGAGATCGACCTGGTCGAACGAGGCCTCCTCGGCACCGGTCGGCCGATGACCGATGTGCCGATCCTCAGCGTCAACACCGCCGACGACGACGTCGCCCCGCTCGAGGACATGGAGCTCGTGACCGCGGCGAGCACCCACGGCGAGCTCGTGGTCGTCGGCGAGGAGGGCCACTGCGCCCCCGACCAGAGCGACGCCGACCTGATCATGGACTGGGTGCTCGACCATCTGTAGCCGTCGACCTGAGGCAGACGACATCGGCCCGGAACCACGGCGCGGGATCCGGGCCGCACGCGGAGATCGGTCGCGCCACGGATCGGGTGGGCTCCGCTGCGATGCGTCGGCACCGGGGTCCACTGCGCCGGTCAACCGCACCCTCCACCGCCGGCGGGCGCGACGCCCGCCGGCGTGACGCACGATCGCCGGACCCCGAAGTGCGCACGGCCAGCCTCCTGACGCCAACTGGCCAACTACCGGCGCCGACGGTGGACGATGGTCACCACGCCGTCGGCCCCGACCAGGCCCTGCTGGTGATCTCGTGGCTGATGGTGGGGTCGCGGGACGATCTCGCGTCCTTCGAAGCCCGCCCGGCGAGCACCGCCCACCGGTGTCGGGTGTCGTCGACCAGCGATCCCGCCCCCGTCGCCCGCTGAACCGTCGGCGCTCGACCGTCGACCGTGGACGTCTGCGTTCAGTCCGCCGGTTCCGCGGCGCCGCCGAACAGCCGGGCGGCCTGCTCGGGCCGCAGCGCCAGGAACCGTCCCTCGGCCTCGACGAGCGCCGTGTCGGGGTCGGCCGCCAGACCGATCGAGCCCCGGACCGCGGCGCGCACACCGAGCACGTCGATCAGCCTGGCCTCGAGCCGTAGCGGCTCACCGAGCGGGACGGTCGAGCGGTAGCGCACCTCCAACCTGCCGGTGACCCCAGGGTGGTCGGCCGCCGCCGCGGCGTACCCCATGATCTGGTCGAGGAGCATCGCGCTGACACCACCGTGCGCGAAGGTGAACGGCCCCTCGTAGCGCCAGTCGAGCGTGCACGAACCGATCGCGACACCGTCGACGATCTCGACGCGCATCGGCGGCGCGACGGGGTTGCCCAACCCCACGACCGGGTTGAACGGACGCTGGCCGCGGCCCAGGTCGTCGACCGAGGACCGCTCGTCCGGGCGACGCTGCCGCTCGGTGAGCGCCGCCGCCAGCCCACGTGCCTCCTCGGCGACCCGCCGCATCACGTCGACCGCGACCTCGCTGCCGATCGCCTGCGACGTCAGGTCGCGCAGCGCTGCGCCGAGCTCCGCCACGGCCTTGCGCCGGTCGGCGAGCTCTGTCGTCGGCTCCACATCGGGAACCTCGACGTGACGCATGCCCGCGAGCGGCCGATCGGGTGTGTTGCCGGTCGCGGGTGACGATCCCTCCGGTACGGTCATCGACCCATCCTGCCCCAACGAGTCCGCGACGACGCGCGTCGACCGGACCGGTTCGAGCGTCGCCTCGACGACCCGGCCTCGATCGAGGCCCATGGCGTCGTCGTCTGCGACGGTGTCGCGCTCCGCATCCCCGGCGAGCTGCATCTGGACCCGGCCCGCACGGCTGTCGAGACCACCACCACCGACCGGCCGTCACTCCTCCCCCGAATCGCCCGCTGGAACCGACCCGCACGGCTGTCGAGACAACCACCACCGACCGGCCGTCACCCCTCCCCCGAACCGCGCGCGTGCCGGCCCGCCCGACGGGCGGCGTCGACCAGGGTCGCCTCGATCTGGGCGTTGACCGACCGGAACTCGTCGGCCGCCCACGCCTCGTAGACGTCGTACAGCTCCTGCGGAATCCGCAACAGGTACTGCTTGCGTTCGCGCCCCACGGCGAGCCCGCCGGACTAGCGGTTCAACGTCCCGACGTTGACCACCGGGTTCGTGGGTTGGTCGCTCGCGATGACCGTCATCAGGTTCGAGGCGAACGTCGCCTTGCGATCGGAGTCGAGCGGGATCGAGTCGTGCTCGTCGCTGCCTTCCTCCAGGGCCTCGATCGCCTCGCGCACCATCAGCACCGCACCCTCGACGATCTTCGCACGAGCCGCCACGATGGCCGCCGCCTGCTGCCGACGCAGCATCGCCTCGGCGATCTCGGGGGCGTACGCGAGATCGGTGATCCGGGTCTCGATGACCTCGACACCGGCGTCGTCGGCGCGCTCCTGCAGTTCGATCTCGAGGTTGTGGTTGATCTCACCGGTGTCGCCGATCAACGTAGTCACGTCGTGCTCCTCGAAGGCGTCGTAGGGATACGAGC
>JAAUYD010168804.1_pt1 | contig 13472 bp, 10 predicted proteins | sample 7278101 | NCBI WGS metagenome assembly JAAUYD01 (sample SAMN14350128, study PRJNA611818) | marine sediment metagenome | isolation source: surface marine sediment (0.6m) | place: French Polynesia: Moorea | collected 2018-08
AACTCTTAACTCTTAACTCTTAACTCTTAACTCTTAACTCTTAACTCTTAACTCTTAACTCTTAACTCCCTAGCCTAATGGTTTCATAAAAGCGATCGCTTGTCTCCAAATGGTGGTTTTTTGGCCGTTTTCTTGTACTAAGGAAACACATTGTGGATCTTGCCAAACCAGTGTTCCCGTGAGGGTGTCCCCTGTAAGTAGTTTCATTTCCACAGCATTTTTATCTTTAATCAGGGTTTGCACCTGGCGAATGCTGGGCAGTGTGGTATCAAATTCAATAGTAGGCATTTTGATAATAGTATATAAGTATCAGTTATTCAGCGATCAATTTTCAACACAGGTCAACCGTCAACCATCAACTGTCAACCGTCAACCGTCAACTGACAACTGATTTACTAATCCTTGATAATTCATCCTTGGGAAAATGGCAATGGAATTTACTAAGTATCACGGTCTGGGTAATGATTTTATTCTGATAGATAATCGCTCTAGTTCAACCCCTGCAATCACTCCAGCCCAAGCCATCCAACTGTGCGATCGCCACTTTGGTATCGGTGCTGATGGTGTAATTTTTGCCTTACCTGGAGAAAATGGCACGGATTACACCATGCGTATTTTTAATTCCGATGGCTCGGAGCCGGAAATGTGTGGTAATGGAATTCGCTGTTTGGCAAGGTTTATTGCCGATTTAGAGGGGGAATCTCGCAATGGGGACCAATATCGTATTCATACCTTGGGTGGGGTGATGACACCACAACTCATGGCTGATGGTCAAGTTAAGGTGGATATGGGTTTACCTAAATTATTAGCAGAAGAAATTCCCACTACTTTGTCTGGGGCTGGGGAGAAGGTGATCAATCAGCCATTGGTGGTGGCAGAAAAATCTTGGGATGTCACCTGTGTGAGCATGGGTAATCCCCACTGTATTACCTTTGTGGATGATGTGGAGGCAATTTCCTTAGAATCCATTGGACCTAAATTTGAACATCACGCCGCCTTTCCCCAAAGAATCAATACCGAATTTATTCAAGTTGTGAGTAGAGATTATTTAAAAATGCGAGTCTGGGAAAGGGGTGCGGGGATTACCTTAGCCTGTGGTACTGGTGCTTGTGCTTCCCTAGTAGCTGGTGTACTCAATGATAAATGCGATCGCACCGCAACGGTAGAACTCCCTGGTGGTAATTTATATATTGAATGGTCCCTAACAGATGGACGGGTTTATATGACTGGGCCAGCAGAACTAGCTTTTACTGGTAAACTACCTTGAAAATCAGGAAAAACCTCACCCTCGTTTTTTGTTGCACAAAAATCTTTCCCTCTCCTTAATAGGCTCACGTGTACACACAAGTAATTAAATTTAGCCAAGCTCTCACCTAAACGCCCCCTAACCCCCAATTATGGGGGACAAGAATTTCCATGCGTCCCCCAGGTACCCCCAGGTACCCCCAGGATTGGGGGTCACGGGGGCAGGGGTCACGGGGGCAGGGGTCACGGGGGCATTCATAGACTGAAACGAAGATAAGTAGGACTTGTGTGTACACCGTAGCCTTAATAGGATACTGCTGGTCATTCTGAATGACCAAAAAATAGGGGTTTGAGGAGCGCAGTCGCACTCCTATTAATAACTCGAAATCCCTATTAATTCGTTGGAATGAGGGGTCAAACCTACCATTCGCCAGCAGTATCCTTAATAGGTCGAGGGATGTCCGTAAGGACAGGGTGAGGTTTTCTTTATTACTAACCTTCTCCCCGCAGTTTATCTAACACGCTCTTGTCTTCCAAGGTAGAAGTATCACCAGATACTTCTTCTCCGGCCGCTAAACTCCGTAATAACCGGCGCATAATTTTACCCGATCGCGTTTTGGGTAAGGCCTCGCTAAACCGAATTTCACCGGGACGGGCGATGGCACCAATTTCTTGAGCAACGTGTTTTTTCAGTTCTTTACCCAACTCTTCACCGGGCTGATAGTTGCCTTCTAATATAATAAAAGCAACAATTTCTTCCCCTTTAATCTCGTCAGGTTTACCTACTACCGCCGCTTCAGCAACGGCAGGGTGGGAAACTAAAGCTGATTCGACTTCCATTGTTCCTAGGCGGTGTCCCGATATGTTTAACACATCGTCTACCCTGCCCATAATCCAGAAATAGCCATCTTTATCCTTTCTGGCACCATCACCGGCAAAATAGAGGTATTTACCATCCTTGGGGGGAATATGCTCCCAGTAAGTACGGCGGAAGCGTTCGGGATTGCCATATACTGTGCGTAGCATACCAGGCCAAGGATGGCGGACTACTAAATAACCACCTTCATTTTCTCCCACGGGGTTTCCATCCAGGTTTACCACATCAGCAATAATCCCAGGGAAGGGGAATGTAGCCGAACCTGGTTTGGTGGGAGTTGCTCCGGGTAGGGGTGTAATCATAACTCCCCCGGTTTCCGTTTGCCACCAAGTATCGACAATGGGGCAACGTTCCCCACCAATCACTTTGTGATACCACATCCATGCCTCTGGGTTAATGGGTTCCCCTACGCTTCCCAAAAGCCTTAAGGAAGACAGATTTCTGGCTTTGGGAAGATGATCGCCCATTTTAATGAAAGCACGAATTGCCGTAGGTGCGGTATAAAAAACCGTTACGCCGTATTTCTCTACCACATCCCAAAAACAACCAGGATTGGATTTTCGGGGCGCACCTTCATACATGAGGGTGGTAGCACCATTGGAAAGGGGACCATAAACAATGTAACTATGTCCCGTAATCCAACCTACGTCGGCGGTACACCAATATACATCCGTATCCTGTAGATCGAAAATCCACTTGGTGGTCATGTGGGCGTATAAATTGTATCCCCCGGTGGTATGAACAACTCCCTTCGGTTTGCCCGTACTACCGGAAGTGTAGAGGATAAACAGCATATCCTCACTATCCATAGGTTCTGCCGGGCAATCTGCGGAGGCATCCCGTTGTAAATCATGCCACCAATGATCCCGTCCCGCTTCCATGTGGATATCTTGGGCTGTGCGTTTGACAACCACCACATTTTTCACACTGGGTACAGCACCATCAGCTAAAGCTTTATCAACTTGGGGTTTGAGGGGGACAATGGCATCCTTACGCCAACCACCATCAGCAGTAATTACTACCTTAGCTTCAGCATCAATTAACCTATTTTGTAAAGCTTCTGCACTGAAACCACCAAATACCACACTATGGGGCGCACCAATTCTGGCACAGGCTAACATAGCGATCGCAGCTTCTGGTATCATGGGCATATATACACCCACGCGATCGCCTTTTTTAACCCCTAGCTGTTTGAGGGTATTAGCAAACTGGCATACTTCCCGGTGTAATTGGCCATAAGTAATAGTGCGGGAGTCTCCCGGTTCTCCTTCCCAAATAATCGCGGCTTTATTCTTGCGCCAAGTAGTCAAATGGCGATCCAAACAGTTGTAAGAAATATTCAGTTTACCATTGACAAACCACTTACCAAAGGGGGGTTGCCAATCTAGAACGGTATCCCATTTTTGGAACCAGTGTAATTCTTTTTCTGCTAGTTCCGCCCAGAATTTTGCCGGATCTGCCTTAGCTTGTTCATAAAGAGCCTGATAATCTTCCAGGCTTTTGATATAGGCTGTTTGAGAGAACTCCGCACTTGGTGCGAATAAGCGTTCTTCTTGTAGGATTGATTCTATAGTTGATTCAGACATGATCGATGTCAGTAATATTGCATCTGTCAACTATTGTCTATGGAAACCTGGCAGAAGTGTTTTGATTGACCCTAGTTTGTTACAATTAATAAATTTAGGGGACAGGGAACGGGAACATCCCAATGTTTGAAAAAGCCCGCAGGCTTAAGCCTGGGGCTACACGAACTTTAGACGCGGAGCGGCTTCCCGAAGGGTAGACACCTGTGTGGGCTAATAAATTCTTCTTAACCCACGCAGGTGGGTTTTGCTCTTATAGCAATACCCTTCTAGGGTATTGCATAAAAATTGGGATGCTCCCCAGGGAAGAGGGGACAGGGAACAGGGAAGTAGGCTATCAAAGGGTTTTTTGGATGTAAAAATGTCAGAGGTTCAATTCTGTAGTGCTATATATAAACCTATCCCACTAATCGCAAATTTGGTAATATATATTACAATTAGGGTTGGGTGTATCACTTTATGGCTGGGTGTTTTTGAGGATTGAGCGATTTGGAATGGAAGTTGTTTGAAGATATATTTCCCAAAGAGCAAAAAAACGCGATCACCAGAAAATTTCCCAAAATTGCTAATTCCCAAAAAACTCCGATATTGGGTATTGTCTAGGTATCTTGCTGGGAGATAGCAGTCCTGCCTGATATTTCAACTGAAAATTAGGGCATATCGCAAGATTTGGAATCATATTTGTTCATTGACTGGATCTGTAACTTAGATATTGAATTTTTGGAAAATGTAGTTTTTTCGTTATACTTCGCATTAGCCAAGCTTGTATTTTGTAAATTAGCGTTAGATAAATCAGCGCCGCAAATATTTACTCCTTCTAGGTTCGCTTCTTTTAAGTTTGCTCCTGCTAGGTTCGCTTCTTTTAAGTTTGCTCCTGTTAATTTAGTATTAGACAGATCGGTTTTTCTTAGATCAATACCACTCAAATTTACATGAGATAAGTCTAAATTGTTTAAATTACTTCTTCTTATAGAAATGAATCGAGAAAGTGAGGAATTACCAATAAATCTAATAATTTGACTTCTTTTCTGATCTTCTCCAAATACTTCTAGTATCGCATATGTTCTAGAGGTTAATACTTCCCTTTGCGGACTGAATTCTTCTGCATTTCTTAAAGTTACCATTTTTTGCTGATCAAATATTAAACTAGTCATATCCTTCAAGTAGTCTCTTAACATCTGCTGTTTATACTGTTCATTTAAACTATATCTTTGTGCTTTATTTTCATTGACTTCCATTAAAGAAATCCCAACAGCTAATACAAAAGGAACAAGTAATAAGTCTAACCAATCCCAGAATTTTTTATCTTTAAAACCTGTCCAATCAGGATATATCTTTCTTTCAGGATTCATGATGTATATTATTTTGGAAAAAATTACAACACAAATAGTTACAGTAAATGTGCTGAATTTTAACACAGAATTTGCTCATTTTTGAATAAAATCAGATGTAGCGCATTAATTAAATAGATGCTGATCGAAGTCGGATATAAAAATAATAAATTTTACTACATAAAATTTCAAAGCTCATGGAAAAATCATATTAATACTTATATAATGTTCATACTCTCCTACTAATGCTTTATGGTAAACTTTCCACAGTGTTTGTTAGATACAATAGCACTACATACACAAGTTAAGACATTGTTGAATGCCCAAACCCATAAACAGTAAACTTATTACTTATTACTTATTACTTATTACTTGCCCGTAGGGTTATGTCTGACGAACTAAGTTTTCAAGGAGATGGTAGCGATAGGTTACCTCCCCAAAATATTGAAGCAGAAGAGGCTATATTGGGGGGTATTTTACTCGATCCAGAGGCAATTGCCAGGGTGAGCGATCGCTTAGTACCCGATGCTTTTTATGTTAGTGCCCACAGAGAAATTTATCAAGTAGCCCTCAAACTCTACGCCCAAGGAAAACCAACAGATTTACTCTCCGTCACCAGTTGGTTAACAGACTGTGATTTACTAGCTAAGGTTGGTGGTAGGAGCAAATTGGCATCTTTGGTGGATCGTACCGTATCCGCAGTTAATATTGATGCCTTAGCTAACTTAGTCATGGACAAATTTCTGCGGCGGAAATTAATTAAAGCCGGGAATGAAATCGTCCATCTGGGTTACGAAACGCAGATGGAATTACCCAAAGTAATAGATAAAGCCGAACAAAAGGTATTTGGAATCGCTCAAGAACGTCCCCAATCAGGATTAGTACATATCGCCGATACCTTAATTGATGCCTTTGAGAATATTGAAGAACGCCATCAAGGGGTAGCCTTGCCAGGAATTCCCGGTGGCTTTTATGACTTAGATGCCATGACTAGTGGTTTCCAGCGTTCGGATTTAGTGATTATAGCTGGTAGACCATCAATGGGAAAATGCTTACATGAAAACTCGGAAATAGTTGTGAGTGATGGTAGCATTTTAACTATTAAAGAAATATATCACCGTCGTCAAGCTGAGTTATTAACTCTCAATAACAACTGGAAATTTGACTTGACTCAACCATCAGCATTTATTGATGATGGCATAAAACCAACTTTTCGCGTTACTACTCGTTTAGGGCGGTGTATTGAAACTACCATTACCCATCCATACTTAACTATTAAAGGTTGGCAGAAGTTAGAACAACTAGAAGTAGGGGATAAAATTGCCGTACCACGGCGCATAGATATTTTTGGCAAAGAAACTATCCGGGAGTGCCAAGTCAAGTTACTCGCTTATTTAATTGGAGATGGTTGTTTAACAGATACAACACCAGAATTTACGAATATTAATCCCAAAATTCAGCAGGATTTTATCCAAGGGGTGAAAAATTTTGCACCCCAGATGAATGTGCGTATAGAAAGTCATCACAATCGTTCACCAATATTATATGCAACACTCAGCCAAGGCAAGAAAAATCCTTTACAGCAATGGTTAGATGAATTGGGTTTATGGGGTAAAAAATCAGGAGAAAAAACAATTCCTGATATTCTATTTAAATTAGAGCGATCGCAATTAGCTTTATTCCTCAATCGTCTATTTGCTACAGATGGATGGGCTAGTTTATTAAGTAGCTCTCAAGTACAGTTAGGATATGCCACAGTTAGTGAGAAGTTAGCCAGACAAGTACAACATTTATTACTCAGATTTGGTATTATTGCAGCTTTTAAAAAACGATTTGTTAAATATCAAAATACCCGGAGATTAGCTTATCAAATAGATATTACTGATGCCCTATCTATCAAAACTTTTATTGCAGAAATTGGTATATTTGGTCAAGAAGAAGCATTAGAGAAAATCAATAATGCTTTGGCACAAAAAAGATACCAAACAAATCGGGACTTAATTCCTATAGAAATTTGCTCCGAGGTTTCAGTAGCTAAAGGAAAAGAATCTGGGAATCATTTAGCCCAACGTGCTGGAATTAAAGGTTATACAAATATACATGTTGGTAAACGTGTTTTATCACGACAAAGATTAGGTCAATTAGCCAATACTTTAGAAAATTTACCCCGACAACAATTAGCAACCAGCGATATTTATTGGGATGAAATTGTTGCTATAGAACCAACGGGATGCCACCAAGTTTATGACTTAACCATTCTGGGTACACACAACTTTGTTGCCAATGATATTTGTGTTCACAATACCGCATTCTGTTTGAATCTAGCTCATAATATTGCCACTTTATACAAGCTACCAGTGGCAATGTTTAGTTTAGAAATGTCGAAAGAACAGCTAGTACAGCGATTATTAGCCTCAGAAGCTGGCATTGAAAGTGGATACCTGCGTAGCGGACGCATCAGCCAATCTCAGTGGGAACCCTTAAGCCGCGCCATTGGCATGCTGTCAGAAATGCCCATTTATATTGATGATACCCCCAATATCACAGTTACAGAAATGCGTTCCCAAGCACGACGTTTACAAGCAGAAGTGGGTACGGATTTGGGATTGGTGATTATTGATTATCTACAATTAATGGAAGGGGCGGGGGATAATCGCGTCCAAGAATTATCGAGAATTACCCGTAGTATCAAAGGTTTAGCCAGGGAATTAAATGCGCCAGTGATTGCCCTTTCCCAATTGAGTCGAGGAGTGGAAGCTCGTACTAATAAGCGTCCCATGTTGTCGGATTTGCGGGAAAGCGGAAGTATAGAACAAGATGCGGATTTAGTAATTATGCTTTACCGCGATGATTATTATAACAGCGACAGTCCCGATCGCGGTATTGCGGAAGTGATTATTGCTAAACATCGTAATGGTCCTACGGGTACGGTGAAGCTATTATTTGACCCACAATATACCAAATTCAAAAATTTGGCTCGACCTAATTAATTATTGAGACAAGCTAAAAGCCCAAGCCATAAAAGGGAAGGAGATAAACACAGGACTTACGCAAATGGTATATTTTTTGGTGTAGGGTGCATGAGATGGGAAGATATTTGAACCTAGCAATAAGACTTATAACGTCACGCACCAACCATCGATTATGACAATTGTGTAAGTCCTGAAATATTAGAAATACGGAGGAAACTACATGAAATCTAAACAAGAAAATTCTCAAATACAAATAAAAGTGGCTATTATTGGAGGATTTTTTGTAATAATAGGCGCAATAATAGCTATAGTACCTTCTATACAAGAAGCAAGAACAACAGATGATAAAAACCCAGAATTTTTCAAAAAATTACCTGCTACAAGAATAGACTGTCAAGGAAATAGTCAAAAATGTGGTAAACGTCATAAAGAAATAATAGAAGTAAAAAATAAAGGGAAACTATACATTACACATTTGGATCATTTGAATCATTGTGGTAAATTTGATATACAAACCTATATTAATGGTGAAGCTCAAAAACTGATAAAACACAATGAAAATCAGAATTTGGTAGAGATAGGTCATATTAAAGAAGGATCAAATACTTTAGAACTAGAAGCAAAAGGAATAACAGGTGGTTGTAACAGAGGTAAATTAAATTCATGGACAATGAATTTAGAACTTTACACATCAAACAAATAAATATATATTTTTTATTTTCAATCCTAAGACGAGAAATTTATACCATTTGGGAAAAAGAATGGGACAGATGAGTGTATGGGTAGGGGCACGGCATCCACAATTTTTATAGTGTATCCAACTATCTTACCTGTGCCGTGCCCTTACGAAGAATTTACGTGTCGCAAACATTATTTGAATTGGTATTAGTTACCAAATAAAAATTTAATTGCTCAACTGATAACTTGCACCATTCCCAATAATCGCCTGGGATTTAAATCCCAGTCTCATAGCTGAAGTCGTCTAAAGACGACTAAACAAGCATTCTAGTCTACTTAAGTAGACTTTGTTTATTAGCCTGGGAATTCATTCCCAGGGGGGAATGTGGATTAAACGAGATTGCTGCAAGTTATGAGTCAATTAATAAATAAGCAATATCGTAATGGTACGATGCTATACAACAACACAACTTACCAAGAATTGCTCAATTCTTTTCCCCCGCGCCCCATAAATTCTGACAAAGAACTCGAAAAAACTCAAGCAGTTGTTGACGCTCTGATTGACAAGGGTAGTCTAACTGATGATGAACGAGATTATCTAAATTTACTGGGGTTATTAATTCACGAATATGAAGAAACCCAGGAATTAGTTCCTGATATTTTTGGAGTAGAGATTCTCAAAGTTTTCATGGAAGAACAAAATCTGAAACAAAAAGATTTAATTTCCATTTTTAAAACTGAATCCATTGTCTCTAATGTACTCAATGGCAAACGTCAACTGACAGTTGAACATATCCAGAAATTAGCAGATTTTTTCCATGTTTCCCCTGCTGTATTTTTCCCAATTAATTCTTGATGAAAGAACGGAATTAGAAATAATCTGCTGCAATCAGCAACTTATGTTAAGCCTAGAGTTATGATTGTTTGTGAGCATCACTACTCTAGGCTTAACATCGATAACCGTCATTCAATGAAAGGATTTTGGATTTACCGATTAACTGTAACTCGGGAAATTATACATATCGATATGAGAAATTACTCACTATTAATTAAGTTTTCAAAAATTAAAAACCTAACTTTTCCAACACTGGCTTAGTAGAGACAATATGTTTATTTAAACCCAAATCTTCGGGACTAACTCCCACAGCCAAAGCAATCAACTGTGGTAAATGTAAAACTGGTAAACCCAGTTGTTTGCCAATTACCTTTTCCACCTCTGGTTGGCGGGAGTCCAAATTGAGGTGACACAAAGGGCAAGGAGTTACAATACAATCAGCCCCAGCTGCAATTGCTTCTTGGATATGCATGCCAGCCATTTGGAAAGATTGGGTAGTAGCATAACTAGAAAGGGGCCAACCACAACATTGAGTCCTTCCTTGATAATAAATTGGCGTTGCACCCAGAGTGCGAAATACATTTTCCATCGCTTCTGGATTAAACCTGTCTTTCTCAGGTACGGATTTTTGTGTGCGGAGTAAATAGCAGCCATAAAAAGCAGCACATTTCAGGCCAGTTAATTTCTGGCTTACCCGTTGTTGAATCGACTCCAAACCGTAATCTTGAACTAAGGCATAGAGCAGATGTTTAACCTCCGTACTTCCCCGATAAGGTAAACAACCTTCCTGTTTGAGTAAATTATTCACCCGGGCAAAATAAGCAGGTTCATCTTGTTGACAAGCCTTGAGACGTTCATCAACATGACCAATCACACCTTGACAAGTACTACAATGGGTGAGTAAAGGTAAGTTTAATTCTTCAGCCAGGGCAATATTGCGAGCATTTACCGTATCTTCCAACAATTGGGAATCTTCCTTAAAAGTCCCAGAACCACAGCAAGCACCCTTTTTTAATTCTATTAGTTCAATCCCTAAAGCTTGAGACAAAGCAACTGTGGACTGATGAAGTTCCCCACAGGCTCCTTGAGCCACGCAACCAGGGAAATAAGCGTATTTTAGGGCAGTAGATAGCATAGTAGGATTTAATTAATTAGGTTTATTTACCAGCATAGTGGCATATTCATCGTTATTTATGCCGATTAAATTTGCGAGAAAAATATATCTAGTAACCAACTTTTTCCATCTCGATCCTTGACCAAGAAAAAATTGGATACAAGCCCCCGGATTCATCGATGGGATAATAATTCTAAATTCTTCATTCTAAATTCTAAATTCTAAATTCTAAATTACCCTTGACATTTTATCCTCACAATGGACTATTACTTATAGAAAGAGGTGAAGATTTTTTGATAGAAAATTTCTAGACTATATACGGACGATCCCCCTTGACGATAAGATGTATATGCTCAAATCCATATCACCCTAAAAGAGCCGACTATAGCAACTGGTTGAGGTATTTTAAATCTATGAGCCAAGAAAGTATTTTAGAAAAGGTACAAAGAATCGTCTCCGAGCAATTGGGTGTTGATTCTGGGGAAGTGAAACCAGAAGCCACATTCGCTGATGATTTGGGGGCTGACTCCCTTGATACAGTGGAATTGGTAATGGCTTTGGAAGAAGAATTTGACATCGAAATTCCTGATGAAGTCGCTGAAAAAATGACTACTGTTCAAGAAGCCGTAGATTACATTAAGGATAAAGTTGCTGCGTCTGCCTAAAAGTACATTGAGAATTGGGATTAAGGATGTTATCTAACTCCAGTCCCTAGTTCTCAGTCCTGAAGTACCTGTTTTGTTTTGCTTGCATCTAAAAGCCACCATTAACTGAATCATGACAGATCTGAAACGTAAACGCGTTGTTATAACTGGTGTTGGCGCGATTACACCGATTGGTAACACACCAACACAATATTGGGAAGGATTAATCAGTGGACGCAATGGCATTGGTGAAATCACCAGGTTTGATGCGTCTAACCATGCTTGTCGCATTGCTGGTGAAGTGAAGAATTTCGACCCCCATGACTACATGGATCGCAAGGAAGCCAAGCGCATGGACCGATTTTCCCAATTTGGTGTGTCAGCAGCAAAACAGGCCGTGGCAGATGCACAATTAGTAATTAATGATTTGAATGCTGAACAAATTGGTGTAATGATCGGTTCTGGCGTTGGCGGCATTAAAGTCCTGGAAGACCAACAGACGACCTACCTTAACCGAGGAGCAGATCGTTGTAGTCCATTCATGATTCCCATGATGATTGCCAACATGGCCGCCGGGTTGACAGCAATTCACACTGGAGCAAAAGGACCTAATTCCTGTCCAGTCACTGCCTGTGCGTCGGGTTCCAATGCCATTGGCGATGCTTTTCGCCTTATCCAAGCAGGATACGCCCAGGCAATGATTTGCGGTGGATGTGAAGCAGCAATTACACCCTTGTCCGTGGCTGGTTTCGCGGCAGCTAGGGCACTTTCTTTTCGTAATGATGACCCCACCCATGCCTGTCGTCCTTTTGACAAAGAACGTGATGGATTTGTCATGGGTGAAGGTGCGGGAGTTTTAATTCTAGAAGAGTTGGAATATGCCCGGAGCCGTGGTGCTAGGATTTACGGGGAGATAGTGGGCTATGGGATGACCTGTGATGCTTATCACATGACTTCTCCAGTACCCGGAGGATTAGGAGCAGCTAGGGCAATGTCCCTGGCACTCAAGGATGGAGGAATATCTCCACAACAGGTTAGTTATATCAATGCCCACGGTACTAGTACCCCAGCCAATGATTCCACTGAAACCTCAGCCATTAAAAAAGTTTTAGAAGAACATGCTTATAAAATAGCTGTAAGTTCCACTAAATCCATGACTGGGCATTTATTAGGTGGTTCTGGTGGCATTGAAGCAGTAGCTACGGCGTTAGCGATCGCTCATGAGCAAATTCCACCGACAATTAACCTGGTAAACCCCGATCCAGAATGTGACCTCGATTATGTACCCAATACTAGCCGCGCCCAAACAATTGACGTGGCATTATCCAATTCTTTTGGTTTTGGCGGTCATAATGTGACCCTAGTATTTAAAAAATATCTCTAGAATTGTGAGAATTAAAATTTTGCACTTGCCATTTGTGAGCTAACATCAATCACAAATGGTTACAAATTAATCCCGTCGTTATTACATTACTATTTTTCAGCTAGTACTCGACCACATTAATTTTGAGGAGTTGTGGCACAGCCATCCTGGCTGTGCAATGGTCAGGCAGGGATGCCTGACCCACAAATGATGATTTTGACCAGCAAAATTAAATTGGTGGAATACTAGTACTCGACCACATTAATCTTTGACGAGTCCCTGGTGTTTAGCTCCCCGATTTCTTTAAGGAGTCGGGGAGCTGTGGTCCCTCATAACTTATGTGGTGAACTACTAGAAGGTATAAAAGCTGATATTGCAAGCTTTTTGTTGATGATTCACGGTTGGTTGATGTGCCCCTGGCTGTAATAGTATGAAAGCAGTGGATTTCTGCATTTATCAAGACAGGTGACAATTCAAAATTAGTCGTCAAATCAACTAATTTTGTGGAGTGAGGCACCATAGAATAAATGTTGAACCATATCACTGCTCTTAATTTAAAGCATTCACTGCAAAAAATCTCATTATTATCAGCCAGAGAAACATTGAACCCGCGTTAGTGGATATCTAAATACAAAAAACTCAAATTCTCTGGCTTGCCGGTCAACAACTACCAGTGGGATGATGAGAATAATAGGTGGGGAAAATCTCTAAATTTCCCCACAACAAAGCTCAAATAGTGCTAACCCGTCGTTAAAAACAATCTGATTATGGCTGTTGCAACCCAATCCCTTGAAGAACTGTGTATTAATTCGATTCGCTTTTTAGCAGTC
>JAAUYD010012496.1_pt1 | contig 13470 bp, 5 predicted proteins | sample 7278101 | NCBI WGS metagenome assembly JAAUYD01 (sample SAMN14350128, study PRJNA611818) | marine sediment metagenome | isolation source: surface marine sediment (0.6m) | place: French Polynesia: Moorea | collected 2018-08
GAGGATTGGAAAGTGCAAGCATCAAATTGTTTCTCTCATTAGCGGTGCAGCAACATTATTTTCGTTTTCAGTCTCGGCATTTGCTCAAAATATCACTACCGACGGTACCACAGGAGAAATCCAAACCTTAACCGGATCACAATATAATATTCCTCAGTCATTAGGTACAAAAGCAGATAAAAACCTTTTTCACAGCTTTGGAAAATTCAATCTCGATGCAGGTGAATCAGCAATTTTTCAAAGTGGCGCAGATATCAGTAATATATTTTCCCGAGTCACATGTGGAACTCCCTCTTCAATCAATGGTTTAATTTCTACCAGCAGTAGTAGTGTCAATTTGTTTTTTATCAATCCCAGTGGAATCATTTTTGGTGAAAATGCCAGTTTAAATGTGGGTGGTTCTTTTGCTGCAACAACTTTAGATAGTTTAGTCTGGAATGATGGTAGTCAGTTTAGTGCAATTAATCCAAAAGGAAGGAATAGTTTATTAAAGATTGCTGGAGACCCCACAGGATTTGTATCCCAGTTGATGCAACCACGACCAGTTATTATTGCAGGTTCCAGGTTACAAGCCTCTGAGGGTAATAATTTATTATTTTTGGGTGGTAGTGTCAATTTAGATAGAAGTTCGTTAACTTTATTTGGTACTCAAGGTGGAAAGATTGAATTGGCAGGAATATCAGAATCGGAAACAGTGGGACTTGAGTTTAGTGGAAATCAAGTTGGTTTGAGTTTTTCTGAGGATGTAAAATTTGCAGATATTTCGTTGAGTAATGGTTCCGGAATTGTAGTTGCTGTTGAAGATAAAGGTGAGGTCAAGATCAATGCTCGCAACTTGGATATTTTGAGTGGAAGTTCAATTACTACTGTGAATACAAGTAGTATCAACATCAACACAAGTGATACAGTTACGATTGACGGAGTAAATAGTAATGGTTCTATTAGTAGTGTTGGCAGTTTTGCGTTAGCAGGATTTGTCGGTAAGGGTGGTGATATCAACATCAATACAGGTTTACTATCAATTACTAATGGGGGTATTTTGCAGAATGCTGCTGAGGGACCAGGAGATGCTGGCAGTATAAATATTAATGTTCAGGATAATGTAACTGTTGATGGAGTAGGTAATAGATTCAACAGTCAAATTGTCACCTTGAATAATCCGCTAGAAGGAGGAGGTAAGGGTGGTGAAATCAATATTAACACTGGCTCCTTGAATATTGCTAATGGAGCTAATGTATTGACTATAGCGACTCAAACTAATGAATCAGATAAAGTCGCTGGTATAAATATTAATGCAAATAACACTGTAGTTATTGATGGAGAAGGTATTACATTTCCCAGTCCTGGAGAGAGTACAAGGCTAACAAGCAAAATTCAGACGATTATATTAAATTCGGGTAAAGCGGGTGACATCAAGATCGCTGCAGATTCATTTAAAGTTACTAATGGTGGTAATGTTAGTACTTCTACAAGCGGCGAAGGGGATACAGGTAACATCACAATTAATGCTAGGGATTCCGTTATATTAGATGGTAAAGATAGTGGTGGTATACCTAGTGGTGTGGAAAGCTTTGCAGGATTAAATACTCAGGGTGATGCTGGTAACATAATTATTAGCACTGGTTCACTCTCACTCACCAATGGTACTCGATTGACTTCCTCGACTTCAGGAAAAGGGAATGCAGGCAATATTACTATCAATGCTCGTGATGACATAAATATTACAAATAGTCGAGTCTTGAGCAATTTAGAAATAACAGGAGATGGTAAAGCAGGAGATATTGATATATTCACTGATTCACTTTTACTTAAGGACGGTGCTCAATTGAGTTCTTCTACTTCCAGTAAAGGAGACGCTGGTAGTATTAGCATCAATGCTCGTGATCGCGTGATTTTTGATGGAGAAAATAAAGATGGATTGAGTAGTGGTGTTTTTACTTCGGTACAAGCAAATGCCTTTGGGAATGCTGGAGATATAAGTATTAGTACTAGTTCGCTTTCTGTTAATAATGGTGCTCAATTGAGTTCTTCTACTTTTAGTAAAGGAAATGCAGGTGATATTACTATTAATGCTCGCGATCGCGTGATTTTTGATGGAGAAGGTAAAGATGGATTAAATAGTGCTGCTGCCACTTCGGTAGAATCAAGTGCTTTAGGTAAGGGAGGTAATATAAGCATTAACACTGGTTCATTGTCATTTACCAATGGTGCTCAATTGAATTCTGCTACCCGTGGTAGAGGTGATGCAGGCGACATCAACATCAATGCAGGCGATCAAATCACTTTTGATGGAGAAGATAAAGATAGTTTTGCTAGTGGTGCTTTTACTTTGGTAGAATCAAATGCTTTAGGAAAGGCTGGTGATATAAGTGTTAGCACTGGTTCACTCTCACTTACCAGTGGTGCTCAATTGAACTCTACTACCCGTGGTAAAGGTGATGCAGGTGATATCACCATCAATGCTGACAATAATATTGCCTTTGATGGGGAAGATGAGGATGGATTTCCCAGTGGTGTTCTAAGTAATGTGCAATCAACAGCGATGGGTGATGCTGGAAATATTAATATTTCAGCAGGAGGATCGCTCTTTGTTAGAAACAGAGCGGCTATTTCTGCTAATTCTAGGGGAGAGGGAAATACCAGCAATATTTTTATAACTGTAGGTGAAGCTTTAGAAGCTAACAATGGAAATATCAGGACTGATGCTCAAACTTTTTCAGGTGGTAGGATAAATATTACAGCCAAACAAATCCGTTTATTTGGTGATAGTAATATCAGAACAAATGTAGCCAGTGGTATAGGTGGGGGTGGAAACATTATTCTCACATCTGATACCATCATTGCCCTTGATGATAGCGATATCCTTTCCTTCGCTCGTGATGGTAAAGGTGGTGATATTACGTTTAATACAGAAGGCTTCTTTAGTTCTTCACAATTTTTCTCTGATTCTGCGATAATGAACCCCGACGATCTCGATCTGAATAACCGCGTAGATGTGAATGCCAGTGGTACAATTTCGGGAAACATTACTGGGATACCAGATACAACCTTTATTCAAAACAGTCTTAGAGAGTTACCTGCAAATCAAATTGATACCAACGCCTTAATTTCCCAGAGTTGCATTGTAAGAAATAACGATACTGGTAGCACTTTCAATATCACTGGTTCGAGTGGGTTTCCCCATAGTCCAGGCAATTCAGATATTTCTAGTTATCCTACTAATCAGGTGCGTAGTATTCCTGATATAACATCGGGGGAATGGAAAAAGGGAGATCCCATTATTGAACCTGATGGTGTGTATCGTTTACCTGATGGAAGGTTGGCTTTAATTCAGAAGTGCAGGTAATTTTAGTTATTATCAGGGCTTTATCCTATTTTTTCTAATTTCTGTTCTCTCTCGGCTAACTCAACCACAGTTAAATTAGGACTTACGCATTGACAGGATGAGGAAAATATGAGGTATGTACTTTAGGCAGTAAACATCGATTTTCTGATATTTTTTATCCGTTCGCTTAAATCATAAGGTTATTGATAATAGCCTGAAACAACGTATTTCCGTTGACATAGAGTAGTGACTTTGTACTATGCGTAAGTCCTATAAATATTAAGTAAATACAGTTTTCTGTAATTTCAATAGCACAATTTTACCATTTCCTTTTCTCAGAATAGTGCTTAAATTTGCATAAGTACTACTTTAAGAATCAAGAATATAGTTTTACTGTAAAAACATGTACGCAATTTTGAATCCTATATTAGCAAGACATAAACAGTGAGGGATAATGATGATTTATAATTTACAGGAACAGGAACTATTAACATTCCTTGTGGTTGACGACCACAATTTAATTTTGGGTGGAACTTTAGATGTCCTGAAAAAGCAGTATCCCCATGCAAAGCTATTAACCACGAAAACTGCAAAAGATACTTTGTATCAAATCCAAAACTGTCAGCCAAATTTAGTAGTTTTAGATCTTTCCATTCCTGAAGAAACAGGAATAATTCCCCAAATTGAAACAGGAATAAAATTGCTACAAAAATTGATGAAAGAATATCCTAATTTGAATTTGGTGGTGCAAAGTAGTTATGTGAAAGCATTGGTGAGAATTAAACACGACATTGATGTTCATCGTGGTGGTTTTACCGTTGCTGATAAGGGACTATTAGAAACAGAAATGTTGAACAGAGTTGACTTGTCACTTAGAGGAATAACCCATACCAAGGATTTGAAAACTAAGCTAGAAATCAAACCAGAATGGCTAGAAGTGTTGAGATTCGCTTTTGAAGAAGGGTTACAAGATAAAGCGATCGCACAAAGAATGTTCAAGTCAGAAAGAATGGTGCGTCATTACTGGACTAAGATCCAAGATGTTTTGGGTATCTACCCAGAATACAGCAAAAAAGAAGGTAAAAATATTCGCATTGAAACAGAAATTCGGGCTAGGGAAGAAGGATTAATTGATTAATTAGTAATAGATTTAATTGGTGAATTGATTCAAGAATTGATTTGGAGATAGAAGCTAGTGTTATCAAGTATCTGGGAGAAAATTAAGGATGAACTTAACATTTGGCGATTAGGAGCACTACCAGGTTTAATTTTAATCGCTCTAGTTATCCTAGCTCGTTTAAGTGGTTCGCTACAATTCTTTGAATGGATGACCCTAGATGCTTTTTTATACTGGCGTCCGGCGGAATCAAGAGATGATAGAATCATCATTATAGGAATAAATGAAGCAGATATTAACTCTATAGGAACCTATCCAATTCCAGACCGAGATATTGCCAAATTAATTGAAAAAATCCAGAGTTATAAGCCAACAGCGATAGGTTTAGATATTGTTAGAAATACAAAAGTTCCACCAGGTAATAATGAACTAGTTCAAGTTTTTCAAAAAAATAACAACATATTTGGGGCTGAAACAATCTTAGGACAAAATAAAATTCCACCACCACCCCAATTACCTCCAGAAAGAGTAGGTTTTATAGATGTTATTATTGATGGAGATGGAAAGTCTAGACGTGCACTTCTCGGAAATCCAAGTAATAAAGGTTATAAGTTTTCTCTTCCTTTACTTTTGGCAGAAGCTTATTTAGATAGCAAAAATATAACCTTAGAAAACGGTATTCGCGATCGCCATGCGATGAGATTTGGAAAAAATGAATTAACTCGCTTTTTACCGAATACTGGTGGATATGTCAGTGCAGATGCTGGAGGAGTGAAAATTCTTGTAAATTTCCGTAGTGGGAAAAAAGTATTTTCAACCCTATCTCTCAATGAATTAGAAAAAGGTAATTTTAATCCTCAACTAATACGCGATCGCATAGTTGTAATTGGGATTACAGCACCCAGTCAACCAGATTTTCTTAACACTTCATCTGTATCTGATTACAGACATCATCTTGGAATTTACGGAGTAGATTTCCATGCTCATATTATTAGTCATATTCTCAGTGTAGTTGAAAATAATAGACCACAAATAGTTACTTTACCCGATATTTGGGAATATCTATGGATTTTAGCTTGGGGAATTTTAGGAATTGCTGTAGGAAGATTAACCCAATCAGCATTTAGAAATTTATTTGTAGTTAGTATTACGACTGTTTGTTTTGTCGGTATAAGTTATCTATGTTTGATGATCGGTTGGTGGATTCCTGTTGCACCAGTTGTTTTAATATTGGGGATTAATGCTGTGGGGTTAAGTGCTTTTGCTTTTTATGAATATGATCGCAGTTTAAAGTCACAAATTGCTATAAGGCAAGAGGCTATTAACTTAGCATTTACATCTATTCATAATGGACCATTGCAAACTTTAGCAGTTTTAATGAGAGATACACAAAATGATGATATCAAAGCAAATGAATTACACTCAAAACTACAATATTTAAATCAAGAAATTAGAGATGTTGGAGAATATTTAACAATTGAAACTCTCAATAGAGTAGAAACTTTATATCTGGGTAATGGCTTAAAAATAGATTTAAAACGTCCAATTCATGACTTATTTTATGGAGTTTACAGCAATACTATAGAACGCAATCTACCACATTTTCAAACTTTAAAGGCTAAAGTCAGAGATTTCGACCCTATAGAAGAGCGGTATCTAAGTATTAAAAAGAAACGAGAGCTATGTCAATTTCTGGAAGAAGCTATATGTAATGCTGGTAAACATGCAGAAGGTCTTACTCGTTTATCTGCAACGGGTAAAAATCAAGATGGTTGGTACACCATCACCGTTAAAGATAATGGGATAGGTCTTTCCTCTAATGCGGAAAATAAAGGTACAAAAAACTCCAAATCCTTAGCAAAGGAGTTAGGGGGTAGATTTCATCGCGAATCTATTCATCCCAAAGGTACTTTATGTGAACTTACGTGGGATTTAGGTCGCAATAGCTATAGAATAAGCATCAATATTTTACCTACATTAAAACGATTGCTTTCTCTCAAAAGATAATTGCTTAATCTTATAGTTAATTGATTTGAATATCTTTAATGGCTGCGATATTCTGTAAATTCTCCACATGTTTTTTAAATTCTAGAATTTCTGCTTTTTTTAAACTTATTCCTTCATCGGGAATATCTCCAGTTGCAAGGTCTTGTAAAAGATTTGAGAGTGGTTGAGTTAATTCTTTTGTTTTAGCTAATACAAGAGCTTCTGCAAAAGCATCGTACCACAAACTTGATTGTGCATATAACTTTAATTTATCTATTTGATTGGGAGTTCTTGCTATCTTTTTCGATAGTTCTGTTGGTATTGAAACTACAGTAAATTCTGCCCTACTCAATACGATACCCTGTGGACACTTAATCGAAACTTGCCAAAGATATGTTTCTCCAGTTTTTAATCCAGGCTGATTTTTAGGTAGTGAATAGATCTTGATTCCAGGAATACCTTGATGATCAATTGGCGAATCTAATTGTTCTGGGTCCCCATTTTTATCAAACTTAAATAAACGAAATTCTACCGGGTGAGAGTCAGAAGAATACCAAGCAAAAGTAGGATGACTAGAAACTGTGTATGCTATATATTTTTTAGGAGCAAGAACAGTTAAAGGTATTTTGTTCGTATCACATCCCCTACGACCTCCAGGCTTAGAATAATCACTAGATTCTTTTTGATCTGGTGGAGGAACATAATCCGCAAGAACTGATAATGAAATATTTATAAATAATGTTAAAAAACAAATTGTAAATAATTTATATGTAAGGTATTTTTTCATCATGGTTTTATTATTAGTAATTGATAATCGGTGATAGATATAGTACTAAGTAGTTAGGTTAGTAAATTGATGAATTCTCAAATCTATCATTAGTAAACCTTTGCTGTGTTTACGCCCCACTACGTTAACATCCGGCTCTGATGGGTCTGTTATGTCCTACAGACACGTGTTTAGGCTTATGCTGACGCCGCAGGCTCTAGCTGCGCTACCTACAGATCCGCTAATGACTTGCATTTAGCACTATGACTGCTATGACCAATTACCAATGAGAATAAATGGAGCCCAATAATAAGGGTTTTTATATGAATCATTAACTTTAGGATCTTCTTTAGCTTTAAGTAACTTTATTTGTGCTGCTTGCAAAGCCTCAGCTTTAGACTTTCCTGACTTGAGATTGGCGTAAAATTCTGATACTAATATCGATGTAGATGCATCAGCAACAGTCCACAGGGAAGCAACAGCACTTCTGACTCCTGACTGTAGAGCAACTCCTGCTAAACCAAGTGCTGCACGATCATCACCAAAAGCAGTTTCACAAGCACTTAATGTGAGTAACTCAATTGTACGAGAACCACCTTTTACCTTACGAAGTGCAATTTCCAATTCATCAATTGTTAGTTTTTCATTGTCTGGGTCATTTTGATTTTTTCTTCCAGCGACTAAAAAAGTATCTTCCGGAATTGTCCCGAACTGAGCGTGAGTTGCAATATGAATTATGGGGTAAATATTCTGCTTTAGTTCTGTTTCTACATTAGATGTTTGAAATTTCTTATCTACAAAAGGTTTATACCGGGGAAATAGCTTTTGAACCTCACTTATTTCTTCTTTGACATTGGACAAAGCAGGATATACTTTATCGCCTATCTTACCTTCCTCAGTTAAAGCCAAAATTAAGACACTATTTTTTTGTGTATTTAGTTTTTTGGGAGCAGTTAATTTTAGACTTGGGGTGGTAGCAAGAGTATATTCTTCAATTAAATACTTTTCCTTCTGACTATCGTAAAGTGCAGCCATAGGTATGGTACGTAAAACACCATCTTGAATTAAAACTAAGGTTTTGATTTTGTTTTTTTCTAAATCTTTTCTAAAAGGAGCAATAAACCACTGATATAATTTTGCAGCTTGACTGGGGTTATATTTAATTACAAGCTCTCCTCTTTTGAGCCCATCACGAAATTTCTTAATTTTATTTTCAACGATTTGAGGAGCAACAATTTTACCGTTGTCTTCAACCCATCTAACTTTTTGTTGATCGCCAGGTAAACTCAGTAAAATTGCTACACCCTTATCAACAACAATTGAGCTAAGGACAGCAGTGTCTTCCCCGACTAATTCATCTACTCTTTGTTTGTTAATTGCAGCTAAAATACAATCATTACCAAAAAAATTTTGTAATTCTGCAAGCCTTAAAGAATCAATAGTTTGAATAGCACTATTTAAATTTCCTTTAGCTGTAGCGTTATTGGTAAATATTTTATCGGTATTGACTTGTTTCGTTTGTAGATTTTGTTGTGACTTTATTTCATTCTGTAAAGCTAGTTCTAACCTTAATTCAGCCAAATCTCGATATACAGGTTCAATTACATCTCGGAAATCAAATTGTAAATCTTTGTCTGCTTTGAGAATATCGCTACGAATTTCCTCTAAAGTGAGATACGCTCGTTGGTAAGCATCAGCAATTTCTTGAGAAGATTTTCCCTGTTTGCGGAATATTCTACCAATTTGCCACTCCCACAAATACACACTATCTCTAGCTTTTAATTTTTGATCTGCTGCTAATAAAGCTTGACGAGTATACCTCAAAGCAGGTTTATATTCATTATTGCATTCATAAAAATGACCAATTGCTCCTAAAGCAAAAGACTTGGAGCGATCATCATTTATCTTTTCAGCAGTTTTGAGTGCATCTTCAAGTAACTCTTTAGCTTTTACATCTGCAATTCGACGTGATGGAGCACATTGGGTTAAAGGTGAAGTTATTTTTTTCTGAGGGTTTACTGCTGGTAGATTAGTTAAATCCACAGCAGCATATACCTTATTTCGTGTATCGGGTAAATCTTTTAAGAGAACTAAAGCTTCTTGGATTTTTTGACTGACTTCACTTTGATCGAATATCCTAAACTTCTCCGATGTATAACTTAACTGAATTAAAGATAATAGCGATCGCGTTTGAGCGAGGCGATCACCCTTTTTTCGAGCAAGTTCAAGACTCACCTGAAAGTTCTTTCTTGCTTCTTGGTAATCAGTCTCAGCATTTTGCTTAAATTCAATAGCATTGGATTCCATATCCAGTTCTTTTGCAGACTGAGAACGTAAATTCCATCTTTGGGCTCTTCCAGTGTAAGTATTACCTAAACTACTGAGTAATGCTTGTTCGTAATTTGGCTCATTAATATCTAAAGCTTGTTTCAAGTAGTAAATAGCTTGCTCATAATTACCACGTTTGCGATAAGCATCACCCAAACTACCTAAAGCAGCAGCTTCACCTATTCTATCTTTCTCTTCTCTTGCAATTTGTAAAGCAGTATTTGGTTTACTCTGTATTTTTTCCCCTACTTTTTTTTTCTTCTCTGTTTGCTCTAAACCATGTAAAATCTCAATCGCCTTTAATGGCTGACCCAAACTATTGTATGCCTGTGCCTGTTCCGTTAACATTCTTCCCAATAACTTTCTTTCTCTGGAAGCATTGTAATAAGCAACTAACTCTTTCCATTTAGTTAGAGCTTCTTCCACGTCACCTAACTGTTGATAAGCTCGAGCGAGATTTTCATTAATAACTACAACATTTGCTAAATTATCAACTTCTTGATAGGCTTCCAAAGCATCTTTCCATTCCTTGATCGCAGCTTTATATCTTCCAAGCTTATAGTATTCAAGACCAGTCTCTACCTGTTGAGCAGCAGTCTTAGGTCTTTGAGCAACTACAACGTGAGAAGATTTTGAATAGAAAGTCACTAAAGGAACATTTCCCAGACATAAGCTGCAGATGAGGCTAAATATAAAGAGAGCTATGAGAAAACGACGCATATTAAGTTTATTATTCTGGTTGTATGTAAACTTATTTTCATAGTGCTTTAATTATTCAAATATTTTTAAATACTCAAATATATAAAATTAATTAATTTTGATCAAATGGGAGTTAATAATTTAGTGATTTTTAATTTAAAAACATTTTTTAATTAAAAAATACAACTAGATTTATTCTCAAGTTTTATTCATAAGCTAAGCATTACAGCTTTATGTAATCTTACCATCACAAATATATAATTAAAACTAGAAAATTGGGCATATATATCTTAGTATTGTTTAACAGAAACTGTACTGACACTAAAATATACTTTATTTAATTAGTCAAATATCAATAAATAACAACAGGAATAAAAGCAAATACAACGAAATTAGACTTAGACCATCTGAACCTTATATGTAGTAAATTTATCCTAAACGGAATTATAAATCTTATTTGATTAAAATAATATTGCTTCTTCAGTACCTAGTTATGCCAAATTATTAGTTGAATATTATAGATTGGCTTTAAATATATTTTTAAAATTTTTTTGCAAGAAAAACATAATATTCTTCTAATTGTGATAATTTTATCAGTGACTAAAGTTAATGAAATTTAAAAACATAATACTTGATTTTAGAACAAAGCAATGCTTAGTAAAAGCTGGTTTATTTTTTGCTGCCAAGGGTGCCTATTTTTCATTTTCAATTTAATAAATATAGAAAAATTTAAGGCTCAATCTATTACAAATACTATCTTAGAGAATGTTTTAAAGGTGGGGGTTATCGTAAGAAAACTCATAACGATTGCACATAATTTTGGATGGATGGGTCTATCGAGGAGAGAAATTTGCACGTTGGGTCATAGGCATGTTTCGTTTGTGGCGCGTCTTTCATGCCGCGCGTCTTCCATGGATTGTTGGAATTATTCTCAGGCCCTTTTTTTGTCCATCTACCAAAACGCTGGGTTGTAGAGCGAACATTTGGATAGCTCAACTGGTGTCGGCTGTTGAGTAAGGATTATGGGCATTTACCTGAGACTTCAAAAACTTTGATTTGTATTGCAATGATATACCGCTTGCAGTAGCACGCAATGCGATCGCAGGACAGTCAGGCAATTAGCATGATTTTAAATGGCTATGACTTTTTAAACATCCTCTTAAGTTCAGAAGTTTCAATTTTTCATTAGAAAAAAGCAAGAATTACTCAAGATTGAATTATCTATTATTATTTAGAGGTATAAAATTAAGTGTACTCAATACATAAATTAATATTGATCGCAAGCTCAAGTATTTTTAACCTGGGTTTTTTATCGTCTCGAATTTTAGCTCAATCAACTCCTCCATCTGGAGTAACAGTCCCGTCTGATACCCCAGATCCTGTAAAGCGCACAGTTCCTCCAAAAAATGAGCTTCCCAAAATTCCTCCTATTACTCCAGAGCTTCAAGAACCAAAATTTACCCCTTCAGAAAGTCAAAAAATACCAAATATTGAGGGTGAAGGAGTCTTCCAGGAAACTTTCTCTGTGAAACAAATTAAAATATTAGACAGTACAGTTTTAACAAAAGAACTTGAAGAGTTAAAAAGTGATTTCTTAAAAAAAGAAAAAGTTTCTTTTGAAGAATTATTACAACTACGCTCTGATATAACAAAACTATATATTGATAACGGATATATTAATAGTGGTGCTTTTTTGTTAAATCAAGTCATTGATAAAGATGGAATAGTACAAATAAAAGTAATTGAAGGTGAACTCGAAGATATTCAATTAGAAGGACTAAAAAGGTTGCGAGAAAACTATATTCGTTCCCGTATCAAAAGAGCAACTACCAAGCCTTTAAATAAACACCGTTTAGAAGAAGCACTCCAATTATTACAAATTGACCCTTTAATTAGCCAGGTCAACGCAGAATTAACAGCAGGTAGTACCCCTGGTCAAAATATTCTCAAGCTCATAGTCAAAGAAGCACCTGCATTTCATGCAGGAGTATTTACTAGAAATAGTCAATCTCCCAGTATTGGTTCGGAGCAATTTGGTATTTTTGCCGTTCACGATAATGTTTTAGGTTTTGGAGATTCCCTACGCGCCGAATATGGGATTACAGAAGGGCTTAATCTTTACGATATTAATTATACTTTTCCTGTGAATCCTAAGAATGGGAAAATTGGCTTCCGCTTTAGTAATACCGATAGTCAAATTATCGAAGACCGCTTCGAAGATACAGATATTAGAAGTGAAGCACAAACATACTCTTTAAATTTTCGTCAGCCTTTGATATTATCACCCAATAGTGAATTTGCATTGGGATTAGCCTTAGATTTACGCCACAGTCAAACATTTATTCTTGATGATATTCCTTTTTCCTTTTCACCTGGTGCAGAAGATGGGGAATCAAAAGTCACGGTAATTCGCTTTTCCCAAGACTGGGTGCAACGTAATACCAAAACTGTATTAGCCGCACGTTCTCAATTTAGTGTTGGTATAAATGCTTTTGATGCAACCATAAATAATTCTGGAACTGATGGCAGATTTTTTACTTGGTTGGGACAATTCCAATGGGTGCAGCAAGTCACGCCTAAAAGCATATTAGTATCCAGAATTAATGCTCAACTTACCCCTGATTCTCTTCTATCTCTAGAAAAATTAAGTATTGGTGGAGTAAATACAGTACGTGGATACCGTCAAAATGAATTAGTAACTGATAATGGAATTACAGGCTCAGTAGAATTATTTATTCCACTTACATCTAATTCTAATGAGTTACGAATTGCACCTTTCTTTGATATCGGTGCGGGTTGGAATAATCGGGGTTCCAATCCAGATCCTAATATTGTTGCTGGTATTGGTGTGGGTTTGTTGTGGCAACCTCGACCCGATCTGAATATACGTTTAGATTATGGTTTACCTTTGAAATCTATTGATGATCGCGGTAATACACTACAGGATAATGGTTTATATTTTTCTTTGCAATATCAACCTTTTTAATTTAGTAGTAAATCTCTGGAAGACGCGCGGCTAGCGCCACGAACGACCACACCATAAATGTTCTATTGTTACTTTCTCTTCTAAATTTTGTCCAGTCTGATTAAAAAGTTTTTCTAATAATTTCTCTGGCAATCTCGACCATGCTTGACAGTAAGCACTTGTATCAGTGGAAGGGATTTCTACTCCTTCTCCTGTTAAATAGGCAATTATTTTACTTACGGCATTATGGCAACTTTTATCAGTATCTAAAACCTGAGATAAAA
>JAAUYD010109363.1_pt1 | contig 13466 bp, 10 predicted proteins | sample 7278101 | NCBI WGS metagenome assembly JAAUYD01 (sample SAMN14350128, study PRJNA611818) | marine sediment metagenome | isolation source: surface marine sediment (0.6m) | place: French Polynesia: Moorea | collected 2018-08
ACATAATGATTTTTCGCCATCCCACCAGATGTAGAGACGTAAAATTTTACGTCTCTACCAACCAATTTGTGGGTAAATGTAGACGCGCTATGCGCGGCTTTGAGTAGAGTGAGGTCTCGCACCCAATTCGCCAGCAGCATCCTTTGAGAAGTCGGGGGTTTAATTTACAAAATGTTAAGCAAGTAGGGAATCAGAGTTTTAGTTGACTTTACAAAAGTTAACAAATAGAATGTAATTAAACTGAAAGCAATAAGTAATTGTTACTATTTATCCCAGTTATCAGCCTTTATAGGGATAAATTACGTTTACAAAACTATTTATTGCTTAATATAATGTAATTAAAGACAAAAAAGTAAAACGATTTTCAGTAATGAACGCTCTCCAATTACCATGGCTAACAGCCATAATAGCCTTGCCCCTGGTGGCAGCATTAGCCATCCCTTTGATACCTGATAAAGAAGGTAAAACAGTCCGTTGGTACGGGTTAGGGGTAGCGCTAGCAGACTTTGCCCTGATGATTTATGCCTTCTGGAGTAGTTACGATTTCCAAAGCTCAAGCTTTCAACTCATCGAAAAATATGCTTGGGTTCCCCAGATTGGTTTAAATTGGTCTGTAGCAGTTGACGGTTTATCTATGCCTTTGGTACTGCTAACAGGCTTAATCAATACTGTAGCAATCTTCGCGGCTTGGAGGGTCACCAACAAGCCGCGATTATTTTATGGGTTAATGTTAGCGATGTATAGTGCCCAATTGGGTGTGTTTGTCGCTCAAGATTTGCTGTTATTCTTCCTGATGTGGGAAATTGAGTTAGTACCGGTTTACCTACTAATTTCCATCTGGGGAGGACCAAAACGACGCTACGCTGCTACTAAATTTATTCTCTATACTGCTGCTGCTTCTATATTTATTCTCGTAGCTGGTTTTGCAATGGCATTCTCTGGAGACACCGTCACCTTTGATATGATGGCTCTGGGAATGAAGCAATACCCCCATGCTTTAGAATTATTAGTCTATGCAGGCTTGTTAATTGCCTTTGGTGTAAAACTGCCTATTTTCCCTCTCCACACCTGGTTACCTGATGCTCATGGTGAAGCTTCTGCACCCGGTTCGATGATTTTGGCTGGTGTATTGTTGAAGATGGGTGGTTATGCTCTAATCCGCTTCAACATGGAAATGTTACCTGATGCTCACGTTGTTTTTGCTCCTGTACTCGTAATTTTAGGTGTAGTAAATATTATCTACGGTGCTTGTTGCGCTTTTGCCCAAACTAACCTCAAGCGTCGTTTGGCTTACTCTTCCATCGCTCACATGGGGTTTGTGCTAATCGGTATCGCTTCCTATACAGAATTGGGTATCAGCGGTGCAGTATTGCAAATGGTATCCCACGGTTTAATTGCTGCGGCTTTGTTCTTCCTCTCTGGTGTCACCTACGAACGTACTCACACCTTGATGATGGACAAAATGGGTGGTATTGCCAAGGTAATGCCTAAAACCTTTGCTTTGTTTACTGCTGGTGCTATGGCTTCCCTCGCATTACCTGGAATGAGCGGTTTTGTAGGTGAGTTGATGGTATTCCTGGGAATTGCAACCAGCGATGTGTACAGTTCCAGCTTTAAAGTTGTAGTGGTACTGTTAAGTGCAGTGGGTGTGATTCTGACTCCGATTTATCTCCTCTCCATGCTGCGGGAAGTATTCTACGGTAAGCAAAGCGCAGAGTTACATCTGGATGAATTTGTCGCTGACGTTAAACCCAGAGAGTTATTTATCACCGCTTGCTTATTACTTCCCATCATCGGTATCGGTTTGTATCCCAAACTGGCAACTCAAAGCTATGATGTAAAGACAGTAGAAGTTGCTGCACATGCGCGGGAAGCACTTCCAGTAATTGCCCGTCAACAGTCATCTAATCTCTACTCCCAGGTATTTAATGCTCCCAAATTGGCAGATACCAAGGTTGCAACTTTAGTGAACATCGAAGAGTAAATATAATTCCGCAAGGGTTGGTGCTATTACAACATAATCATTATCTCATCAGGGGGCGATTTGTGCGATCGCCCCTACTGCTATTTGGGGTTCTTGGGATTAATCACATTTCCCACCTAGGAATAAATTCCCAGGCTAATAAACAAAGTCTGATAAATCAGACTAGGTAAGGGTTTTAGTGCGTTTTAACGTACTTTGACTATAGGTTCCTTGAAATAAATTTCAAGGTGGGTTAGTGTTGCTCAATGAAATTGCTGCAAGTTATCACTTTTAACCTACTTCAGTGGTTTCAAAACCACTCCTAACGTAACAAAGTTGCTACAAGTACATCTACATCTTCATCCAAGTAGAGATGAATAAAAATATAACTCATGCTTTCCGAACCCGTGGATCCATGAACTCATCAGGAATACGGTTACGTTCAATATACTCATTAATTTCTATTTGATGATCCAAGTAGTAGCTTAAAGCATCAAACACTTGAGCGAGAATAATGTGTGGTAAACGATGGGGAATTTCCTCTGGTGGAACCCCAAGTCGCCACATTTCGACAATTCCTCGAACGGGGGTGCGTGTTCCTTTGATGATAGGTTCACCACTTAAAATTTCATCGTTTCTAACAATGTGACAGTGTTCGGTTGTTTGAATCATTGCAGCTTGGTTTCATTTAGGGGTTTTGCTGAAGATTTTAGCGTGTGATGGAATTGGCGATCGCTCCTACACATAGTTGATCGTAGTCCATTGCAGTAGCTTTTCCTTCAGCAATTTCTTGCTTGGCACGTCTGGCTGCTGCAACAAGTTGGGTTTGAGTTTTCTCAAACGATTGATTCCACTGGATTTCGTCTTGTAAGTCGTTGATATACTCTCGCAGATGTTCTGCAACTTGCTCTTGTACATCAACAGGCAAAGACTCCATCATTTTTATTACTGTAGCGATCGCACTGGATGACATGGTGTAATAATTTTTGAAGATATTATGTTTTTAAACTAGCATTAATCCTAGTCTACCTGTTTTACTGGCATGGCAAATTCACAACAGAAACCATATTAAATTCCTGAGAATCGAGATTATATTTTGAAAATGCTTCAAAGACGCTGAGTCTATGCAAAGCAATGTAGAGGGAAACAAATTTAAATATTTGGGATATTACCTAAATATGTTGTAATATTTTCAATTCTATGGTTTTTATCTTTTTGACATCTATATAACTCATCATAGAATTTTATATCTACTTCTCGCCAACTGATCCAACCTACCCAACCAGCATTTGAAAATCTACCATCTGTAAAACTATAAGCTACTAACTTAGGAGTGTTGTTGATTGAAATGATACAAAAGTCATCCTGAGCGCTAACTATATTATCAATATTGTCTTGATAAACCATAATTTTAAATGGGGATTGATTTCTCAGCTCTGATTTAGTTTCATCATCCAGTGAATTGTAAAAGTTCCAGAATTCACCTGGTTGGTATTCAATCAAATATCTTTCATGCACTTGAGTTTGAAAAAAATCTTTTAATTTTTTATTGTCCAATAATTTTCTGAGGAAATGTAAGCTACAAATTGCATTCACCATACCCTGTTTGTATAAATCAGTCAGAGTCTCAACTTCCGAAAAAATAATCTTCCCTTGCTTGAGATATGAACTGCTATTTATTATTTGTTTGAGGCTATCTATTCCTGTAATAAATGAGGGTATATTTTGCTTTCTACTATAATTACGGTCTAAAACAGCTACTAATTCTTTCTCATCACTGATAAGTAGATGTTCCCGTAGTTGTTCTTTAAAAATACCTAAATATTCTTCGTATTCTCTCTCCCAATATATAGATTTTATATCTAGTCCTTCTTCAATGTCTGCACTATTATTGATATCCCATTTTGCTACGAAAAAACCTATTTTTTGAGTCTTATATGATTGAGATTCTGATACAACTTTCCAAGTTTCAATACACCTATATTGAGGTTTATTTTGACTCATATTCAGGTTGTACTCATTAGTAAATTCATATCTCGAAGTAGCTTCTTGTTGTTTGGTATGACTTTGATTATTACTAAAGCCAACCTGTATGTTTTGTATGTTAAAAGACCATCTAGCTTCTCTCGATTGTTCGCTTTGATTTATATCTTTAGTTTCTCCTTGAATAGTGAATCTTATTTCTCCCTCATCTTTACTAGCATAATGTTTTCTTTCTAGTTGCAGCTTGATTTTTACTAAATCATTAGCATGATGTTTAGATATTCTGATAATAATATCTTTTAATTTAAATTCATATATTAAAGATAAGCATAAAGCTACAATCAAGCTGATAAGTAATAAATATACCCAAATGCCTGATTTTATAGTTGATTCTGGTAAATATAGCCAGTTATCTGCCTTGGAAATCTGACTGCTTTTGTCAAGGAATAAATCAAAGCATAAAATATATTTTTTCTTGCTTATATTATCTTGAAACTTGTACCATAAAGTTCTAATTGCGTTAGGTTTTTTTTCATCGTTTATATCTATATAAATACCAGTAAGTCCTGAATCATTATTATATTCATCTTCTTTCCTAAAGCTGGAAGCATAATTATTTTCAGTAGCCTTAAACCAAGGTCTGGTTCTAAAACTTACCGGTCTATAACCTTCATCAGTAAATGGATAAGATATGAAAAAGCCTGTGTCTACATTCAAAACATAGACATTATTTATTCTTAAAGTAGGAATGATATCCGAGTATTTCTCATTACCTGTTAAATACTTTATCCAAACTTTACTAAAAATATGTAAGTTTTGTATATCATTGTCATTTGATTTTGTTTTTTTCACCAAATCATCTTTTATTTGACTTTGCATTATATAAGCAAAGTTTTGAAAAATTTTATCCTCAACTATTTGATTCTTTGCTTCATTTCTTTTTTTTTCTTGCTCCCGATTAATCTGATTATTATCGAAGTCAATTACACCAGAATAACCATAGTAAGCGTTAACAGACTCTCCTGTCTTTTCTATTTTCCATGGAACAGGATTGCCTTCTTCTGGTAAATTCTGGTCAATAATTATTTTGGCTGTGATGTTAGGAGGAAGTTTTCTGAGTCCAGGATTCTTAAAATATGAGTTATAGTCTTGTGTTAATTTATTTTGTGCTTTTTCTACAAAGTCAGAAAATATTTTTTTGTGTTGTGTTTTTGTATTCAGATTTTCATACCAGAAAGTGACTTGTTTGTATTCCTTTATTTCTCTATTCTTCTGGAATAAATATCCAAAGATTATGATGGTTACAATCGATAATATATAAGAAATTAAAAATGTATAAGATAAGAAAAATGGTATTACTTTGAATGATTTATTTTCTGATTGAAGCATAATTGATAACCCTATATTTTAAATACAATGACTGAAAGTCAATTAAATACGGTTAAATCTAAGTTAAGTTACTGAGAGAAAATGTGATTTATAAAGCTATACGAATATGATATAGTATAAAATACGGATGTTTTGTAAATTTTTTGTATTTATTAAGTGAAGAAAAAATAAATAAACTGTATATATACTTAGATGAAGTGAATCAAGCTGAAAATCTCTCTTTAGGATTAAGTTTGCTACAACTGATTGGGATGAAAGCTGAACTTGCTGGGTCAAGTGCGAGAGAATTAATCACACGTACCTGTCAGAAATTAGCAGATGCTAACGCTCAAAAAAAATCTAATTCTAGCGATTTTCAAGTCAATATAATACACCTCACCCCGGCTAAAGCCACCCCTCTCCTTAATAAGGAGAGGGGAAGGGGGTGAGGTGAGCGTCTGTATTGCACAAAGCGTGAAAACCGCTATAGTAAAGCGATCGCTCTCAATTTTTCCGCGCAATCTGACAAGCAGAAAGATAAAAAAGCTCAATACTTCCTCCAAACTGTTCCTCAATCTTTTCCCTCAAACCAGCAAATAAAGCATCCCTGTTTTGTATATCGAGTTTTATACACTGCGAGTAAGTATTCAAAAGCGTCAAATATTCATCAGTGGTATAAGTAACTTCACAGGCTACATGGTCAGATTCCAAGTCTCTAAATTGACCTGATTCCATGACAATCTCCGCAAGACCTCTGAGATTATCTTCCTGCTTTTCTCTCCCTTCGTACCTTGCTAGAAAGGGAGCATATTTTTGATACACTGGCTGTAACTCTTGGTAAACTTCATACCGAGGTTCAAGGAGCATATTCCACAATAAAATCAGACAACCGTTGTCAACTAAAGCACTCGCAGCTTTCGGATATCCCACTTCTGGTGGTATCCAATGAAAAGAAGTAGCCGCCAAAACTGCGTGGAATTTACTAGCCTCTAACTCCCACTCTTCAAAACTGGTATTCTGAATTTCTACATTTGCATACTGAGTGCAATTTTCCTGTGCTAGCTGACAAGCTTCTGGACTTGGTTCCAAACAAACCATGGAAAAGCCTAATTCCGCAAATCCTACTGTTGCAGTCCCAGGACCACATCCTACTTCCAGAATACTTGCTTGTGGGGGAAGTTGGGCTAACTCTACAGCACGACGAATGATTTGGTGAGGATAGCGGGGTCTTGCTTGATTGTAAGCCTCTGCGACGTTAGAATACCAATTTTTCCTGATTTCTAGGTCTTTGTTGGAGTACTCGCTAATTTCCTGTTTAAAGTCTTTCATTTTGTTCTGGAACAAGATAGAAAAATCGCTAATAATACTAACCCCAATTTAGTACTGCAAAATTAGATTTTGTTTCAGGAATAATGCCGTTTTAATTACCACCAAAATTGTCAAAACTTGGTGGTGGAAGCATATTGTTAAAAGGTTGAGAAGGAGTATTAGAATTCAGGGGTGGTACAGTCACAAGTGGTGGTTGTTGATTATTAATTGGTAGTAAATTATTAGTATTTAATTGTGGGGGAAAATATGGCTGTACTTGTTGATTGGAATTATTATTGAATGGAAAGTTATTAGTATTTGGCTGTGGTGGGAAATATGTTTGTTGTAGTTGACTTAAATTATGATTGGAGGAAAAGTTATTAGTATTTAATTGTGGTGGAAAATATGGCTGTACTTGTTGATTTAAATTATTATTGGGGGAAAAGTTATTAGTATTTATAGTATTTAATTGTGGTGGAAAAGATGGCTGTACTTGATTGGGATAAGAATTGGGTGGGAAATCGTTGTTAATATTTGGCTGTGGTGGAAAATATGGCTGTACTTGATTGGGATAATTATTAAATGGATTGGAGGGAAAACTATTAACTCTAGAATTACTAATGTAACGACTATTCCCTGCACTTAAGACCCAGCGAGTCAGATTTTGCCAAGAAAATGGTTGCAGTTGTACCTGATTTGGATCTATAAAAGTTCCCGGTGCTATATCCAAAACAATACGAGTGGTATTCTCATCAAATTGGGAAACACGGATACTTTTGATATCTCCGTTATAGTCTTGTCTAGTAGGGACAAAACCCAATTTTGTATCTGGTAAATCTACAACAATTCGTTCAGGTTGTCTGAGGTAAAATTGACTGGGTTGCGTACCTCCTGATAACCTAATTTCCAGTTGTAAAGATTCTGGATAAAAGCGCCAATCTTCCAATCTTGACATAGGTGTGGCAGCAATGCTGATATTTTTTTCTATGGCAACTAATGGGGTGATAATTAAGCTAAATAAGCTCAGTCCCAATAAATAATTTCTGCAGTTATAGTATTGTTTTCTTAGTATTCCCTGGTTCATTTTTCTATTCCTATTTTGGTAGATTAAATATTATCAGCTATAAGTCATTAGTCATTTGTCATTTGTCATTACCGTAGGGAGGTTCTGCTACGATTCTATAACGGTTATTTAGAGTACTAAAATACTCACTACGAACCAAAAATTAATTTCCCAGTGTAACACTTAACTTAAGTCCTGTATGAGTTTTAATCGGTATTTAATTTTCAGAGTTTTCCTGATCGCTTTGTGGTAAAGCGGTAAATTCCATGACTTTAGCAACACCATCTACGGCTATTTGACCTGTGGAACTAGCCTGGGTTCCTTGTGGTATTTGCATAGTTATACTTGTCAAATAATTATCCTCTAGATTGCTGTTAGCTGTTGTTTCAATCAAAGCATTGTCACAGAGAGTGGTTTTGGGAACCTTTCCAGATAAACTCAATTCCTCGCTACTTAACTTACCTGTCAAAGAAGGCTTGGTTTTCCTAGTTGCAGATACTTTGGTATCTGTTTCCTCTGGTAATAAAATTCCATGTAAGTAAATCCCCGATTGTTGAATATTTAAAATCAGGGTATCCATTGTATCGCAATTGGGCAACTTTTCTGTAAACTCCAAACGATAGTGACCTTTAATGGCTGGTGGTGCTTTGAGATTTCTCTCTCCGTAGCCAGTCACAACTTGAAACAGAATTACTACTGAACAAATACTCACACCGTAAAGCGCTAGGAATTTAATTTTCAAATTCTTCATAGGTTTGGGATTGGGGATTGGGGATTGGGGAGATGGGGAGAGTAGGGGGAGACATGTTTGAGTAAATACTAAACCTTTTACCATTTCCCATTTCCCATTTACCATTTACTGTTTACCAATTTCTACAGATGATGATAACTATTCAAAGGAGATTTATATGACCTGATTCTCTATCCGTAAAATCTGTAAGTACAGCAGAAAGGTGAGAGGTGACTTGATTGTAGCGACGGGTAATTAGTAGGGAAGAACGACATTGGATAGCGAGTTCGTCCGTATATCTACCTAGGGTTTGGCGTTCAATACCCCAAGCACGGCTAGTACCAGCAATGGTGAGGTCAACATTTTCTGAGGCTGTAACTACGGCTTGCATTGGTTGTGCTGCTTCTATAACTTGAATGTGAATGCGATCGCTTACTTTTGTCGGTAATTCTGCGATGATGCTACGAATTTCGTAACTTAATTCATTTTTGAGCTGATTGTCTGTTACTACCTGTAAAATTTGCAAGGTACGGGTATCGTTATTAACTAACAATCTGATGGCAAGTATCAATGCCAAGTCATCGTGGATATTTGCGGAATAGGGAACTAACAAGGTTTCTAAGCGTTTTCTTCCCTTGTCTATAAATACTGCCACATCAACGGGTGCGCTACTGAGAATTTGACCGACTTTACCACCCAAACGGTTGTTACTAAAAGCTGAACGGTGCCATCCTACCAGAATTAAGTTTGCTTGTTCGTATTGGGCGATTTGGATTGTTTCTCTGGAGACGTTATTGCATATGCGGATGATGGGTTTTACATAAGCCCGTGCATCTTTAGGTTGCAGACGCTGAATCAATTCTTCTAGTTGCTGACGTCGCTGGGTAATTAATCTGTCTGCTTCAAAGGGGGTACTCTCAAAACCATAGTCTTCTTCTAACTCAATTAGACTGAGGGGGTTGACAACGGCTGGTTGACGATAATTAATGGCGATGGCTACTGCTAACCGTACTAAACCTTTTTGAGTGCTGGAATTGGCTACTGGGACTAAAATGCGGTAGGGACGTAAAGCAATTTCTCCACCAGCAGTTTCTGCTTCTGCTTCTGCTTCTGCTTCTGCTTCTGCTTCTGCTTCTGCTTCTGCTTTTGGTTTAATTACATCCAATTCTTGAATCAGTTTTTTCGGATAAGTAAGTTTAACCATTGGCGAGGTAATAAATGTGGTTACCAACGCCATAATCACCAACATTGTAAACAGGATGGGGGAAATTACTCCCAACTCTAAACCAATATTCAGTACAATTAGCTCTGTTAAGCCGCGAGTATTCATTAACCAACCCAATGCTGAGGCTTCTTGGTGTCTAACCCCACCGATGCGGGCTGCTGTATAAGCACCAAAATATTTACCCCCAATCGCCACTACTAAGATAGCTAAGCACAATACCCACAATTGAGGATTATTGATTAAGCCAATTTGCGTCCGCAATCCACTATAGGCAAAAAATACTGGTAGTAAAAATATTAATACAAAATCTTCGGTTTTAATTGCTAATTCCCTGACTAAATCTGCATCCTTGGGTATAATTACACCCAGTAAAAATGCTCCGAAAATTAGGTGAACGCCAATTTGTTGGGTAATTAGTGCTGAGGCGACAACAGCTAGGTAAATTAATGCTAAGGCAAATTGATTTAGTCGTTTGCTGCGGTGATAATATCTAACAAGACGATTTCCCACAGTCCGCCCCAAGGTTAGCATTAAAGCGATGTATACAACAACCGCGATAATTGTGGGTAAAGCAGAGGCGATGCTACCAGTGCGCACAACGGCGATCGCTATTGCTAAAATACACCAAGCGGTAAGATCGTCTATGGCAGCACAGGTAAGAGCTAATGTTCCCAAACGGGTGCCTTGTAAGTTATTCTCGGTAATAATCCGCGCCAGTACTGGAAAGGCTGTAATGGAGATCGCAGACCCCAAAAACAAGGCAAAGGCAGTAAAAGATACCCTAGCGTTGGAAAGCTGGGGATAGAGTAGCAAGGATAAGATAATCGCTAAACAAAAGGTGACAATAATACTGAAATTTGAGGTTGAAACAGCTACTTTTAAATTTCCTTTCAGATATTTGGGGTTTAACTCCAACCCAATCAAAAACATAAAAAATATCAGCCCTACCTGAGACAGCACATTCAGGAAGGGAATCACCTCCGTTGGAAACACCGCAGCTGCTAATTCGGGAGCAACCCAACCAAACAAAGATGGTCCGAGCATAATTCCGGCGACAATTTCACCAATTACCAGTGGTTGATTAATCCACCGGAATCCTAATCCCACTAGCCGCGATAATCCAATTACAATTAGTACCTCAATTAAAACGAGAACAACTGTATGCATGGTTTCCTCTCGATGCGACTATCCAGTATTCCTTTGATAATTCTGTAAGTTAGTTGAAAATGTCAACCTTTGGAAGTGGTATAAAGATAATTTTGTTGGGGCATTATAACTTTTTCAAAGAAAAAATTCCAGGTATATTTTCATCAATTACATATAGTAAATAGATTGATGAAAATAAACAGGATAAACTCTGCCATTGCCTAGTTTGCTTTCAGTAGCATAAGATAAAATCTTAGCTTTTATGATTGCTAGCCTGGGGAGATGCTTAAATTTGCGTCCCTGACAATGACATATTGGATTTAATTTAGTTTGCTGATTTTTGATGCACCCAAAAGCAATTATAAATCAAAATTGTCAGTTTTCTTCAATGGGAATGATTTTAGATATTACTATAGATGTAAATATAGCGGTTTTCATTTGGATACAATACAAAGCTGATTGCTAATATTTAGGACGGGCTGGAGAGCAACATCCCACTTTGCAGTGTATTTGACTCAAGGTAGAATCGTTGATTAGTCATGTTCAAAAATCTAAATTCTGCCTGACAATTCACCAATGTCAAAGGGAAGGAAGAGGGAATAAGGAAGAGGGTTTGAGCGGTTTTATGTTTGTGTTGAAGCTTGCACTCCTACCAAACTTTACCCGTCATAAACGACGCTTAACCTGTATCCAATTGAGTTGTTAGAAGATTTATTCAATTTATTGGGCACAGAAACCATTATTGTTTGCATTTCATCAACTTCATTCATTGCTGAGCGAAAATAAATAGTTGAGGTTCACGCTTCTAAACCAACTCATGCGTGCAAGCAATTAGAGCGTTGTGTATCAAGTTCTCTGGGGCTGCCTAAAGCTATTTAAAGAAAACGAAAATACTCATTGTTCCTTCATTCTTCGTCCTACACCATTGGGCGATGTTTGAAGTAACTAGCTAGATTTTAGCACTTCTTCCTTCTTCCTTCTTCCCTGTTGCTTCTTCCTTGAAGGTCGAAGACCTTCGGTCATTTTTTAGATGTGATGATTAACTCTTGCGTAATTTTTTCCGTGCTACCTCCCGCACTTGTTTATTTAACAAATATCCAAAACCTGCATTTTCCAAACGACGCACAAAGTCTTCTCGACTATGACCCAATTTTACAGCGGTAGCATCAATATTCCAATTATGTATAGCTAACTGACTCAAGAGGTAAACCCGCTTAGTTTGTGCAGTTGATAGTCGGTATATTTTTAAATACTCTAATTCGCCATTTTCTCTGACAATTGCTTCTCCAATATAGTTTTCTTCCTTAGGTTGTAAATCAGTAATAAAGCGTTGTAGGCTAAATTGACCTGCGGTGTAAGATATCTTTGATTGTAAATTGCGTCCTAATAATCCTTCAGCCATAAACCCTTGAAAATATGACCAATCAGCACGCATTTTTTGGATTGCTTTTCTTAAACTAGCAAGATTACTAATCTTGGATTCATCTACAGATACATTCATGGGAAAAGTAGTATCGTAAAGCAAGCCATACTGATAGATTAACTCACCATAAAAATCTTCAATTAAACTAGTATGTAATAATCGATAATCTTCGGGGTTAGGAACTACAAAAGCCGAGGCTAATGCCTCCGCTACAAATACTAATACCCCTACCTGTTGGGGATGAATTTCAAATACCCTTAAAGCCTCTTCTAATCCGGCAATATAACGACCGCTAACAGCAATTTCATAGCGACAACCAAGCCCGTAAGAAAGAGCATATTTAGAATATTCATTCCAAGCAATATCGGGACCAGCAAAAAACATTGATAGAAACCCTTCCATCGCCAAATGTAAAGGTAAAAATCGCAGCTGATTTTTTGATTCCCGTTTCGCCATGCGGTGGGTTAATCTCACACTTGCACAACCACAATTTAAGCGCTTTCCGTCAGTTTTTCCCATCTGTCCTCCATAAGCCGCAACAGGACTTCCATCATCAGTCCAAGACATAACTAAAGCGTGGGGAACATAAGAAAAATACTTCATTTTTCCTGACAAAGAAACAAGGGTTACATCTTCTTCATAACTGCGTTGTAACAATCCTAAATCACCTCTTACCTGATGACGCAGTAAGGGAACAATACGCACCGCACCCCAGACTTGAGAAGGAGCAATTTCTAATCCCTTGAGGGAAATTTCTGATAATAAATGTTTTTTCTGTGCCATGTCAAAGAATTTTAGATTTTAGATTTTCTCTTTCCAACTAACTGTTCCCATGAGGGAAGGGTTGTATCCTGCAAAAAAATTGTTGTCATAAACAAACCTGGTTTCTCTTGTGGACAGACAAAACTCCCTTTGTGCTTAGTAATGGCTTTACCTCCTCAACTAACTGTTCCGAGGAAGGAAGGATTGTGTTGTGCACAAAAACTGTTTCGATAAACAAGCAGTTGTCTGCTGAAGAACTATTCCCTTAGGGGATGGTGAACAAACCCAGTTTCTGTGGCGAACAGGAAAAAACTCCCTTCGCGCTTAGTAAAAGCACCTCCTCAACTAACTGTTCCGAGGAAGGAATGATTGTGTTTTGCACAAAAACTGTTTCCATAAACAAGCAGTTGTCTGCTGAAGAACTATTCCCTTAGGGGATGGTGAACAAACCCAGTTTCTGTGGCGAACAGGAAAAAACTCCCTTCGCGCTTAGTA
>JAAUYD010145306.1_pt1 | contig 13465 bp, 9 predicted proteins | sample 7278101 | NCBI WGS metagenome assembly JAAUYD01 (sample SAMN14350128, study PRJNA611818) | marine sediment metagenome | isolation source: surface marine sediment (0.6m) | place: French Polynesia: Moorea | collected 2018-08
CTGCATCTCGATGCGTCGCGGCGCCGACTCGCCGGCAAGTCGTTTGGCGACAGTCTTGCGAAACAGGGCCCGATAAGCTGGCTTGACGAGATCTGCAATCTCGCGGCCGACGAGCTGCGCAGGCTCGAGGCCGACGAGGCTCGCCGCGGACTCGTTCGCGAGCATGATCCTCTCGTCGTGAATGATGACGATCTCGGGCAGCGTACGCGAAAAGTCCGAGAACAGGCGGTCACGACCCTGGATTTTTTCGTCCCGCTCCCCGAGCGCATCGAACAGGCGATTGACGGTGTGCGCCAGCTGCGCCGTTTGCGGATCATCGGGAATGGTCAGCCGCCGCCCGACCGAGGCATCACGCGATGCCTCCAGCGTCTCCTTGTTGAGTCGGTCGATTCGCCCCAACGCATGCCGGCGGGACCGCCACAAGACCACACTGATCCCCGCGGTCGCGAGGACCGCGAATGCGAGCGCAATGATCAGTATCGTGGAAGTCATTCAGAGCCCGGTATTCACGTAGTCAGTTCGTCCTGGATCATTTGTTATGATTGTTGTTTCAGGGCTCATATCGCGTGTTCTGGTCTAGGATATCCCAGCAACAGAAGCCGGCTGCGGCGATTCACCATAATTCCGAACTGGGTGACAGAATGCACCCTACACGGTAATCGACGCTCGGCGATAGCGCCCAGATTTCGACTTTCAATCAAGAGCTTACAGGTACGAAAAGCATGAACACCGACTATGCGCGCCTGCAGATGGTCAACCAGCAGGTACGAGGCTGGAACGTATACGATGAAGACGTGCTCGCGATGCTCAAGGAGCTGCCGCGCGAGCATTTCGTTCCGGCCGGCTTCGAGGCGCTTGCGTTTGCGGACATCGCCATCCCGCTGGGTCACGGCGAGCACATGATGACGCCGACCATCGAGGGCCGCTTGTTACAGGCACTCACTCTCCGCGGCAACGAAAACGTCCTCGAGATCGGTACCGGTAGCGGGTTCATGACTGCCTGCCTCGCAAAACTCGGCGCTCATGTCACAAGTGTCGATATTTACGACGACTTCATCGAGGACGCCGCGGCCAAACTCGAAAGTGCCGGCGTTGACAACGTCTCGTTGCAACAGATGGATGCCACAAGCGAATTGCCCGATGGCCAATTCGACGCGATCGCCGTAACAGGTTCCATCCAGTCCTTTGATGCGCGCTACGCGGACGCGCTCGCCCCGCACGGCAGACTATTCGTCGTCGTTGGCAACAGCCCGGCCATGGAGGGCATGCTCGTCGAACGCACCGACGGTGACGCCATTGAGACGCTCGCCCTGTTCGAAACGGACCTGGCGCCGTTGCTGCATGGCGCGTTGCCACCACAATTCGCGTTTTAAACGAAACCAGTTGGGTGCTTCTCGCATCTAAGTGCTGAAGCGCTCCTTCCCAACTGGTTTAGTGATATAGTAGACTATAACACCTTGCGCCCGAGGGCGGCCTCAACCCGGAACCTGACAAGATGAAAAATGTTAATAAATTCAATGTATTGGTAGCGGCCTTAGGACTGGCAGCCTTGCCTGCACCGGCGCACGCCGCGTCGCTCCTCGAGATCTACCAGCAGGCATTGCAGAGCGATCCGCAGATCCACGAGGCCGAGGCGCGGCGCCTTGCAGCCCTGGAGGCCAGGCCGCAAGCCCGCAGTGCGTACCTGCCGCAGCTGTCACTGACCGGCGACTACGAGATGACGGAAACCTCAGGCCCTACGCTGTTTCAACCGGACCTGACGCAACCGCGCATCAGGGCTGAACGGACCTTCGACAGCGACGTTGTCCGCTGGGGCGTGTCGTTGCAGCAGACCATTTTCAGATGGGACAGCATTGTCAACCTGAAACGCGCCGACAAGCAGGTGGCGCGCGCAGAAGCCGTGCGCGAATCCGCGCAGCAGGATTTGATCATCCGCGTGGCGCAACGCTACTTCGATGTGCTTGCCGCGGAAGATCGCCTGCGCTCGATCCACGCAGACCGGCAGGCCATTGCGCGCCAGCTCGAGCAGGCCAAACAACGTTTCGAGGTTGGCCTGATTGCGATCACCGACGTGCAGGAGTCACAGGCCGCCTACGACCAGGCGGTCGCCAATGAGATCGGTGCAAAACGATCGCTCGCAACGGCGCGCGAGTTTTTGCGTGAAATCACGGGTGAGTATGTCACCAACTTGTCTGCCCCGAAGGAAGACTTTCCGCTGCGCAATCCCGACCAGAGCGAACGCGACTGGGTCGATCTCTCGCTGAGCCAGAATCTCAATCTCGTGGCCAGCCGGCTCGACGAAAAACTCGCACGTGACGAGATTTCGTTCCGCCGGACCGGCCACTATCCGACACTCGAACTCACGGCGCGCATCAGCGAGGACGACACCGACTCAACCACGACATTTGATTTCGTCGACCCGGTGACCGGTCAGCCGACATCCCTCGACTTCACCGACTCACTGTCGAGCGAGTTCGACGGCGTGTTCCTCTCGTTGAACATGCCACTGTTCTCCGGCGGCGGTACGACGTCGCGGGTTCGCGAGGCGGTATACCTGCATCGTGCCTCGCGCGAGCAATTGCAACGTGTGACCCGCGAAACGGAACGGCAGGCACGCGACGCTTACCTCGGCGTACTCTCCGAATACAGCCGCGTTCAGGCGCTCGATCAGGCGGTGGCCTCCAGTCGCACAGCACTCGAGGCTACTGAGGCGGGTTTCGAAGTCGGGACGCGCACGATCGTGGACGTGCTCAATTCCCAGTTTGCGTTGTTCGCGGCGATTACGAACTACGAGCAGAGCCGCTACGACTACATTCTCAACGTGCTGCGCCTCAAGCAGGCGGCCGGGACCCTGCAAATCCAGGATCTCGAGGAAATCGACCAGTTTCTGATTGAGCGCAAAACGCCGGAAGAGGTCTTCGCCGACGAAGCTGCCCAGGAGGCGGGAGACTAGTACTTCGCGAGTAGCGGCTCCAGGAGTACCAGGAGCCGCTCCAACGCGCCGCGGTTCTTCTCAAGAACGTCGCGCCCGGTATTACCGAGCCGACGGGCCTCGTCGGAATTCGCGAGCAGGTGACTGATTGTCTCTCCGAGTTCCTCAGGCGTATCCACTTTCAGACACGCGCCGAGGTCGACAAACAGGTCGGCAATGTCCTGCGCGTTGAAGTTGTGCGGCCCGGTGATAATTGGGACGCCAACGGCTGCGGGTTCAAGCAGGTTGTGGCCACCGATCGGTACCAGGCTGCCGGCAACAAACGCAATGTCGCTCGCCGCGTAGAACAATGGCACCTCGCCCATTGTGTCGCACAAGAATACGACGGTATCGCTGTCGACAGCCCGGTTCTCGGTTCGTGACACCACGGGCAAACCGTTCTTCTCCACCAGTTCGCGCACGCTCGCGAAGCGCTCGGGATGACGCGGTACGAGTACCAGCAGCAACTGCGGATTTCTTCGCAGCAAGTCTGCATGCACGTCGAGCAGGAGCTGCTCCTCACCTTCGTGCGTACTCGCGGCTATCCACACGGGGCGATCGCCGAACAGCTCGGCGCGTGTCGTCCTGCCCTGTTCTACGATACCGGGTTCCTGCTCAACGTCGAACTTGATGTTGCCCATGACGCAGGTGCGGTCAGCGCTGGCGCCGAGCGAGAGAAATCGGTCGGCGTCGGGCTGGCTTTGTGCGGCGATGATGATGCCGTGCGATAGCGTCTCGCGAATGAGTGACAGCATCTTGCGATAGCCGGGAACTGACTTGGGTGAAATGCGCGCACTGACGAGGATCAGCGGAACGTCGCGGATTCCGCAACCCCGATAGAGATTCGGCCAGATCTCGGTCTCCATGATCAGGGCCGCATCGGGTCGAACACTGTTGAAGAAGTTTCCCACAGCATGAGGAAACTCAAACGGGATGTAGGCGTGCTCGACCGTGTCGCCGAAAATGGCACTTACGCGCGCCGCGCCTGTCGGGGTCACCGTGGTGATAAGGAGCTTCCGGCCGGGAAAGCGCTCCGCCAGGGCTCGTACAAGCGGAACGGCCGCCTGGACCTCACCAACAGAGACTGCGTGCAGCCAGATACACCGGTCCAGCTTCGGAAATCCAAACCCAAAGCGCTGCCCAAGACGATCGAAATAGGCGCGATTGGCGATACCACGCACCAGCCAGTAGACCGCAAACGGAATCAGCAGGATGTAGGTGAGCAAATTGTAGAGAATGCGCACGGCAGTCAGCGGGCTATTCTTCGTTTAGCCTGTCGATGATGCGAGTCGAAGAATGGCCGTCACGGAACGCAAGTACCCGGACTTCGCCTCCGCTCGCCAGTACTTCGCGTGCACCGACAATCTCCTCGGGCTTGTAATCGCCCCCTTTGACGAGCACGTCGGGAAGGACCTTCTCAATCAGGTTGGCCGGCGTATCTTCGGAGAACGGAACCACCCAATCGACAGCGGCCAGTCCTGCCAGCACCAGCAAGCGATCCTCGAGTGCATTGATCGGTCTGGATTCGCCCTTGAGACGCCTAACAGAGTCGTCGTCGTTGACGGCAACAATCAGGCGATCGCCAAGGCTCTTGGCTTCCTCCAGGTAAGCGACATGGCCCGCATGCAGGACGTCGAAACAGCCGTTGGTCATGACGACACGCTCGTTGCGACCATGCGCCTCGTCAACGAGGGCCAGCAGCGCATCAACGTCGACGAGGCCGCGTCCGCCCTGCCCCCGCTGATGCAAGGCCGCGGATATTTCACCTGGCGTAACCGTGGCGACGCCGATCTTGCGAACGACCAGGCCGGCCGCCACGTTGGCGAGCGCCGCCGCAGATGCCAGTGACTGACCAGTGGCCAACGCACCTGCGAGCGTGGCAATTACCGTATCGCCCGCGCCGGTGACGTCGAACACCTCACGCGCCTGGGTCGACAGAAAAACCGGTTCGCTGCCGGACTCAACCAGCAGCATACCCTTCTCGCTGCGTGTGACGAGAAGCGCGTCGAGGTCGAGGTCATCCATCATCGCGCGAGCCCGCGCAACAAGATCGTCATCCGATTCGGCGCGACCGGCAACCGCCTCGAACTCCGACTGATTTGGCGTGATCAGTGATGCGCCCCGGTACTTGCTGAAGTCCGTCCCCTTGGGATCGACGAGCACAGGTACGCCCGCTTGTCGACACGCAGCGATCATCGCCGCGACATCGTCCAGCGCGCCTTTGCCGTAGTCGGACAGCACGACCGCCCCGGCACCGTCGAGCGTACCCCGCAACGCCTCGAGCATTGCGTCTCCAGGCATGGCAACGGCGTTTTCCTCATCGAGGCGAATCAGCTGTTGGCCACGGCTCTGCACACGAGTCTTCGTTATTGTCGGTCGATCGTCGGCGGTCGCGAATGCACAGCTGATGCCCCGATCGCTGAGAATCGCGGCCAGCGAGTCGGCAGCAGCATCTTTGCCAACGACACCGACCAGGCTCGTCGCTGTACCCAGGGCAGCGAGGTTGACCGCCACGTTAGCCGCCCCACCCGGGCGATCATCGGTTTCCTGCACGTGCACGACGGGCACCGGCGCCTCGGGCGATATGCGGCCGGTCGAGCCGAACAGGTAGCGATCGAGCATAACGTCGCCGGCGACGACAACGCGCGTTGCGGAGAAATCGGGAATCGAGATAGTCACGGCAGGAAATCTAACAGATCGAGGCCCCTACAGCAGCTTGGAGTCTTCCTGAGGGCGGTTCAGGTGAGTGCAGTGCGTCGCCATACGCCAAATCTCTCTTACCTGATCCGCGGACAACGTCTTCGATCGCGCCTCGACGACCCGCTGGCAGTAATCATCGTGATCGTCAGCCTTGAGCAAGCTCTAACCGCCAGTCGCAGATCAGACGGTCCTGAAAGCGAAGTTTTGAGGACAATGCTACGTAACACCCAAACAATGAAATTTCGAAACATTACCAAGTCCGACAACTCAGCAGGTTCCAAAATAGTGCTTTTCCTTACCGATTCGGTCAGTCGAGTACGCTTGGCTAACCCGGCTGCATTGAAAGCTAATCGAACGTTTTCTCACTACAGGCCGACATAGGAAACGGTCACACTTGAAGATGCAGCCAAAGTATTCCCGCCGGTCCATTCCGCCATTTTGGCTAAGGTCCAGTGAATCTCTGGGTTGCCCTGCGGAGTGTGTCAACTCAAGAACGGCGAACCTCCGATCTGGCACTGACGCATTATCGGCTCGACCCAAGCCATGCGCGTCTGCTATCTTCGAGGGACTGCGCTGGACGATCCGAATCCCTATTACAACAGTGAAATCCTCTCAGAACCGATCTCGACATTGGAAACTCAGTCCAACGACGCCGCCATCGACACGCTGCGAAAGGTGACTCCGCTCGCCCGGCACCATGTCAACTTCTACGGCAGATATCGGTTCGACAGTGACCTGAGGCCTATCAAAGTTGCAGCATTCGCATAAAACCTGGCGAATACGGACTCGAAGAAGTGGGGCATGACGGCATGAAAACCGTTTTCACTTCTGCACCTGTTCCGGCATTTGAGCGAGAACAACCTACCCCGGGGCTCTAGCGCTCAGGGAAGAGGACCACCATGACCAACGAAGTCTTTCGCTTTGTACTCGCGCGACCGCCCAAAGCGGTTGCGGTAACCGAACCCCCCGTTATTGCCGTTGACCTGGATCCAGGTGATACCACGGTGCCGATTCCGACAACTGTCGAGGAAGCTCGGGCGCAATTGGAGTCCGGCAATCACGCAAAGAGTCTGACTCAAGTGTCGGAAGCTCTGGCGGCTTTTGATCGACAGCTCACTGGCGGGTCTGCAGACGTCGAAATCGCAGAAGGTGTCTTCGGTGAGCCGTTACAAGAAATTGTTGGTAGCGAACCCTTTCGTACCGCCCGCCGGCGCTTAGCGCGGACCATGATCGCTATGTCGGCCGTCGGCGGACACCGAGGCTTTGAACATGTGCCGCGAGGACTTCGGCTTTTGGAGTACCTGTGTGCGCTTGCCGGCGCGCAGCCGAATGCAGCGGCAATACTTGATGCGCCAATCCAACTGCCGGATCGCTACCGCCCGATCAAACCCCACACGCAGGTTGCACCACCCGATCCGCCTCCCCGCCGCGATGAGTCCGCTATCCGACGTGAGCAGGGCCGTTCCTTGCTCGGTGATCTGAAACATGTCGATCGGGGTAACTCTCTGGCGTCTTACGCAATTGGCATGAGCGACGCAACCGCGGAAGGGAACAACAGCGGAGGCACGGCCTTTGTGCGAAAAAACCTTGATTCCCTTAACACTGGCGGCATGTCCAACTATGGGGTCGCGCTGGTTGATCGGATCAGAGCCTCGGACAACCCCAGCTTCAACCGGGTGCGTGCAGAGATTGAAACGGAACTCCACAGCGTTTGGCACGATGAGATATATGGCGAGATTACCGCAATCTTTGATACTGGGGATGACGCGGAGGCGTCTGCTCGCAGCAGCGCCCGAGTAGCGGGCGTGGGCGATCTGTTGGTGGTTCGAAAAGACTTGAGCCGCTATGAGGTCGGCGACATCTCGCACATTGAAAACATGCTGCCGGGAGAGAGCTTTTCGCGCACCCATCAGCGCGTTGATGAATCCGAATCCTTCGAATCGGTTGAAGTAGAAACCAGTGAAGAGACCGAGCGCGAGTTGCAGTCAACGTCGCGTTCAGAACTCTCGCAGGAGGCGACCGAGGCGGTTCAGGAACAGCTCCAGCTCAACGCTGGGGTTACAGCCACTTATCGGGGTCCCATGGTTGAAGTCAGTGCCAACGCCAGCGTGTCGTACCAGCGAGCATCTCAGGAATCGACGACCACCGCCTCCAAATACGCGAAAGACATTGTCGATCGGTCCGTGACTCGCTTCAGTGAACGGACCAAGACAACACGCTCACGGCGTGAAACCTTACGTGTCACCAAGGACGTGACCCGGTCAATGGAGAACTCGGGTGCAAACGACGTGGTGGGTGTGTATCGCTGGGTGGATAAGGTTGATACTTGCCAAGTCGTGAACTACGGGCGTCGGCTGCTGGTCGACACGATTGTCCCGGAACCTGCCGCGTATACGCGCGACCGAGAAAAAGACCATCCACAGCCGCGGCTGGGTCTGGAGCGGCCGGAACCGCCCTTGCTGTTTGGCTACAAGTTACAGCCCGAGTACATTTCGGAGATCACGTACCAATACTACGTTGCCAAATACAATGTGCAGAACGTTGAACCACCGCCGGCGCCCCGTATTACTCACGGGGTTGCGATAAAACAGGAAGGATCCTCCGCAGAGTCGTCCCTTGCGACCGTTGCGCCCGATAGCGCTATGCAGGTACCGGTGGGTTATCAGCTCGAAGAAGTCACCATGGATTGGGCCGGTTCCCACACGGGTAACTCAGACCGTTTCTGGGAAATCATCATTGCCAACATCACGTTCAAGAGTAATCCGCCCTCCAGCGGTGGTGTTGGTGGTACGACGGGTGGCGGCTTGATTGCACCCGGACCCGACCTCGGGGAAATTCAGGGGAAGGTACCCATCACGATTGTCACTAAACGCTATGAGTCTTTTGCGGTCAACGCCTTTGCAACCTTTGATCGCACGGACAGTCATTATCAGGAATGGCAGATCCGAACCTACAACGCGATTCTAAATGCCTATGAACGTCAGCTGGCGGAATACAACGATGCGGTTGAATCTGCGCGGTTAGACGAAGAGCAGTTGGCGCGGGAGTTGGGCAACCACCCACTGACTCTGCAACGGTTTATGCAGGATGAGATTCGCCGCCTGGCCATACAGAGCATCTCCGGACGGGATCTGGGAGATTTTGGATTTTCCCGCCCCGAAGGACCATCGACCCCCCCGACCATTGCGCGGGACGGGATCGAAGATAAATCGGCCTACATTCGCTTTGTGGAACAGGCTTTCGAATGGCATGCCATGAGTTGGGTGTTGTATCCCTATTTCTGGGCGGATGGCGAAGGTTGGGAGGAACATGCATTCGCATCAAACACAAATACCGAGTTCGCCCAGTTTCTGCGCGCCGGCGCGGCGCGGGTGGTTGTTCCGGTTACGCCAGGTTTCGACAACGACGTGCTCTACTTTCTCGAACACGGCCAACCTTGGCAGGGCGGCACACCCCCAGTGTACGAGCCAGAAGAAGGGGATGCCTCAGAAGCGCCTTATGTGCCAATCATCGAAGAGTTGCGCGAGCAACTGGGGTACGACTTTGAAACTGCACCGGGTGAACTGGCGACCACGTCCGGCTCAGACCAGGTGCGTCCCAGTGTGTGGAGCATTGAAGCCGCCTCGCCAGGTCGTGAACTGCTAGTCAACGGGGAAACGTACACGATTGCTGAGCTGGAGGCGGATGGGTTCTGGCGGCTGGATCGGCCCTTTGCAGGTGCGACTGGCACACACCCCTATGCATTGGGACCTTTGCTGGTTGGGCCATCTTGGGAAATTCGACTGCCGACAACCCTGGTCATACTGGCAAGCAACGAAGAGAAACTGCGAACAGGTAGTGAGTAGGCGCGATGGGACTGCGATTGGCCCCGACGACCGCCGCTGCACACGTTGACGAGATAAGCTTTGACGGGCCTGGCTCGCAGCGACCGCCCGTCTACAGTGGAACCCACGACTACTGGTTTCAGCCCCTACCGCGCTACAGCTTTGAAACGACTCTGGAACATAGACCGGGTCGAGGCGGTGAGCTGGCGCCGCCACAGCGCTATCGCGCCATGACCTTTGGCATTGTGCTGAACATCCTCTATGAGTTTATCGAGATTGACTATGGCGACGCTGGCACCTATTGGCAGAGATGGACGCGGCCCGTCAACGACTCTGTATCCCGTGACACCATGCCCTTTGTGCACGAGCCCAGCACTCAGATCCTCCCGATTCCGATGGTCGACGAGCAGTCCAACGAAGTCCTGCGGGTAGTGACGGAAGAGATCAGCATCAATCCTTCTTACGAGCGCTTCTATGGACCGGACGGCCTTGGAGAACTTCTGAATCCATTCGATCAAAGCGGCTACCGCGCGAGCAATCACCAACGTCTGACGTTGCGCTTCCAGGATCAGCCGCGACTCAGTGTCAGGGCAACAAAACACGGGGAGCAGCTCCGGTCTATGAGTCAGGTCCTCTGGTTTAAATTCTGGGTGATTGGTACGCCGGGTCGGCATGTGTTTGCGACATCGCCGCCTTTCACCTTAGGAGCCTCGATGCAGGTTGTGCCAGGTCGGATGCGCTCCATGCGACCCCGACCCAAATCGTTGTCATGGGGCATCGCGGGTCGACACAGACAGGTTTTTACGGACCAAGCTCGGCTTGAAGCTTACAAACGACGGCAGCCGCGGCTACCGATTCGCCGCGGTCTGCGCGGTCGCCGGCCAGTACTCACCGGGCAGATTGCGAACGAGCGCTTGGAAGACTGGGTGCGTGGTACCGGCCTGATGCCGATTGTGCCGTCGGACCGTCAGGAGCCCATCCGTACCTTTGATTCTCATCGTTAGCCATGATCCTCGGCATCAATCTCCCATGGGTGGGCTACGGCTGGGACTTCGGTAGACCCAGCGGCTATGGCCGATCGACACCAGATTGGCGTATAACCATGTTGCCACAATTGCAGGACATGCACCGTGCCGGGGTCCGGGTTGTGCGTTGGTTTGTCTTCGGTGACGGTTTGGTACTCGGGCAGGGCAACGCGGCGCCACAGCCACATAGTGGCCGTTGGCGCTTTCCCAACTGCCCTCCAATATCAAACGACGTGCTGGACGATTGGCACATCGCGCTTCTGATGTTTCGAGAAGCAGAAATGCAGCTGATTCCATCGGTCATTGACTTTAAGGTAGCGGAGAGAGGGCGGCAGGTGCGTTCGGGTCTGGTAAAGGGCGGACGCCAGGAGCTGTTTGAGCCTTCTGTTACCCGTGAATTCGTTCGTGGAGTGCTCGACCCATTACTTGCAGCCTCCACAGGATTCTCCGAGCAGATCTACACCTGGGAGATTATCAACGAGCCGGAGTGGCCGGTGCAGAATCAACTGGTAACTCAGGCAAAGATGAACGCCTTTATTCGGCTCTGCTACGACAGCATCCGGAGACATCGTTTTCGTTCCACCGTCGGTTTTGCTCGAGAAACTACCTACCACGACTGGCAGCCGTTCCGCCATACGGTGCCCTCGCAGCGGTCAAGGCGGGCAAGCTTTGCCGCGTTCCCGGATGATTTCGATTTTCAGTACCACTACTACACCCGCTACTGGCGCCGCCCAATTCCACCGACTTTGCCACCGGGCACAATTCTAGGTGAGTTTTCGACCCGTGCTGGTCGCGATGTCTGGGATATTTCCCTGCAGTCCGGGAGTGGTCAAAGCACACTGTATCGGCTACGCCACCTGCGGGATCAAGGGGTGCATCTGGCGTTGCCCTGGAGTCATCCGGATTTTAATCAGGACTCCAGTACTGCGCAGAATTGGTCAAGCCTACGGCGGGATCTTGCGGCGCTCTAGGTCCCGCGCAACGAATACCATGGCCGGCTTAAGGCTATTTTCGCCCAAATTGAATTCACAATTCCTCTCGACCGTATTCCGGCATACCGGAAACCGCTGTTCCGGAATCCGGTCCGCCGGAGTTTCCCCATCGGCGGCCAGTGCGTGGCTCGTCCCTTCCCCACAGGGCCGATGCTACGCCACAGACCAGAGCCAATTTTCGTGCGTCCAGCGTTGCTAATCAAAGGTAGTTGATAGCTTCGGCGGTCGAAACAACAGTCGGAATGCCACAAGAAAAGCGAAAGCGTCTATTGACGTTTGTTCTGCGAACCCAAAGTACGGAACCACAGCAAGATTCCGTTGAACCCAAAACACGACCGCTTGACCTGCAAAATCACAATCCACGAATCGTCCTCCCAGCCAAGACTGTCACTGCTTATTATGGGATGAGAAGTCCACGTGAAAGGGCTTGATTGCCAAAAAGAAGACCAACTCAGTTCCACTAAGGATCGGAGCTGGTCCATTTGGTCTTGTGAAATTTGGAATTACCATTCGGATGCGTCCCTGCTCCTTCTTAGACCATAACTTGGCCTTCTCTAAGCGAATCGCAGCTCATGGGGCCCATATGGCAGCTTATGCGCACTCCCACAATCGTGCTCAGGCTACCCGCATTTAGAATCGCCGCAGTTAAGACACGTCATACAACCGTCCATCATAATGACGGCCGTCGTGCTGCACTTCGCACAGAGTTGCGCCCCCTCCGGGTATTCGGTCTCGGAGAACGCGTCGGTCTGTTTCTGCGATTCCTCAAACTCGGCACGCTTCTGCTCGACGAGCTTCTTCTGGTGCTCGTCGAGACCCGGCTCCGCCATGAGGCCAATAGCGATCAGGTGCTTTTCGACGATGTAGCCCAGCTCGGCGATGATTGACGGCATGAACTTGCCGCCTGCCTGCCAGTAGCCACCGCGCGGATCGAACACTGCTTTTAGCTCCTCGACGAGGAACGTGACATCGCCGCCCTTGCGGAATACCGCGGAGATAATGCGCGTCAACGCAACGATCCACTGGTAGTGATCCAGGTTTTTCGAGTTGATGAAGATCTCGAATGGACGACGTTTCTCGTGCTCTGTGCCCTCATTGAGAATGATGTCGTTGATCGTGACGTACATCGCGTGGTCGGAGACCGGCGTCTTCACCTTGTACGTCGAGCCGATGAGCATCTCGGGACGCTCGAGCCTTTCGTGCATGCGAATGACTTCGGCGCGATCGCCTCCGCCTTCGCGCTTGAATTCCTTCTTCGCCTCTTCTTTTTGCTCGGCCGGCTGGTTGACGGCGTAGCCGACGATCTTCTTGTCGATTTTCATCATGTCAAAACTTTCCGTAATAGCCTTCTTTGAGCGCGTCGAAGAGATTGGCGGCGGTATGCACCTCGCCATCGTACTCGATCTCTTCGTCGCCCTTGAAGTCGACGGTCGTGCCGTCGTCCAGCGTGAAGGTATAGGTTGTGTTCTTGAGGTCTTTTTCCTTGACGAGCACACCCTGGAACGCCTCGGGATTGAAGCGGAACGTGGTGCAGCCTTTAAGGCCCTGCTGGTAGGCGTACAGGTAGATGTCCTTGAAATCACCGTACGGGTAGTCGGTCGGCACGTTGGCAGTCTTCGAGATCGACGAGTCGATCCACTTCTGAGCAGCAGCCTGGATATCGACGTGCTGGGTCGGCGTCACTTCGTCAGCCGTAATGAAATAGTCCGGCAGACTGTCGGACGCGCTGTCGCCCGACCCGGCAGGCATCGCGTCCTCATCGACCATGGCACGGAATGCCAACAGTTCGAACGAGAACACGTCGACCTTTTCCTTGCTCTTCTTGCCCTGGCGAATAACGTTGCGGAAATAGTGATGTGCGAAGCTCGGCTCGATGCCGTTCGAGGCATTGTTGGCCAGCGACAGTGAGATTGTGCCGGTTGGCGCGATCGAGCTGTGATGCGTGAAGCGCGC
>JAAUYD010128084.1_pt1 | contig 13464 bp, 10 predicted proteins | sample 7278101 | NCBI WGS metagenome assembly JAAUYD01 (sample SAMN14350128, study PRJNA611818) | marine sediment metagenome | isolation source: surface marine sediment (0.6m) | place: French Polynesia: Moorea | collected 2018-08
CATCGCTGCCATGGCCATGGGGCATCCCCAAGTTCGTTTTACGCTGCGCCACAATGAAAAACCAGTCAAAGACTGGCCGGCGGTCACCGCAGCGGTTGATCGCATCGCTGATATTCTGGGTTCCAAGGTTAGATCAGGGCTTCGACCGGTTCAATTGCAAGATGAAAAGATTCAGGTATCCGGCTGGATCGCCATACCGGATATTCACCGAAAAACGTTTAGGGGTATTCACCTTTACGTCAACGGCCGGGCGGTGCGCGATCGCATGTTACGTCACGCCCTGCTATCGGCATATAGGGGACGATTGATGAAGGGCCGCTACCCCTTGGCGGTCCTTTCTATTGAAGTCCCTCCGGAAGAGGTGGATGTCAATGTTCATCCCTCCAAGCATGAAGTACGCTTTGTTCGGCAACAGGCGGTCCACCATTTGGTAGCCGTTGCCGTTTCCAATGCATTGAAACGATTGGAGCGGCCTTTGTGGCAGTTTCATCGGAACAAGGTCCAATCTCACGTGGCTGAAGCGACAATCACCTACGAACCGGCGTCGTTATCAAAAAAGACTTCATCGGCTTCACCACCGGATGCAAATCAACATCAGAAAGCGACCGCATCCCTGGCCGATCAGCCTCTTCGACCCAAAGAAATAGAAAATGAATCGATAGGCGACAAAGAAATACCCCTGCCTCAACTTGTACGAGAAGAGAGCAGGCATCGAATTCGCATGATCGGCCAATTCCGTGGCACATATATTCTATGTGATTCGCCGGAAGGGCTGATTATAATCGACCAACATGCCGCCCATGAACGCATCATGTTTGAACAATTTAAAAAACGCTATGCCACCGGAAAAGGACCCGTCCAACAATTGCTCATTCCAGAGACCATTGAAGTCAATTTTGCCGAAGCCGACCAACTGGACCGTCTGATTCCCGAACTGGCCCGCACAGGCTTTGATATTGAACCGTTTGGTCGAAACACCTATGTGATCAAGGCAATGCCAGCCCTGCTAGGTGGCGGTGAGGCGGCACCGTTAATACACGACATTCTTGATAAAATACTGTTGACCGGCCAAAAACCACAACCGGATCATGTAACGGATGAAACCCTCATTTTAATGGCTTGTCACGGTGCTTTGCGCGCCAACCAGCGTCTTAACGAAACCGAGCAAGCGGCCCTCATATACCAATTAATGGCTTGCGACAACCCTGCCCATTGCCCTCACGGTCGGCCGACCTGGATTCAGTGGTCGGTTGAAGATCTTGAAAAATCGTTTGGAAGAAAACCTTAATATACCACGTATCTGCATATAGTATCAGAGACTTATATGGGACAACAGCTTCCCATGGACGAAAATATGGGTAAGCGTCAAGAGAAATCACCTAAGGTTTTCATTCAGGATTCAGAGATTCTTTCTACCCTTCCCAACATTACCGATAGACCTGCTTTTTTGGCCGTCCCATCACAGAGATGTTCTGGGATGGAATCTCTCTTAACCATATTTATGCGATAGATTTTCATGAGGCCTTCCGACCTGTTTCTGGTCCACTCTAAATTAAAGCTTGTAAATTTGTAACCCTTTTTAAATAATGAAAAAACAATGGATGATCGCCTCATTTTTCGTGTTCGGAACAAAAATCTTAAAATCGTATATATAGCTATCGATAGTCCCGTAAGCCACAATATGAGCCATGCTTGTAAGAATACACCATACGATTGGTTCAATTTGTTGATTTTTTTATTATTTTTCTTGGTAAAAAACACTTGACAACGGCTTTAGATAGACATATTTGATGTTAAATTTGCCTGCGAAAGGAGGTGGTGAGAAATAGAACGGGCAAAATGAGGAAAATATTGAACAAGGTCTTTTGTATTTGAACGATTTAATTTTCACTATTTGGAGGAAAACATGAAGAAATTATTCATCCTTTTTACCGCTATTGCGATGGCCCTGGCATTTACCCTGCCGGCCACCGCCGCCACTTGGGATTTCTACGGCAGCTCACGTATGGCCACTTTCTGCACCAGCCAGAGTGAAGAAGCCGGGGATATGGACAATACCCAATGGGACCTTCAGGGCAATGCCCGTATTGGTGCCAATGTGAAAAACGGTGCCATTTCCGGTCGTTTCGAATATGGTTCCGGCCCCAACCTGCGACTCCTTTACGGCGATTGGGATTTTGGCGGCGGCGTTCTACGCGTGGGCCAGTCCTATACCCCGGTCGACAGCTTCTACTCCAACCAGGTATTTGGCAGCGATGAAGGCCTGCTCTCCTGGGGTGGTATTTACACCGGCCGTCAGCCTTTGATCCAGCTTAGCATGGGCGGATTGAAAATTGCTGCGGTTAAAAATCACGGCGCCAAAGAACTGGTAGCCGATACAGGCTTCGAGACCCTTCTTCCCAAACTGGAGATAGGTTACGGAATGGCTGCCGGTCCCGTCAAGTTGAAATTTGTTGGCGGCGCTTCTACCTACACAACCGACCCCAATGGTATCGATGAAGATGTCACCTCCTATCTTGCTGGCTTCGGCGCCCAATTTGGTGGTGGCCCGGTGACCATTTCTGTGGATGGTTTCTATGGCCAGAATGTGGGTACCTTCGGACAGTATCACCAGGGTTCCGATGACCCGGTCGTCTCCGGTGACAGCATCGAAGACACCAACTCTTACGGCGGCATTTTCGTGGCCAATTTCAAAGCCAGCCCGACCCTCGCATTTGAGGTTGGTGCCGGTTATACCGTCAACGAGAATGACACCTTTGCCGAAGATGATGACGCCATGGCTTACTATGGCCAAGCCGTCATTACCCTGGCGCCTGGTTTCTTTATTGTTCCTGAAGCGGGTCTGCTGGATAACGCTGATGGCGCTGATGGTTCCGATCAAGGTGACACGTTCTATTTTGGTGCCAAATGGCAGATTAATTTCTAAGCAAACGAATTCTAATTTGCTTTAGAATTAAATAAAATCTAAAAAACCCGAAGCGAAATCGCTTCGGGTTTTTTATTTTCAAACCGGACTAAGAGTTTATTGTTAAATCCAATTGACAACCGGTCTCCAATTCGTAGGTTACGGTTCACATTTTCGATTTTATTGGACAACGTTCATTGACATTCCCAAAATCTTAAAAAAATCTTATGAAGGCCATCTCTTTTTTATCACTGAACGCACTTCAATTCGTCCCCTATGCCTACGGGTTATTGAAAAGTTATGCATGCAGAGACCCACGCATCGCCCAGGGCTATGATTGGCGTGAACCCATTACACGAATAGAGAGTGTCACTAGGACCGTAGGAAAAATCGATACAACGGATATTCTGTGTGCGTCCTCATATGTGTGGAATGCCAACCAGCAGTTGGCGATCGCCAAAAAGGTAAAAGAGAAATTTCCGCATTGTAAGGTCGTCTTTGGCGGCCCCCACGTGCCGGATGCCAGTCACGCGTTCCTTTCAAGTCATCCTTATGTGGATGTCCTCGTCCATGGCGAGGGTGAAATACCTTTTTATAAACTCCTGCTGGCCTTTCTGGATGAAAACCCTGACCTTAGCAAAATTCCCAATATCAGCTATACCGTCAATTCTCGCACCGTTAAATCACCAACGGTTTCTGGTCTAACCAATAATCTTCCCGTCCCGAGCCCGTTCTTAAACGGTACGTTCAACACATTTTTATCGGAGAATAGCGCCAATAAAATTGGGTTATGGGAAACAAACCGTGGGTGTCCCCATGGATGTAGTTTTTGCGATTGGGGAGTCCGCTCTACCAACAAAATCCGGCGCCACGATATGGCGAAAATTAAAGATGAAATCGAATATATTGCCCGCCACAACATCGCAGATCTTTACATTACCGATTGTAATTTTGGGATATTAAAACGCGATTTGGATATCACTGATCTGTTGGTTCAAGCCCGCAAACAATTTGGCTATCCTAAAAGAGTGCGGATTCAGTTTGCCAAAAAATCAAACGACACCGTTTTTGAAATTAGCCGCCGGCTTCATGCCCAAGATATGCTTTGGGGAACCACATTGTCCATGCAGAGCCTTGACGATTCCGTATTGGAAGCTGTAAACCGCCGTCAAATAGGCACCCGTCATTATCGCCAGTTGAAAAATCGCTATCGCAAGGTCGGTATTCCCACCTATACCGAATTGATCCTCGGGCTTCCTAAAGAGACTCGCCAATCCTTTACCAATGGCATATGTGACCTTATGAAGATCGGTATCCATGATGACATTAGGGTATACGAACTGGTGCTTTTGCCCAATGCCCCTATCGGCAGGAAGGAAACGCGTGAAAAATACGGTCTTAAAACCAAAAACAAGCCCTTGCGGATACCGTCTGAAGGTTGTGAAAAAGAAACTGTTGAAATTGTTTTTGGAACCCGAACCATGCCCTATGAAGACTGGGCCTATTGTTTTCTTTTCGGAGAATTCATCCAGGCACTGCATAATGGTGCCTATACACGCTATCTGGCCATTTATTTAAATGATTCCGGCCAAATCCCTTACAAACGCTTTTATAACAACCTTTTGGCGTTGATGATACGTTCAAAGGCTGAATCACATACTGCCGTAAAGCGGGTGATGGCCTTGATTGGCGATTATTACCGCGAAGATATTCCACAAGTTAATAAAATCCTCACCCAGCCGGATATGATGGCCTTTCTTAACTCTTACAACCCCAAACGCAAAGGATGGCGTTTGTGGGATTATCTGTGGTTGTCTATAGGGGAAACAATAGACGACTTCTACACGCGTTTGCGTGACTTTTTAATCGACGAAGGTATTGAATTCGATGAAAAGATGGAAGATCTCCTCCAATTCCAGAAAGATTTAATGCTAACACCCGACTATGACCCCCATCGGGGAAAACGGGTGACGTATCGATTTAACTGGTTAGACCATTTTTTCAACGAAAGAAAACTGGTCAAGGAACGCACCAATCTGATCTATACCGATACCCACATGGGAATCGCCAACCGATATGAGTTAAAAAAGGACGATAGGAAGAAATTTGTCACCGCGGCCATTGGCATTTCCTATCCCTATACCAAATTCAGACATTTTTTCCATCAACCGGACAGAGCGATTAAACAATAACTGTTACTATAGTGGCATGTTTATAGCGACCCCGAAATGTTCATAATTTGGACACTGAAAATTCCAGCGCATCCCCATTTAACTCGACCTGTATCTTGTCTTTGGCTTTGATTGTCCCCTTTAAAATTTCCAGCGACATTGGGTTTTCCACATAACGCTGAATAGCCCGTTTCAATGGCCGGGCACCATAGACACGGTCGTACCCCATTTCCGCTAGAAAGGAACGAGCATTATCGTCTAGGCTCAAGAAGATATCCTGATGGGCCAGTCTATCGATCAAATGGCGCATCTGAATGTCCACAATGGCACCGATCTGATCCGGTGAGAGATTGTGGAAAATAATGATATCGTCAATCCGGTTTAAAAACTCCGGCTTAAACTGGGCCTTTAAGGCATCATTGATCTGGCTTTCCATGTTTTTTCGTTCAGATGAATCCAGATGTTTACGTCCCATTTCCTGAATCATTTGGCTACCGACATTGGATGTCATGATGATGAGGGTGTTTTTAAAATCGACCGTGCGACCGTGGCCATCTGTCATCCGCCCATCATCCAATATCTGTAGCAATACGTTAAAGACATCGGGATGGGCTTTTTCAATTTCGTCGAAAAGAATCACCGAATAGGGCTTGCGGCGAACCGCCTCGGTCAGGTAGCCCCCCTCTTCGTATCCCACGTATCCTGGGGGTGCCCCAATCAGGCGCGATACGGCGTGTTTTTCCATAAATTCAGACATATCGATGCGTACTATCGCCTGTTCGTCATCGAAAAGAAACTCGGCCAGCGTTTTGGCCAACTCGGTTTTTCCCACACCTGTGGGGCCCATGAAAATAAAAGAGCCAATAGGCCGCTCAGGGTCCTGAAGGCCACTTCGAGCCCTTCGAACCGCATTGGAGACCGCTTCAATAGCCTCCATCTGCCCGATCACCCGCTTCCCCAGGTAGGCTTCCATTCGAACCAGCTTATCACGCTCGCTCTCCAACATGCGTTTAACGGGGATGCCGGTCCAACGAGAGACCACTTCGGCTACATCTTCATCATCGACCTCTTCTTTGAGCATCTTTTTTTCGGCTTGCATCGCTTCGAGCTTATGGTTGGCATTGGAAAGATCTTTTTCCAATTCCGTCATTCGACCATAGCGTATCTCCGCCACACGATTGAGATCGCCTTCCCGTTCAGCCTGTTGGGCCTCGATACCAAGCTGTTCCTGACGTTCTTTGATTTCCCGAATGGTCTGAATGGTCTCTTTCTCATTTTGCCAATGGGCTTTCATCTCCCGAATTTGCTCATTCATCTCTGCCAGTAAGGACTCCAACTTTTTGAGACGCCCTTTGGAAGCGACATCGGTCTCTTTTTTGAGTGCTTGACGTTCAATTTCCATCTGGGTCATTTTTCGCTGAATCTCATCAATTTCAGTGGGCATGCTGTCTATTTCAATACGCAATTTGGAAGCACACTCATCAATTAAATCGATGGCTTTATCAGGTAGAAATCGATCGGCAATGTAGCGATGAGACAGGGTGGCCGCCGCCACGATAGCGGAATCCTGAATACGAACACCGTGATGCACCTCATACTTTTCTTTCAATCCCCGTAAAATCGATATGGTATCCTCCACGGTTGGCTCCGCCACCAGTACCGGTTGAAAGCGGCGCTCCAAAGCAGCGTCTTTTTCAATGTATTTTCGATACTCATTTAATGTGGTGGCACCCACGCAACGCAGTGTCCCTCTTGCCAGGGCGGGTTTCAGCATATTGGAGGCATCCATGGCGCCTTCAGCAGCGCCGGCCCCTACCAGGGTGTGCAACTCATCTATAAACAACACCACTTCACCCTCGGCCTTTTCAACTTCTTTCAATACGGCCTTCAACCGATCTTCAAACTCACCGCGATACTTAGCCCCGGCGATCAGGGCGCCCATATCGAGGGCCACCAGCCGTCTGTTCTTTAATGTCTCAGAAACATCACCGGCGGTAATTCGCTGAGCCAAACCTTCTACAATAGCTGTTTTTCCCACACCGGGTTCGCCAATCAACACGGGATTGTTTTTGGTTCTTCGCGAGAGTACTTGAACAATACGTCGAATCTCCTCGTCCCGGCCGATTACCGGATCCAGCTTCCCTTTGCGAGCCAAATCGGTTAAGTCACGACTGAAACGATCCAAGGCTTCATATTTTTCTTCGGGGTTGGGGTCGGTTACCCGCTGGTTCCCCCGGATGGCCACCATCCCCTTTAAAACGGCATCCCTCGTGATGCCGTGCGCTTTTAAAATTTCCGAGGCTTTTTCGTCTCCGGAATCCGACAAAGCAAGCAGGATATGTTCCACGCTCACGTACTCATCCTTTAATCGGGAAGCCTCTTCGAAGGCCGCTTCAAGGATTTTTTTGGTGGCCGAAGATAAATAGACATCCGCCCCACCACTCACTTTGGGGAAGCGTTCCAAGGCTGCCGAAATGTCTTGGTTAACCGCATCAGGAGACACCCCGAGCTTCCGGAACATGGACCGCGCCACATTCTCTTTTTCAGCCAGAAGCGCACCAAGCAGGTGAAGCGGTTCCAATTGTTGATGGCTAAAGCGAGACGCCAATGACTGGGCTGTTTGTATCAGCTCTTGTGATTTTATGGTAAATTTGTCAAAGCGCATTTTTTTCTCCTGATTTTAGGGTAGCAACAATATCCCCGATGATCTGCCAACAAATTAACCACACCATGCTTTATGTCAATATCGTATTATTACTTTTTAAAATAAAACTTATTAGTAATGCTTTGCGTTAATCGTAGATACCAGGAGTGGTTAGAAGAAAACGTACGTACCATGAAGGGAGCATATTGTATTACCCTGAAAAAATCGGGATGGCATCAGGGTTTGGTTATACAAAATGCTGAATATTAGGTTTGAAGATAAAATCCCAATGCAGGATCGGGTTTTGTCCCGACGAAAACACCTCCGACACTGGGACCATCAATTCGCTTGACTTCGACTAAAAGGCTGATTTTAGAATTCATTGCATTATCCAGTCGGAATGCAATTTTAAGTCGGTCGCCAAGAGCGATATCGATGGGTGAAGGATGGGTGATTCCAATAGAATCCATGGATATATCCACGACCTGAATCACCTCCCGTTTCTTGGTTCTGAGGTGCTCACACTGACCGGTTAATCCAACCTTTTTACGATAGATTGTTCGAATTTCAACCAGCAAATGAAAAACATGACCACATTTGCATTTGGTCTTAAGCTCTTTTCTAGCAATTTTAGCTTTAAATGCATTAACGATTTTATCGTACCCACACGCCGGACAGACAATGGTAGCATTGCCCTCTTTATCGGCATGAAATGTAAGCACTTCTTTATTGTCCATGGATTCACCTGATAATAACTACGATTATCCCATAGATTAACACAATATCACATACTTAGTCAAACCATGCCTTCATTTCGAAATAAAAAAGGAAATTTAAAGCATGCAAAGATCAGGGTTTTTAAAAATGGCTACTTTACGATTTCGATTCTTCCACGAAAGTGTTCATACTCCCCATACGGTACCCCTTCAAATCAACAGCAACGGTTTGATATCCCAACCGAGAAAATTCTTGAACAATGCGATCACGGTTTTTTTTATCGAGTAACGAACGCATCTCGTTTTCGCCCAGTTCCAATCGTGCCAAATCGTCAAAATGCCTGACACGATAGATTTCCATTCCCATCTCCCGCAGCACCTTTTCCGCCTTTTCAATTTGTTGTAAGGCTGATCGTGTAATTTTGGTGTGGTAGGGTATCCGGGTGCCCAAACATGCGGCCGACGGCTGATTCCAGGTGGCCAATCCGAGAAATCGTGATAGCTCGCGAATGTCCGCTTTAGAGAGGTTGGCCTCGACCAGCGGACTGCGAACGCCCAACTCTTTTACCGCTTTCATACCGGGACGATAATCTTTTAGATCATCAACATTGCTGCCATCAAAGACCCATTTCAACTGCTCTTTCATGGCGATTTGTTTTAATTGGATAAATCGCTCCTTTTTACAAAAATAGCACCGCTGGGAAGTGTTTTCGATAACGCCTGCCAGATCCAAATCATTTGATTTAATGACCAAATGCCGCGCCCCCAGATGATTAGCCATCGCTATGGCTTGGTCCCGTTCGTGCCTCGGTAGCAGTTCTGAATCGGCAGTTACGGCCAGCACAGAACCATCCAATACCTCAATGCAGACAGCCAGTAAAAAGGTGCTGTCTACTCCCCCCGAAAATGCCATAAGAACGGAATCAGCGTTTGATATGATATGTTTGAGATGTTCGTATTTGGCGGTGATTTCTTTTGCCAACATGTTACCACCACCTATGACTTTTGATTATAATGATTAATTGCCAATGTATTTGGCAAATAAGCTGCGCGCCACGGCCTCATCGGAAGTGCCTTTGATAATCACCCGCGACTCAGGGAAAATCATCAATTCGAAGTCATCTATTTTAAACGTTAAAAAAAAGCCGTTATTCGATATGTCTCCCAAAAGAGCCAGACGGTCCTCCAATTGCTCAAGATTCAAGGAGTCTTCCCCTCCGGAGATCTGAATAGCATTACGGCCACATAAAGAAAAAACGTCTGCACCCTGATTTCCGCTTAAAAAATCGAATTGTTTGTTGGAGCATGCCAAACAATCAGGCCGCGGTTTTACTTCAAACCGATTATATTCATTTTCCCACAAGTCGATATGAATCATATGACCGCCAGTAGGATCATGACCGACCAAAATTTTGAGTGCTTCGGTTGCTTCAATGGAAGCAATGACGGCAGGAATGCCACCAACAACCCCTTCTGTTTCACAAGTCGGTGTTGTTCCTGGCGCAGGAGGGGTTTTCGACAGGCATCTCAGGCATGCCGTCTTACCAGGGATGATATCCATGGTCATACCGGTGGCGCCGATCACCCCCCCGTATACCCATGGAATGCCATGTTTAATGCAGGCGTCGTTGATCAAATAGCGGGTTTCCATGTTGTCTGTGGCATCCATAACCACGTCGACACCGGCAATAAGCGATTCGATATTACGAGCGTTGACATCCCTGATAATGGGTTCCAATTGAACGCTGGTATTGATCTTCTCAAGTTTTTTTACGGCCGCCACTGCTTTTGGCAATCGTTTCTCGGCATCCAACTCATCGAATAATACTTGCCGTTGCAAATTACTTAATTCAACAAAATCGCGATCAACGATTTTTACGAACCCCACTCCCGCGCGGACTAGCAGATTAGCGATATTGGATCCCAATGCCCCACATCCCACGATTAGAACCGTTGAAGCGAAGATGCGTTTTTGCCCATTCTCGCCGATACCATTAAAAAAAACTTGCCGAGAGTAACGTTTAAAATGCTGTTTCATTTCAATCACTCAACCGGTGATCAGGCCGATTTATTTTTTAAATTGCGGATGACGTTTTTCCAAAAAGGCCGAAATCCCCTCCCTGGCTGCATCGGTACAGGCGATTTTGGCAAATCCATCATAGCCAACCTTCAATGCTTCATCCAGAGTCTCTGCCGCCGCCCCTTTTTCTATGGTTTCTTTGGCCACATTGACCGCTTCCCTGCTCAACGGATACTTTCCACCAAACACGTTATCCGCTATAACGACCGCAGGAATGTCAACCGCACCATCGGAGATAACCGACGCCGTCATTTCCATCTCCTTTACCATCGCCACGGTTGTTTGAATCAATTGAGCGTAATTTTCGACAACCTTATCAACCATACCGATATCGGACGCTTCCTTAACCGATAGCGACCTGCCAGTGCAAATCATCTCGTGAAAAAGGCTGGCCCCTTCGGGCCATTTTCGGTAAGGCATCACACAACCACCGATACCGGGCAGAATGCCCAAAGTAATCTCGGGAAACTGAAAACGGGCGTCATTGACGGCGACGATCCGGTGACATCGAATAGCCACTTCCAATCCGCCCCCCAAAGCCAGACCATTAACAGCAGCAACAACCGGTTTTTGCATACGATCCATGAATACCTGAACTTTGGCACAATCCCTGGCGTATTGGGCGGAGGCATTATGATCACCGAGCATTTTTGGAAATTCTCCGATATCGGCACCCGCTGAAAAAGCAGCGGTACCGTATCCCGTAATGATAAACCCTTTTACTTCGGGATCATCGGCGTGACATTTTAATACTTCCAATATTTCATCGGCGACTTCGTCGTTAAGGGCATTCATCGCCTGCGGTCGCCGCATGGTGATCACCTTCACACCATCAATATCATCTTCCAGAACGTGGCGCTTAAAATTCTGATAGTAATCTAACTCCTTTTTAGCCGAAGGAAATCCAGGCCGTTCTTTCTCAAAGCGATCCATTATCCGTTGCACTTCAGCATCGCCAAGATCACGCATGATATCCAGAGGACCCTTTCGAAACCCCAGTGCTACCTGGCAACCGAGATTTAAGTCCGCCCGGGTACCGATATGCCGGTCAATGATATCAAATGATTGAGAAAACAAAATCCCCAGCAGCCGGTCTCGAATCAGGGTTCTGGTCTCATCAGAAACATCGCACGTTTTTCCAGGACGAAGGGTTAGCCAGCGGTCAACGGAATTAAAGATGTCGGCTGGACGATAATGGATACCTTCTTCCATTTGCAATGTGTTGGTTTCCACAATAATAGGATTACCGTGAGCCATGTTTAAAACAAAAAATGGCCCGGCAAAAACGAATTCACTCGCCACCATATCGATTTGTGCAGCTGTGGCATGTTCAAGTAAATAAGCGCTCTCATTACACCAGTTGTCAAATATGCGGTCCAGAACGAAACAGATGGCATTATCCGTAATGATGGGTACTTTTCCAGTAGTGGCAAAGAACCAGCTCAAATAGTCGAGGGTCTCTTGGCTGCCGCCTTCCCAAGCGATTACTTCCACCGGCAAACTGCGCCAGGCAGGCGCAAAAAAGTGGGTAACTGTGGTTCGTTCAGGATATTTCATCTTATTAAATAAACGATCGGCAGGTATCGAACTCGTATTCGAGGTAATAATGGTATCCTTTCCTACCAATGCTTCAATATCACTGAAAATCTTTTGTTTTAGGGGAATGTTTTCAGTGGCCGCCTCGATAACCAGGTCACAATTTTTAATTTCGTTGTACTGGGTCGTGTAGACAATATGATGCCCCACCTTTTCAGCGCGTTCCGGTGACATTTTCTTGCGGTCAATTGCTTTTTGAAGATAACCACCAATCCTTTTTTCAGCGGCCAAAAGGGGTTTCTCGATGACATCAACCAAATAGAGGGTGATATCCGGCAAGGCACTTTTCAGATAATACCCGATATCCGGACCAATTGTCCCCGCTCCGATAATAGCAATCTCTTTTGGAAGCGAGCGCTGGGAAGCAATTAGCAGGGGATTAAAAAAGGAACGATAAAGATGATGGTTTGATGCCATAGGGTTTCTCCTTTAACTAACGTATTTCAAATTATAATTGGAAACGTTCGATATGAACTTCCGTTTTACACATTTCCCTCTTTTTGATACCGCAGCAACGATTTTAGTACACGTTTTACGTACTCTTGGGTTTCCCGATAAGGTGGGATACCGCCATAGCGATCCACAGCCTCGGGTCCCGCATTGTAAGCAGCCAACGCCCAGGTGAGTTGACCATCAAATCGTTTCATCATTCGCTTCAGGTAAAGGCTCCCCCCCATGATATTCTGATGGGGATCAAAAGGATTGGTAATGGCCAGTGTCTTATAATTTTGCGGCATAATCTGCATTAACCCTCTTGCTCCTTTATGTGAAATGGCCGTGGGGTTAAAACTGGATTCCACGGCGATGACCGATTTGATCAGGGAAAACAACAGACCGTGACGTTTGGCCGCTTTTTTAATTATAGTATCATAGCGATTGCTCGAAAACGGAACATATTTCTTTTTGGGTCGCCGCTCTTTTAAATACACCTTATACGATTTATGACCGCTGGGCCGACTATTGGTGAAATGAATGACACCATTGCTGTCACGATACTTATAAATATCGGCATCCACAACAGCCACTGCCGCAAAGATGAATACCAATGCGGTCGCCACGCCGGATAGAAAGGGTATTGTTTTAATAAGAGAGAAGCGGTCTCCTTTGAACCGCATTCCTAATAGAAGGCTCATCGTGTCTATCACCCATAACAAAGGCTATTATTTACGTCTCTTTTTTCTTAAACATTTTTGGTTCCTATAGAGAGACACATCTTTTGCCAATTTCGTTGTTGGATCGAAATGTTCATCCACGAAAGACACCATGAATTCCTGTTTTTTAAATATCGATCCGCCTTGAACTTAAATAGTCTAGTTCATTTTATGACAGGAACTATTTACAATGAAAATCGG
>JAAUYD010026482.1_pt1 | contig 13460 bp, 5 predicted proteins | sample 7278101 | NCBI WGS metagenome assembly JAAUYD01 (sample SAMN14350128, study PRJNA611818) | marine sediment metagenome | isolation source: surface marine sediment (0.6m) | place: French Polynesia: Moorea | collected 2018-08
TCGACACCGTCAAACAAGCCGAGACCTTCGCCGCCATCCGCGAGCACTACGACATCGAACGCGACGACACCCTCTCACTGCGCGACTACCCCACCCTCGCCAGCGTGATCGACTTCGTCCACGAACGCGCCACGAACCTCGCGGCCGACGACACCGCTGCCGCCACCGCCCCTGCTGCCGGTGACGCCGAACCAGCGACGATGCACGCGTCGGTGGTCGGCGACGACGAGGCGGCGGCAGGCATCGCGCGCCGCAACCCGACGCCGGTGATCCGGCCACCGCTCGACGCGTGTGTCCCCACCGGCATCGAGCTCGGAGCGGGCACGCGAGTCGTCGTCATGCTCGACGAGGGGGGTGTCGGCGCCGCGCTCGCTGATCGGTTGGGCAAGCGCGGCGCCGACGTGCTGACGGTCGAGGGCGCACCGGACGCCGACGAGCTGCTCACCCGCATCGACGAGTGGCGCGGCGACGAGAGCGTCACGGGCATCTACTGGCTGCCTGCGTTGGACGTCGAGCCCCCGGTCGGCGACCTCGATCTCGCCGGCTGGCGGGAGGCGTTGCGGCACCGCGTCAAGCTGCTCTACCGGACGCTGCGCCACCTCTACGAGCAGGTCGGCACGCCTGGCGGCTTCCTCGTGAGCGCCACCCGGCTCGGCGGCCTCCACGGCTACGGCCCCGACGGCGCGACCGCGCCGATGGGCGGCGGTGTCGTCGGGATCACGAAGGCGTTCAAGCGCGAGCGGCCAGACACGCTGGTCAAGGCGGTCGACTTCGGCGTCAGCCGCAAGACCGCCGCACTGGCCGACGTGCTGATCGACGAGACGCTGACCGACCCGGGCATCGTCGAGGTCGGCCATCGCGACGACCAGCGGTACACGATCACGCTGCGCGAGAACGACATGCCCGAGCCGGCGACCGGGCTCACGCTCGACGGCGACTCGGTCTTCGTGATCACCGGCGCCGCCGGCAGCATCGTGTCGGCGATCATCACCGATCTCGGGCAGGCGTCGGGGGGCACGTTCCATCTGCTCGACCTGGTGCCCGAGCCAGACCCGGCCGACCCCGACATCATCGCCTTCGACACCGACCGCGAGGCCCTGAAGCGCACGATCTTCGAACGGCTCACGGCCGACGGCCAGAAGGCGACCCCGGTCATGGTCGACCGCGAGCTGGCGAAGCTCGAGCGGGCGCACGAGGCGTTGTCGGCGATCCAGGCGGTGCGGGCGGCGGGCGGCACCGTGCACTACCACAGCGTCAACCTGCTCGACGCCGACGCGATGGCGGCTGTCACCGAGTCGATCAGCGAGACCAGCGGCAAGGTCGATGCGCTGATCCATGCCGGTGGGCTCGAGATCAGCCGGCTGCTCCCCGACAAGGAACCGTCGGAGTACGACCTCGTGTTCGACGTGAAGGCCGACGGGTGGTTCAACCTCATGCACGGGCTCGGCCACCTGCCGATCGGAGCCACCGTGGCGTTCAGCTCGATCGCGGGACGCTTCGGCAACGGCGGCCAGACCGACTACAGCGCCGCCAACGACCTGCTCTGCAAGCTCACCGCCAACATGAAGCTGGCGCGTCCCGAGACGTTCGGCATCGCCGTCGACTGGACGGCCTGGGGCGACATCGGCATGGCGACCCGGGGCTCGATCCCGACCGTCATGGCTGCGGCCGGGATCGACATGCTGCCCGCCGCAGCAGGCATCCCGATCGTTCGCCGCGAGCTGACCGGCGACGGATCCACGAGGGAGATGGTCGCCGGCAAGCAACTCGGCATCCTCGCCGAGGAGCTGCACCCGACCGGTGGGCTCGACACCGAGGCCATGTCGGCGGATCTGGCTGCACGGCCGTTGCTCGACGAACTGGTCGGCTTCGCGATGCAGGACGGGCTCGTCGCGATGGCCACGCTCGACCCGACCGAGGAGCCGTTCCTCTTCGACCACCGCATCGACGGCACGCCCGTGCTGCCGGGGGTGATGGGGCTCGAGCTGTTCGCTCAGACCGCGACGATCGCGTTCCCCGACCTGCATCTTGCGGCGCTCGAGGACGTGGACTTCCTCGCGCCGTTCAAGTTCTACCGCGACGAGCCGCGCACTCTCCTCGTCTCGGCGCAGTACGTCGCCGACGGGGACGACGTCGTCGCCGAGTGTCGCCTGGTGGGTGAACGGACGCTCGCGAACCAGGACCAACCACAACGGACCATCCACTTCACCGGCCGGGTCCGGCTGACGCGCCAACCCGTCGAGGAAGCCACGGCCCAGGTGCCGGGAGACGGCGGGCCGTCGGTCTCCGCCGGGGACGTGTACGAGATCTACTTCCACGGACCCGCCTACCAGGTCCTCGACGCGTCGTGGCTCGACGCGGGGCAGGTGGTCGGCAGGCTGCACGGCGACCTCCCGGCCGAGCGGAGCTCGAGCGAGGGCGAGCTGGCGACCGCACCGAGGCTCACCGAGCTGTGCTTCCAGACCGCCGGCGTGTGGGAGATCGGCACCACCGATCAGATGGCACTGCCGATGCATCTCGACCGGGTCGTGCCGCTCGGGGGCCCGGGTGACGAGACGTGGGCCGTCGTCGTGCCCGGCGACGCCGGCTCGTTCGACGCCACGGTCGTCGACGGCTCGGGTCGGGTGCTCGCGAGACTCGAGGGGTACCGGACGGTCGCGTTGCCCGGCGCACTCGCCGACGAGCAGGTCGCGCCGCTCCGGGCGGCGATGACGGACGGGCGCTGATGGCGATGACGCGGCAGTTCAGGCGCCTGGCGATCGTCAATCGCGGCGAGCCCGCTGTCCGGGTCATCAACGCGGTCGAGGAGTTCAACGCCGAGAACGACACGGCGATCACCACGATCGCCCTGTACACCGACCCGGATCGCGCCGCGATGTTCGTCCGGCGCGCCGACGAGGCGATCGGGCTCGGGCCCGCGACGTTCACCGACGCCGACGGGCACCGCGAGGTCGCCTACCTCGACCGCGCACGGCTGCGCGATGCGCTGGTCCAGTCGGGCGCGGACGCGGTCTGGGCCGGGTGGGGGTTCGTGTCGGAGCGGCCGGCGTTCGTCGACCTGTGCGACGAGCTCGACATCACGTTCATCGGTCCGTCGGCGGCCGTGATGCGCGAGCTCGGCGACAAGATCAGCTCGAAGCAGATGGCCGAGTCCGCGGGCGTGCCCGTCGCGCCGTGGAGCAACGGTCCCGTCGAGACCGTCGCCGACGCCCGCCTGCACGCCGAGCGGCTCGGGCTGCCATGCCTCATCAAGGCGACCGCCGGCGGCGGCGGCCGAGGGATCAGGCGCGTCGAGTCGCTCGACGAGCTCGACGCCGCGTTCGAGTCGGCGCGCGCGGAGGCGCTCAACGCCTTCGGCGACGGCACGGTCTTCCTCGAGACGCTGCTGCCGCAGGCGAAGCACATCGAGGTCCAGATCGTCGGCGACTCGGCCGGCACCGTCTGGGCGGTGGGCGTGCGCGACTGCAGCGTCCAGCGTCGCAACCAGAAGCTGCTCGAAGAGGCACCGTCGCCGTCGCTGACGCCCGAGCAGCATCGCGAGGTCCGTGCGGCCGCCGCACGGCTGGGTGCGGCGGCCGGCTACGTCAACGCGGGCACCGTCGAGTTCCTGTTCGATCCGATGAGCGAGCGCTTCTCGTTCATGGAGGTCAACGCCCGACTCCAGGTCGAGCACCCGGTCACCGAGGTCACGACCGGCATCGACATGGTCAAGCTGCAGCTGCACATCGCACGCGGCGGCCTGCTCGAAGGCGACGCACCCCCGACCGTGGGGCACGCGATCGAGGCCCGCATCAACGCCGAGGACCCCGACGCCGGGTTCGCGCCCTCCCCCGGGCGCATCGACCTGCTGCGGCTCCCGGCGGGACCGGGCATCCGGGTCGACACCGGCGTCGAGGAGGGCGACCACATCCCGGCGGAGTTCGACTCGATGATCGCCAAGGTGATCGCCGTCGGGCGCGACCGCGATGAGGCGCTCGCTCGACTGCGCCGCGGCCTCGACAACACCGCGATCGTGATCGCCGGTGGCGCAAGCAACCGCGCGTTCCTGCGATCGCTGCTCCACGAACCCGAGGTCATCGACGCCACGGCGGACGTCGGCTGGGTCGACCGACGGGGCAGCGGGCTCGGCGCGTCGGCGCTGCACGCCGACGTCGCGATCATGGCCGCCGCGGTCGACGCGCACCGTCAGCAGATGGCGGTCGAACGCCGGCAATTCCAGGCGATGGCGGCACGCGGGCGCCCCGAGGTCGACACCGCGGTCGGCCGGCGCGTCGAGCTCCGCTACCGCGGGCAGACGTACGCCGCCACCGTGCAGCAGTTCGCTCCCGAGACCTACGGCGTCACGATCCAGCGCAGGTCCGTCCTGATCCACCGCGTCGACGCCGGGCACGGCAGCTCTCGGCTCGAGATCCGCGGCCAGCCCTACCGCGTGCTGACGTCCATGCACGGCGCCGTTCACCTCGTCGAGGTCAACGGTCATCCTCACCACATCAGCCACGACGACGGCGGCATCGTCCGGGCCAAGTCGCCGGCCGTGGTCGTGTCGATCGAGGTCGAGCCGGGCGACGAGGTCGCCGCCGGCGATCGCCTCGCCGTGATCGAGGCGATGAAGATGGAGACCGTCATCGAGGCCGAGTTCGCCGGCCGGGTCGAGCAGGTCGTCGCCAGCCCCAACTCCCACGTGGTGGCCGGCGCGCCCCTCCTGACGGTTCGGCCGACCGAGGACGCCGAGTCCGCCGACGGCGCCCGGATCGAGTTCGAGGCGATCGCGTCACCCGGCCAGTTCGCGCACGCGGACTGCCGTCACCACCTCGACGCCATTCGCCAGGGTCTGCTCGGCTTCGACGTCGATCCGACGGTGTTGCGGGTCATGTCCAACCCCGGGGCGACGCCGTGCTCCAACGTGCTCACCGACGACGAGCGGCGCCGCTACGAGGACGAGCTCGTGGGCATCTTCACCGACGTCATCGCCCTGTTCCGCCGCGGTCCGGCGGGCGCCGACGACGCCACCCGCACGTCGGCCGAGGAGTACCTCTTCGACTACCTGCTCCACCGCGAGACGCTCGGCCGCGACCTGCCGGAACGGTTCCTCGACCAGTTGCGCCGCGCCCTCGCCCACTACGGCGTCGATGATCTCGAACCGTCGACCCGCCTCGACGTCGCGCTCCACCGACTGGTGCTGTCGCACCACCGCATGGACGACCAGCTGGCGCCGGTGCTCCGGATCCTCGAGGATCGCCTCGAGCACACGCAGCCCGGCGAAGGCGACGAGCAGCTGCGCGAGCTCCTCGATCGCCTGCTCGACGAGAGCCGGTCCCGCTACCCCGCGCTGCACGATCTCGCGGAAGAGCTCCGCTACCAGGTCTTCGATGCCCCCTTCCTCGCCGAGGTGCGCGATCGCGAGCTCGGCAAGGCCTCCAACCTGCTCGACGAGCTTGCGACGTCACCGCCACCCGAGCGACGAGCCGAGCTGATCGGCGACCTCGTCGACTGCAGCCAGCCACTCAAGTCGACGCTGTCCCAGCGGTTCCCCGACGCGAACCCGGCGCTGCAGGGCGCGGCGCTCGAGGTGATGACCAGGCGCTACTACCGGATCAGGAACCTCCACGACGTGCGCGTCGAGACGGTCGACGGCCTGCGGTACGTCACAGCCGAGTACGACCACCAGGGTCGCCGCATCCATGTCGTGACGACCCATGTCGATCTGCCCGACATGGCGTCGGCCGCGCAGCGGTTGGCGCCGGCGATCGAGGCGATCGACGACGGCCACGACGTCGCGCTCGACTTCTACGCCCTCAGCGACAGCGCCGGCCTCGACGAGGAGCGTGTCCGCGACGAGCTGGCCGGCACGCTCGGCGACGCGCTCGGCAGGTTCGCGCTCCGGCGCATCGTCGTCGCGGTCTCGGGCCCGGACGTGCCAGCGTCGCAGCACACGATGGGCGTGGCCGGCGTGATGCACTTCACGTTCCGCCCCGACGGCGCCAATGGGTACATCGAGGAAGCGCTCTACCGCGACCTGCACCCGATGATGGGCAAGCGGCTGGAGCTCCAGCGACTCGACGCATTCGACGTCCACCGGATCCCGAGCACCGAGGGCGTGTACGTGTTCCACGGCCACGCCCGCGAGAACCGGCGCGACGAGCGGCTGTTCGCCCTCGCCGAGGTCCGCGACCTGACACCGATCCGCGACGAAGACGGCAACGTCGAGCGTCTCCCCGAGGCCGAGCGGGTCATCCACGAGATCCTCGGAGCGTTCCGGCGCTTCCAGTCGCATCGGCCGGCCTCGAAGCGGCTGCTCTCGAATCGCATCGTCTTGTACGTGTGGCCGATCTTCGATCTCAGCGCCGACGACATCGCCCAACTCGTCGAGCGGCTGATGCCCGACGCCGCCGGCCTCGGTCTCGAGAAGGTCGAGGTGCTGGCGAACTTCCGTGGCGACCACGGTGAACCCGAACGCCTGCAGCTCGAGGTCACCAGGCCCAACGGCACCGCGCCGACCGTGCTCGTGCGACCCCCGTCCGTCGACCCGATCCGGCCGCTCGAACGGTACGAGCAGCAGGTGGTCCGGCTCCGTCAGCGAGGGCTCACCTACCCGTACGAGATCGTGCGCATGTTGACGCCGGACGACCATCGGCGCCCCGGCATCCCGCCGGGCGACTTCGTGGAGTACGACCTGGCCGACAGCGACGCGGACGGCGACGGACGGCCCCGCCTGGTGGCCGTCGACCGCCCGCCGGGCGGCAACTCGGCACACGTCGTCGTCGGGATCGTCACGAACCGCACCGAGCGCTACCCCGAGGGCATCCGCCGCGTGATCATCCTCGGCGACCCGAGCAGCGGGATGGGCAACCTGTCCGAGCCCGAGTGCAGCCGCATCATCGCCGCCTTCGATCTCGCCGACTCGCTCGGCGTACCGCTCGAGTGGTTCGCCGTGTCCGCCGGCGCCCTGATCTCGATGGACAGCGGCAGCGAGAACATGGACTGGATCGGCAAGGTGCTGCGCCGCATCGTCGAGTTCACGCAGGCCGGTGGGGAGGTCAACATCGTCATCACCGGCATCAACGTCGGCGCCCAGCCGTACTGGAACGCCGAAGCGACGATGCTGATGCACACCCGCGGGATCCTCATCATGGTGCCGGAGGCCGCGATGGTCCTGACCGGCAAGGAGGCACTCGACTTCTCGGGTGGGGTCTCCGCCGACGACAACATCGGCATCGGCGGCTACGAGCGGATCATGGGCCCGAACGGGCAGGCCCAGTACTTCGCCAACGACGTCGCCGACGCCTGCCGGCAGCTGCTCGCCCACTACGACTTCACGTACGTGGCGCCGGACGAGCGGTTCGCGCGTCCGGCCAAGACCGACGACCCGTTCGAACGCGACATCAGCGTGTTCGCACACGGCGGTCAGTTCGAGCGGGTCGGCGACATCTTCGACGACGCGCTCAACCCGGACCGCAAGCTGCCGTTCGAGATCCGCAAGCTGATGGCGGCCGTCGTCGACCAGGATCGACCGACGATGGAGCGGTGGCCCGGCATGCGCGATGCCGAGATCCCCGTCTCGTGGGACGCGTTCCTCGGGGGTCGGCCGATCGCGCTGCTCGGCTTCGAGTCGAAGAACCTCACCCGCCGCGGCTTCGTGCCATCGGACGGCCCCGATCACTGGACCTCGGGCACCCTGTTCCCATCCGGCTCGAGGAAGGTGGCTCGCACGATCAACGCGGCCAGCGGCAACCGCCCGCTCGTCGTGCTCGCCAACCTGTCGGGCTTCGACGGCTCACCCGAGTCGATGCGCGAGCGCCAGCTCGAGTTCGGCGCCGAGATCGGCCGGGCGATGGTCAACTTCGACGGCCCGATCGTGTTCTGCGTCGTGTCGCGCTATCACGGCGGCGCGTTCGTCGTGTTCTCGGGCACGTTGAACGACAACCTCGAGGTCGCGGCGCTCGAGGGGTCGAAGGCGTCCGTGATCGGCGGCGCACCGGCCGCCGCCGTGGTGTTCGCGCGCGAGGTGCGCACGCGGGTCGAAGCCGACGAGCGCGTGCAGGATCTCGAGCATCGCCTCGCCGGCGAGAGCGGCGCCACGCGGGCCAAGCTGCGACGCGAGCTGGCCGCGCTCCGCGAGCAGATCCACGCCGAGAAGATGCGCGACGTCGCGGACGAGTTCGACCGCCGACACGACATCAACCGTGCGCAGCGGGTCGGTTCGGTCGACGTGATCATCCCGCCCTCCGAGCTGCGGCCGTACCTGATCGGGGCGGTCGAGCGGGGCATCGCACGTGCGAGCTGACCGCCGGCCGAGATATCTCGCGGCGGGCATGGCCGAGGTACCGGCCCACGACGCGTGGCTCACCGAGGTCGAGGCGGCACGCCTCAACGGTCTGCGCTACCCGAAGCGCCGCGACGAGGCCCGGCTCGGTCGATGGACGGCGAAGCGCGCCGTGGCGGCAGCGCTCGGCCGCGACGATGCAGGCGGCCGCGACCACGCGGTCCTCCGCGAGCTCGTGATCCGGAACGCCAGCGACGGTGCCCCCGAGGTCTTCGTCGGTGACGAGCAGGCGCCCGTTCGGATCTCGATGACCGATCGCGCCGACTGGGCGGTGTGCACCGTCATCGACGACGAAGTCGACATCGGGTGCGACCTCGAGATCGTCGAGCCGAGGAGCCACGGCTTCGTCCGGGACTGGTTCACGTCGGTCGAGCACGAGATGGTGGCGTCCTGCCCCGACCATCACGACCTGCTCGCCAACCTGATCTGGTCGGCCAAGGAGAGCGCGCTGAAGGTACTCCGGACCGGACTCCGCCGCGACACGCGGTCGGTCGAGGTGCGGCTCGACGGCTGGCCGGCCACCGCCCAGCCCGGCCGTTGGGACGCGCTGTCGGTGGTCGACGTCGAGGGCGCCCGGTTCGCCGGATGGTGGCATCGATTCGGCGACTTCGTGCTCACGTACGCCAGCGCGTCACCGACCCCGCAGCCCGAGCCGCTGGTCGAGCCGTCGCCGCTGCATGCCGCGCAGCCGAGCCACCGCTGGATGGAGGCGCCGGACTGACCGCGGCGCGCAGGCGCGGGGCAGGGCACCCCGTCGTGCTCAGGTCGGCAACGGCAGCGAGCGTTGGGCGGACAGCTCGGTCTCGTCGACGTCCCAGCACCAGGCATCACCTGCGAGCCGCTCGACGAGCGCATCGAGTGGCTCGGGACGGGCGAACAGGTAGCCCTGCAGATGGTCGACGCCGAGCTCGCACAGCCGCAGCGCCTGTGCGGTCGTCTCGACGCCCTCCGCGACGGTCTCCATACCGTAGGCCTGCGCGACGCCGATCGCCGCTGCGACCACCGCTTCGCCGGCGGGGTCGGCCAACCGGTTCACGAGGGCTCGGTCGATCTTGAGCATCGTCGCCGGGAGCCGGTGGAGCGCCGCCAGCGACGAGTACCCGGTGCCGAAGTCGTCGACCGCCAACCCGACACCGGCGTCGAGAAGTCGCTGGAGCTGCATCAGGGTTCGATCGGTGTCGTCGATGATGTGCTGCTCGGTCATCTCGAGGCACAGTTGGCCGGTCGGGCGCCCGTCGGCGCGCTCCGAGACGAGCTTCTCGAAGAGCTGCTCGGACTGCAGCTGCATCGGCGACACGTTGACCGATGCGTGGCACATCTTGGCCGTGGCCTCGTTGACCGCATCGACGGCGGCCAACGCCTCGTCGATCATCTGCTCGCCGAGCCGGTCGATCAAGCCGAGCTCTTCCGCGAGGGGGATGAACTCGTCGGGCGGCACCCAGACGCCCTCGCCCTCGTGCCAGCGCGCGAGGGTCTCGATGCCGCACAGCTGCCAGTTCGACGCGCGCACCATCGGCTGGAAGAACGCGGTGAGGTGCCCACCTTCGAGCGCCGGCCGCAGCTGCTGCTCGAGGTGCATCCGCCGGACCACGCCTTCGCGCGTCGACGACTCGAACAGCCGCCAGCGACCTCGTCCCGCCCGCTTCGCCTCGTACATCGCCGCATCCGCGTCGCGCAGCACCTCGCCGGGTGTCCGCTGCGCGTCGATCTTGACGACGCCGACGCTGGCGGACAGCTGCCACGTGCGGCCGGCCACGAAGACGGGTTCGGCGAAGGCATCGAGGCACCGCTGTGCCATCGAGGCGTGGTCGAGCTCGGCCGAGACGCCGATCGCGACGAACTCGTCCCCGCCGAACCGGCCGACGACCCCAACGCCGCTCATGGCTGCGCCGAGCCGGTTGGCCGCCTCCCGGATCACGTGATCGCCGGCCTCGTGGCCGAGACCGTCGTTGACGACCTTCAGCCGGTCGAGGTCGATGAAGCAGACCGGCTGACCGCGCTCGTCTCCGTCGAGGATCGTGCGCAGCATGGTCTTGAGCACCCGCCGGTTCGGCGTGCCCGTCAGCGGATCGATCTCGGCATCACGCACGAGCTGCGCCTGCATCCGGTTGCGGTCGAAGGCGACCGCAGCGAGCCGGCTGGCCAGCTCGAGGATCGTCCAGTCCTCGTCGTGAGGGTGGGCGACGTGCGGACCGTAGACCTCGATGCAGCCGCGGCTGTCCTCGCCGCGAGCGTGCCTGATCGGCACCGACCAGATGCACCCGAACCGCTCGCCGGCGTCGTTCATCGCCGCCACCGACGTCGCCCAGCGGGGTTCGCCGACATCGGCCGCGATGATCACCTCGTCCTCGTTGACAGCGAGGGCACCGGGGTGGTGCGCGTCGTCGCGGATCAGCAGCGCCATGCGATCGGTGAACGTCGGCGGCAGGCTCGGCGAGGCCGTGGCCTCGCCGGCCCAGAGATGCTCCTCGAGGAAGGCCGCGGCGCGGAAGCCGGGCAACGCTCGCTCGAGGAAGACCAGGATCTCGTTGACCGCCGCGTTGAGCGAGCCACCGAGCGCGATCTTCCTGATCGCCTCGGCCTGCGCGTGCAGGAGCTGCACCGAGCGGCGCCGATCGAGTGGATCGCCGAGGTTGAGCAGGACGAGGCCGATCGCCTCGAGGCAGTTGTCGGCGACGACGTCGACGGGCACCGAACCGTCCGCACTCCGGAGCGCGACCTCGAGGACCTGATGGTGACCGGGCCGCTGGAGCACACCCCCGAACGACTCGACCGCCTGCTCGGCGTCGAAGTCCTCGATGAACTCGAGGAACGATCGACCGATGACGTCGTCGATGCGCAGCCCGAAACGGCCGTCGAGGTCGGCGCTGACGTACCGGATGACACCGCCGTCGTCGACGCCGACGACACCGCCGTAGCCGGGCAGTCGTCGGCCCTCCGCTACGCGGGCGAGATCCGCGTCGATGGCAAGGGTCACATCAGTCTTTCGTCTCGTGGCCAGGAGAACTTGAGGAAAATCAGAAGAATCCTCCAACGTATGCCGGCGCGACGCCGTCGTCCACCGTACGTGCGCTCTCACGCAGTCAGCCGGCACGAACCGCCGGTCAGTCGACGAGGCGCAGCCCGACGGGCGACATCGACGGCTCGTCGTTGGGGAGATCGACGACGAACTCGGTCCGGTGGGCGGGAAACAGGTGCTCGCTCAGCAACACCGGCGAGCCGTCGAGGTCGGTGGTCACCCGCTGGCACCTCAGCAGTGGCGCCCCCACGGGAACGGCGAGGAGCTCGGCGTCGGCCTGCTCGGCCGACACCGCGCCGATCGTCTGGGTGGCGCCGCGCAGCTCGACCTGCAGCAGCTCGTAGAACGGGCGTCGCTGCACATCGTCCATCGAGAGCCGCTTGCCGAGATGCTCGGGACACCAGACGGTCACCAACGCGAACGGCTCGCCGTCGGCGAGGTTGACCCGTTTGACCCGCAGCACCCGGGCCGATGCGAGTCGTCGCTCGACGTGGGGCGGAGCGGCCTCGAACGAGAACTCGACCACCTCGCGCACCGCTGCCCGACCACTCGACTCGAGCTGCGCCTCGATCGTGCCCAAGCGTTCGAGATGCTGCTGCACCGGCTCGGTGGCGACGAACCAACCGAACCCCTGGCGAGCCGCGATCAGGCCGTCCTCGCGGACCAGTTCGAGCGCTCGGCGCACGGTGACGCGGCTGGCGGAGAACTCGCTCGAGAGCTCGGATTCGCTCGGCAGGACCGAGCCGGGTGCGGCGTCACGGGCGCGCCGCCGCAGCTCGTCGGCGATCTCCTGGTAGCGGATCCGCCTCATTGCTCACCTGCCTCGATCAGCTCGATCCGGTTGCCGAACGGATCGGCCACGTGGCAGCGCTCGACGTCGGGGATCTCGTCGCTCCAGGCCGCGTCGAGCCCGGTCGACTCGATCAACCGTCGGAGCCCGCGAACGAGGAGCGCCGGGTGCGCCTTGCGCGCCGGCACGAAGTCCTCCTCGACGCCGACGTGCACCTGGATGCCACCGGCCGAGAACCAGGCACCACCGCGTCGGGCGAGCGCTGGTGGTTTCGGCACCTCGCTGAAGCCGAGCCGGTCGACGAAGAACTCGCGCGCGCTCGGCTCGCCGCCGACCGGGATGGCCAGCTGGACGTGGTCGATCCCCGCCCAGCGGGACCGGTCGCTCGCGCCGGACTTTGCCGTCTCCATGAGACTTGTATTATAGTTGTCTACATGTCTGTGAGCGCAACCACCCCGATCGAGCTCGTCGAAGCCGTCTACGCCAGCTTGCCCGGCAACACCGACCTGGGGCGGGAACGCCTCGGGCGACCCCTCACCCTCGCCGAGAAGATCCTGATCAACCATCTCGCCGATCCGGCCGCGCAAGAGCTCGAGCGCGGCGCGAGCTATGCCGACTTCCATCCCGACCGGGTGGCGATGCAGGACGCCACCGCCCAGATGGCGCTGCTCCAGTTCATGACCGCCGGCCTGCCCGAAGCGGCCGTGCCCTCGACGGTCCACTGCGACCACCTCATCCAGGCCAAGGTCGGCGCACAGATCGACCTCGGCGTCGCGATCGACACCAACGCCGAGGTCTACGACTTCCTCAAGTCGGTGTCGGCGAAGTACGGCATCGGGTTCTGGGGACCCGGCTCGGGCATCATCCACCAGGTCGTGCTCGAGAACTACGCGTTCCCCGGCGGCATGATGATCGGCACCGACAGCCACACCCCCAACGCAGGCGGCCTCGGCATGGTCGCCATCGGCGTCGGCGGGGCGGACGCCGTCGACGTGATGACCGGCTTCCCCTGGAACGTCCGGTGGCCGAAGGTCATCGGCGTCGAGCTGACCGGCACGCTGTCCGACTGGTCGAGCCCCAAGGACGTGATCCTCGAAGTCGCCCGCCAGCTCACGGTGAAGGGTGGCACGGGCGCGATCGTCGAGTACCACGGCCCGGGTGCCGACACGATCTCGGCCACGGGCAAGGCGACGATCTGCAACATGGGGGCCGAGATCGGAGCGACCACGTCGCTGTTCGGCTACGACCACAACATGTCGCAGTACCTCAAGGCGACGGGTCGCGAGGCGATCGCCGACGCGGCCGACCACGTCGCCGAGCACCTGCGA
>JAAUYD010205650.1_pt1 | contig 13455 bp, 12 predicted proteins | sample 7278101 | NCBI WGS metagenome assembly JAAUYD01 (sample SAMN14350128, study PRJNA611818) | marine sediment metagenome | isolation source: surface marine sediment (0.6m) | place: French Polynesia: Moorea | collected 2018-08
ATTGGCCTTTGTTGTGGTATTAAACGGTTCCATGCAAAACCCTAACCCAATGAAACCAAGTGATTACCATCCGGTATCGTTTTAAAACCAAAAATGCAGGTAACTGCTATGAACCTCAGATCTCATCTCACTTCGATCTTTTCTGCTCCCAAGAAATAATAACAGAACCCTCAGGCCCCCTACCCTTTATCAAACTCAATCGGCAGTTCCAACCGGAAGAGTGCGCCCTGCCCCAATTGGCTCTCCAGTGTGATGTCGCCGTCCAGGGCACGGGCCAGGATTCGGGATACGGCCAGGCCCAGGCCGTGGCCGCTGCGCGCGATGCCGGGAAAAGGGCTGACCTGGGTATAGCGTTCGAAGATTTTTTCCTGGTGCGATTCGGCGACCCCGGGGCCGTCGTCGCGGACCGACAGGGTGATGGTATCCTTGTGGCTGGTCAGATCGATGAGCAGCAGGTTGCGCCGGTAGGTGAGCGCATTTTTGAGCAGGTTGGCGACGATCTGGCGGAATTTCGTCTCATCCTGCACCATTTGAAGCCTGCGGGCGGCCTTGCGGGTTTGAAGGCGGATGCCTGAAGATTCAAGAAACGCCAATTGCGCTGAAAGCCCCTTTTGGGAGCGCATCCCTTCGTACACATCGGCGGCGTGGGACTCCACAGTATCCTTGAGCACTTGCTGGATCACCTCTACGGGACTGAAGGGGCGGCAGTTGAAACTCACCGCTTCGGCCCGCCCAACTTCCAAAAGCTCTTCCAGCAGGGTGCGCACTTTCCGGGTGCTGCGCGTGATACGGCCCAGTGTCTTCTTCCGGCGTTCTTCGGGAAAACCGCCCGCGGCGAGGTTGTCGAGCAGTTGGGCATTGGTCTCGATCACGCTCAATGGATCTTTGAGTTCGTGAATGAGAAACTCGATGTTCACCTGTTGGAAGAAGTGTTCCGATGATTCCGGCTCGCTGGTTTGGGCCGCAGGCCGGGGCAGTTGGGTCATTGTATCGAAAGAGGCGCTCTCTTTGTATGTCAGTATGTCCTCAACCGCGTATTCCATCTCCAGTAAGCGCTGCAAGCTGCGCTCTGCCCGTTTAAAGGCGTCCGTCCACGCGGTATCTTCCAAAGAGGAGAGCCTGCTCTCCAAAAGCTGCAGCGAGGCGGACAAGACGGACAAGGGCGTCTTCAATTCATGGGATAGATGCACGATCACCCGCTCTTTGGCCTCATTGAGCGCCTTGACGCGCTCATATGAACTTCTCAAGGCCTCGTTGACCCGGACATTTTCGATGGGCAGGGCCACCACATCGGCAATGACACTCAACAGTTCGATATCCGCTTTGTTAAACTCGCTGTTGCGTTTGTTCACCGCGCACAAGACACCGATCATCTTGTCCTTGATGCGCAAGGGGACATCGAGCATGTTGCGGGTCTCATACTGCACCTGTTCGTCGACCTGTTTGTAGGCAAAAGGACATTTGGCATAGTCCGGAACGATCAACGGCTTACCGGTCCGGAAGACCTCTCCGGCGACACCTTTGTCGGCGGGAAATCGAACAGTGGACAGTTTGCGCCCGGCGGCCGAGTCGTCATAAGCAGCCATTTGGAAATAAAACTCATGCTTCTCAGGATCCAAGAAAATCACCGAGGCGCCGCTTGCTTGCATCAGGACTTGGATAAGTCGGGTCACATAACTGAGCAGGCGATCCATGGAGCGATACCGGTGCAATGCTTTGGACATGCGTGGCAGCATGCGCCCGATACGCTCGGACTGTCTTTCAAGGGATACCCCCTTAAAAATGACCGCTAAAGCGCTGGGCGCACTCTCGGGGGCAGAGAGTCGAGCAGTGTCCAACCCCGCCTTTAATCTCCGCCCCTCCTTCGTACGGCAGTGAGCGGTCAGCCCCTGAACAGAACGCTCCTGCGACGGATCGCGCATGAGGGCGTCGACCTGCTCCAAGGGTTCGTCTAAAAGGGCGGTCAAGGGGCGATGCAGCATCTCATCGCGCGTCCACCCGAACACCTTTTCAAAAGCCGGCGTCACATGGATGATCTGATGGGCGTCATCCAACACCACCGTCGGATCCGACAAAATATCGGCAAAGGTCCACCATGGGGGGCGCTGGGCCGGGTTGTCAGCGTCACCGAGGTGGGGTTTGGGGTGGGTTTCGGGCATTGGCGCGGCTTTCCGTCCCAGATTCAGTTAGGGGTTGAGTATGCTAGGCCATTATTGTACATTTGTGTTGTCACGAACAAATTTTTGTGCGATTTACAGCACTGTGTCAAGCTTAAAGCTTGGTACGGAAACCCTCCATTAGTTGACATTTGTGCGGTCATTCGCTTCGGACGCAAGCGTCCGTGGCCATCCCCAAGTTGCGGGGCGGCGTGCTTTTCCGGTCATGTGAACACCGGCATACCCAACGATCTCACGCCGCCGATATGTTGAGGCTGATGTGAACTTACTGAACTGGATACGACCCAAATGGCAGCATGGCGACAAGGATAAACGGCTTAAAGCGGTCTTAAAGGTCAAACGCCCCCGGACCCTCCGCAAAATTGCAGACCACAGCGATGACGAACGCCTGCGTTTTGAAGCCGCCCGCCGATTGAACGACGCCGATCGCATTAAAAAAATGGCATACAATGCCTCCCAGGAGGTGGTGCGCCTCGAGGCCAGCATCCTGATCGATGAACAATCCAATCTGGCATCCATAGCCCTCGATGCCTGGGATATTCATGTAGGGCGCAAGGCGGTTAGCCACATCAAAAATGAACTGTTGCTGCAACGGGTGGCCCGATCAGCCAAACAGGACGCCATACGCCTGGCTGCAGCGCTGAAATTGAATGACGATACCCTGCTTCGGCGCGTCGCCCACTCCTCAAACCACATCGATGTGCACTGGCAGGTGGCCAAAAATCTTGACGATCCCGGCCTGCTGGCCGAAATCATCATGTTCAAGCCGACCAACATGCACCTTGAACCCCTTCGGCGAAAGGCACGCAGAGCGCTCATCGATCATCTGAGCAATTGCGAAGCAGAGGGGAATAACGAGGGGCTTATCAACGCCATGAAATCAGTGCCCCATCCCAGTTTCAAATTGGAGGCATTTGTACGGCTCGACCCGTCGCAGATCAATTACAAGACCCTCAAATATCTGGCCGAACAGGACTTTCGTTATATTCCCAAAATTTTGCTCAACAAAATGATTCGGCACATCGAATCGGCTGGATGGCAGGTCACCCCTACCCGGCATCACTCCCCATGTGGATACTGCCGCAGCAAAGGACAACTCGCACTGAAATACTTATCGGCCAACGACAGTTGGGTGGATCAGGACATTTTTCCCTGCCCGGATTGCAACGGGAAAGGATCGATACCGGTACAAATGATCCGCTGCACCCTCAATGAATACAGTCTGCAGATTCAACTTCCCGCTTAACCGGCCCGTTCCACCCCTATGACGACAAGGCATCTGATTTGAAACAGTGGATCAGCAAATACTGGTTTATTGCCGGATTAATCCTTTTGTCGGCCATTACCATGGCGGACAGCCGGGAGTGGACCGTATCTGCGGGACGGTGGCTGAAAGGTCACGGCGGCCCGGGAACGGTCATTTTTCTGATCTTTCTCTTCTCGGGCCTGGCAATGGATGCGCGGTTGCTCAAAAAGGGCATCAGCGACATCCCGGCGACCCTGGCCGCACTGGTGGTCATCTTCGTCTGCTCCCCCCTGGTGGTGCTGGCCTTTCGCTATCTGCCACTGGACATCCAAGTGCTCACCGGCCTCTATCTGGTGGCGACGATGCCCTCCACCCTGAGCAGCGGAGTGGTAATGTCGGAACGTGCCGGCGGCAACATGGCCCATGCGCTCTTCGTCACCATTGTCGCCAATGGCCTGGCCGTGGTGACCATTCCGCTGGTGCTGAGCCTGTTGCTCACCACCATCGGCGAAACACGGCCCATCGAGATCGACAAATCCGCTATCATGCTGAAGATAGCATTTCTGGTGCTTTTCCCCCTGGCCCTCGGTATGGGCATTCAATATGCGCTACGCCATTGGATTGTGCCGTTGCAGCCGAAGGTCCAATTCATCAACCAGGCCCTGATCCTCTCCATCGTCTGGATGGGCATGTGCCAAAGCCGGGAGGCCATTGTCACGGGCAGCCATGCCCTTGTCTCCATCGCAGCGGTCACTTTCGCCTACCATCTCCTATTGTTGTTTTCCGCTTTCGGTGCTATCAAGATGTTCAGATTGAAGCCAGGACGCCGCGAAAGCGTCATCTTTATGGGAGGCCAGAAAACACTCCCGCTCTCCGTTATCCTGCAAGTCACCCTGTTTCCAGAATATGGCCTGGCCCTCGTTGTCTGTGTGGTGCATCATATTATCCACTTGATCATGGACGCTTACCTGGTAGAAAAATTAAAGCAGTGAACCGGCCCATCAAAGGCCCTGCTTTAGCGCAAATCGGTCGCCTTGTGCGATCCGTTTGCCGTTACCCCTAACCTTTCGTCAACGTCCACCCGCGTAGCGGGTGGCTTGGAATGTATGCAAAAGCATCTCTTCGAGCCCGGCCACGGGCCGGAAAAACATAAGCACGGCAGTGCTTTAATCGTTGCGGTTGTAGCCGGGGGCATAGCACCCGGTTGGGAAGCAACCAATCAAAATGGGAGGATGTCATGGCAGAAAAGAAAATCCTCATGATTGTTGGTGATTTTGTGGAAGATTACGAGGCAATGGTTCCGTTCCAGATCCTGACCATGGTCGGCCATACCGTCCATACGGTCTGCCCTGAAAAAAAACCCGGTGATTCTGTTCGAACCGCCGTCCATGATTTCGAGGGTGACCAGACTTACAGTGAAAAACCGGGGCACAATTTTGCCATAAATGCCGATTTCAGTGAAATTAATGCAGAAGACTACGACGGCCTGGTGATACCGGGCGGGCGTTCACCAGAGTATATCCGGCTCAATGAGCGGGTGCTGGACATAGTGCGCAGCTTCGACAGTAACAACAAGCCGATTGCATCCATCTGTCATGGGCAACAGGTGCTCGTTGCGGCCGGCGTGCTGGAGGGAAAGGTGTGCACCGCCTACCCGGCCGTAAAGCCCGATCTGATCAGGGCCGGAGCCACCTGGGGCGAGGTGAACGAGACCTTCTCCAATGCGTATGTCGATGGCAACCTGGTGACCGCAGCGGCCTGGCCCGGACATCCGGAATGGATGGCCAAGTTTCTCCACCTGCTGGGAACCCGAATAGAGCCGTGACCCCTGGCAACACGTGTGCGAATATGTCGAAAGCCCGGAACTGCCTCCCCTTTGGTATGGCAGCGTCAACGACCACACCACGCAGTGGGCGGCTTGGATTTGTATTGTTCACTGCGTGCAAAGCATGCTGGAAAACCGAATAGACCTATTTCACGATTCCAAGGAGAATGATCAATGATGCGAAGACCATTGCGAAACCTATTCTTTCTCATCGGCTTGATTTGTTTGTTGGGAACCTGGAGCTGCGCGGGACGAACCTATCTGATTGTGGATTACACTGTTCCTGAAATGACACAGCAGCTCGTGAATCAGACCGTGCGCCTGCGAATCGACGACCAGCGGGAGGTTCTGCGGATCATGACGCCAACTGCAAAGGCGAAATTTGATGCGTTTGAGGATCGCTACAGCCTTGCCTGGATCAAACCGGATAAGAGCAGAGTGCTGGCAGGAGAACACGATATAGGAGCGTTGTTCAAGAGGGCGTTTGAAAAACGCCTCGAACTGATGGGCGCCGAGAAAGCCCCTGACAGCGATTTGCAGAAGCCTGAACTCTCTATCGCCCTGAAAGGATTTACCATCGACCTGCAGGGAACGAAATGGGTGGCCAAGGTGTCATACCTCGCCACCTTGACCCAGGAGGGCCATCCGATCACGAGCGAAGAGATTCGCGGAAGCGCCGAAAGGGTTCGGATAATCGGTCGCAAAGGCGCAGACATGGTGATCAGCGACATTTTCACCGAAGTCGTCAACCGGTTGGATATGGTGGCATTGTTCCGCAAGGCCGACCTCATCCCATGACAGTTGCGCCGGCCTGAGGGTATCGCTGCGGCCGGATGGTTTCCAGCGTCCGGCCATGGCAAGAAAGGACCGTGAAAAGTTCAACTTATGGTTGACAAACAAACCCCCTCGTCTATATATAGTTCGTATACGAAGGGGTTAGAAGATGTCACCAGTTCCTTCCAATATACCGGATTGCACCATTTTCATGCTGGCAAAGGCCTACCAGAAGGCCCACGGTCGATTCAAGACGCTGCTCAAGCCTTATGATCTGACCAATTTGCAGCATCTGGTATTGGAAGGCCTCTGGTATCAGCAAGGGGTAACCGCCGCCGAATTGGGGAAGCTTCTTGTTCTCGACAAAGCGACCCTTTCAGGCGTACTGGACCGGATGCTTGAGTCCGGTTGGATCGAAAAAGCACGTGACCCTGACGACGGCCGCGTATTCCGCCTCTCTACCACACCCAAAGCAGAAGAACTGAAAAAAGAGCTGATCGACCTGCGGACCAAGGCCAACGAAGAACTTCTGGAAGGTTTCACACCCGAGGAAAAAGTCGTATTTAAACGCTTGCTCAGGGATTTGACCTGATTGCATGCAGTTTGGCCCGAAATGCAGCTATTTTCCGATTTTTTGTCCGGTGACGCCGAAGGGAAAAAATTTGTCTGCTTTGTTAGCATACTAACTTTTTGTATCCAATAGCATGCCCCCCCCATGCGGATTTCCGTTACACGGAATGAGGAGACCACAAACCGTCAACAAGGAGGGCTCGATGCTTTTAAATCCCAAAACCGAAACATTTGCGCACCTTGACAGCGCTTCCAAGGAGATGATGCGGAAAATCATCTCATTCTTTGAAGAAAAGGGTAAGGAGAGGCTCAAGCAGGATCATTTCGACCGGGTCTGGTATGATGATTTTCTTGCTTTCGTCAAAGAGAACCGCATCTTCTCAAATATGCTTACCCCGCCGGAATATGCCGATCAACATCCTGAAGCCCGGTGGGACACCCACCGCAATTGCGATTTGAATGAAATTCTCGGGTTTTACGGCTTGGCCTACTGGTATACCTGGCAAGTCACCATTCTCGGGCTCGGTCCGATCTGGATGAGTAAAAATAAAACCGCCAAGCAACGGGCTGCCAAAGGCTTGGCTAAGGGCGGCATCTTCGCCTTTGGTCTCTCGGAAAAAGCCCATGGCGCCGACCTCTACAATTCGGAAATGACGCTGACACCGCTCACCGATGGCCGGTATGTTGCCGACGGGGGCAAATACTACATCGGCAATGCAAATGAAGCCGCCATGGTCTCCACCTTCGGGAAAAACTCGGAGACGGATGACTACGTCTTCTTTTCGGTAGACCCCACCCATGACAACTATGAACTGGTCAAGAATGTGGTCCACTGGCAAAGCTACGTCGCCCAATATGAACTGCACGGCTATCCGATCACCGAGGAGGACATCCTGTCCACCGGCAGCGATGCTTGGGACGCAGCGCTTAACACGGTTAACGTAGGCAAGTACAACTTGGGATGGGCCTCCATCGGCATCTGCACCCATGCGTTCTATGAAGCGATCAACCATGCGTCCACCAGAAACCTATACGGACGCTACGTCACCGATTTTCCTCATATTCAAAGGTTCTTTGTCGACTCGTACTGCCGATTGGTGGCGATGAAGATGTTTGCCCAACGCGCGTCCGATTATATGCGCTCCGCTTCGGAAACCGACCGGCGCTATCTGCTCTACAACCCCATCGTAAAGATGAAGGTCACCACACAAGGTGAAGAAGTGATCAACCTGCTATGGGATGTGATCGCCGCCAAAGGCTTTGAAAAGGATCTTTATTTCGAAAATGCCACGTCGGACATTCGCGCCCTGCCCAAACTCGAAGGCACGGTCCACGTCAACATGGCGTTGATCGTCAAATTCATGGCCAATTACTTCTTTAACCCGGACACATTCCCGGAGATCCCGCGCTGCGATCAGCCCGATCATGACCGCTTTCTCTTCCAGCAGGGACCGACGCGGGGGCTCGGTCACATCCGCTTCCACGACTATCACAAAGCTTACGACGCCGTAGATCTGACCAATGTCGCCATCTTCAAGGAACAGATTCACGGGTTGACCCAAATGCTGATGGCAGCCCCACCGGATGAAGGCCAAGTTAAAAACATGGATTTTCTGCTCGCCCTGGGCGAACTCTTTACCCTGGTCGCCTACGGACAACTCCTGATCGAAAAACATCTCATGGATAAAACTGATGAAGCGCTGCTCGATCAAATATTTGATTTTATGGTACGTGATTTCTCCGAATACGCCCTCTCTCTCTATGAACATCCCTACAGCAACGGCGTGCAGATGGATCACTGCCTGCGGATGATCCGAAAACCATCCAGTGATCCCTCGCGGTTTAAACAGATTTGGGAGCAACATGTATACAGTCTGGCCGGCAAATATGAAATGAATGGTTAAAGGGAGGAGCCTGATGCATACGTTTGAAAAACCTACGAATCTAGTGGATATGCTTGAGACCAGCGTGGAGCGGTACGGAGAACGCCCCCTGTTTGGAGTTGCAGACGCAAGCGGCGATTATTCCTGGCAGACCTATGGTCAGATTGGAAAACGGATCGATCATCTTCGCGCCGGGCTGGCCCGTCTGGGGGTTGGAGCAGGTGACGCGGTGGGCGTTATCGCCAACAACCGCGCGGAGTGGGCCATTGCTGCTTTTGCCACCTTCGGCCTGGGTGGGCGATTCATTCCCATGTACGAAAAAGAACTCTCCAAAACATGGAAACACATCATCAATGATGCCAACATCAAAATTCTCTTTGCCGCCAACGAAGATATCCTGATCAGGGTGCAGCAATTCCGGGACGAGGTCGCCAACCTGGAACATCTTTTCCTTATCGACGGCAACACGATCCCCAACATGGCGGATGTTGAAAAAGACGGCAGCGACCACCCGATCCCGGCGCTTCGGCCAGAACCTGATGATATCGCCGTGTTGATCTACACCTCCGGCACCACCGGAGATCCCAAGGGCGTGCTGCTCTCCCATGGCAATTTCACCAGCAACTTTCTGGCCGGCGGCAAGAAGTTTCCTGAGATCGATCATGAGAGCCGCAGTCTCTCCATCCTGCCATGGGCCCACTCCTATGGCCAGACAGCCGAATTGTACAACTTTATGAGCCTGGGTGCATCTATCGGATTTATCCGCGACATCACCACCATCGGGGAAGATATGGCCAAAGTGGCGCCGACCTTCCTTATCGCCGTGCCGCGGGTATTCAACAAAATCTATGATGGACTTCACACCAAGATGAATGAGACCGGCGGTCTAGCCTTGAAGCTATTCACCATGGGACTTGACAGTGCCGTCCGTCTGAGAGAGCTAGCGCAACAGGGCAAGAGCAGCGCGCTTTTGCGAATGAAATACAAGATAGCCGACACCATTGTATTTAAAAAGATCCGGCAGCGCTTCGGCGGCCGGCTGAACGGAGCACTCACTGCCAGTGCCATGATGAATCCGGAGGTCGCGCAATTTTTCACCGACATCGGATTGCCGGTCTTCGACGCTTATGGTCTCACCGAAACCAGCCCGGCGGTCACAATGAACAACCGCGATGCCAGCAAGCCCGGCAGCGTCGGACTTCCCATCGAACATGTGCGCGTGGTGATCGATTCAAAGGTATCGAAAGACGGCATTGATGAGGGCGAAGTCATTGTCTACGGCCCCAATGTCATGAAAGGCTATCATAACAAACCGGAAGAAACCAAAGCCGTATTGACAGAGGACGGTGGTTTTAGGACCGGCGACATCGGCCGCCTGGACGAGGATGGTTTTTTATACATTACCGGCCGCATTAAAGAGCAGTATAAATTGGAAAACGGTAAATATGTTTACCCTGCGGCTATTGAAGAAGAAGTACAGCTTTCACCCTGGGTGGAGAATGTGCTGGTTTTCGGTGAAGGCCGGCGACACAATGTATGCTTGGTGGTTCCTGACTTTCTGAAATTGTCCGCTTGGGCCGAGACGCAGGGCATGGAAGGGGTGACACCGGAAGAGATGATTGCTATGCCCGGCATCAAGGAAATGGTGAAAGCTTCAATTTCCGAATGTTTGGATCGAAAATTCGGAGGTTACGAAATACCCAAAAAAGTCATCCTGGTCGCCGAACCTTTCAGTGTGGACAACGGATTGCTGACCCAGACATTAAAGCTCAAACGTTTGAAAGTGTTGGAACGTTATATGGATCGGATTAACGCTGCCTACGAACAAGCGTAACTAAAAACCAGTTCAAAGTTCAAGGTTCGGAGTTCAAAGTTGAAACCGTAAGACCCAACAATCTTTGGAACCATCCTGTGAGGGAAAGGTTTTTATTTGAAGCGTAAAAGCATTCCTTGAACATACACTACGGCCGATATGATAAAATTATTGGTCGAGTGAACCAAGAACTTTGAACTCTGAACCTTGGACTTTGAACTTTGAACTTTTTTAATCATCCAACCCTCTTTCGCATGGTGATGAATGCCTGGCCTCCTTTCCTGGGGGCAGGCATTCATGTCGCTCACATATCCAGGGACTGGCGCATGATCATCACCGAACTGCGGCACTATGGATTGAACCGTAACTATATGGGCACCCATTTCGGGGGAAGCCTGTTTGCCATGACCGATCCGTTCTATATGCTGATGCTGATCAAGAATCTCGGTAAAGGCTACAATGTATGGGACAAGGCCGGCACCATCGAGTTTATCAAGCCTGTGAAGGATAAGGTAACCGCGTCGTTTGGGTTGTCACAAGATAGATTGGATCGAATTATGTCCCTGTCTTCCAACGGGGAAAAGCATTTTGAGACTTTTGTTATTGAGGTTAAAAACCGGAGCGGCGAGATGGTCGCCAAAGTCCGTAAGACGGTTTATATTCGAAAGAAGAAATAGGGGCCATTCTGAACGTCCAACATCGAACGTCCAACGTCCAACACTGAACAAGGAATTCTACCAACTTATTCAATGATGGAGCGAGGCGACCTCATTGTTCGACGTTGGACGTTGGACGTTCGATGTTCGATGTTTATTCTTTCCTCTCTCCCTCATTCAATTCGGTATTTCATAAACATGACCTCGAAGGGCAAGTGGTCAAAGCGTTTGGTTTCTCCCTTGTCAAACCCGATGCGCTGGTACCAATTCATCAGTTCCTGCTGTTTGGCAATAATACCGATACCGACTTCTCTCACGCCCTTTTGCATTGCCTGGTTGAGAAGATGGTCCACCAGCTTTCGCCCCAATCCGCGGCGCTTATACTCCGGCAGAACGGCAACCCGTTCCAGGTAGCACAGTTCATCATTGACCATCTCCAAGGCCCCACACCCAACGGGCTTTCCCGCCAATTCCAACAGATAATAGGTCACTCCCCTGTCCAGATCGCTCTGGATCCATTGATCAGTGCAGTTGGACGGGTGTTTGGGACAGTTTTCCAGGTTCAGATCAAACCGCTCGGCCACCTCAAGATAAGCGCTTCGGATGATCCCTGAAATGGTGGTCACCTGCTTGGTGTAGGCGACATTGATTGCAATCGGGGCATTGACCATTAAGGTTTCTCACATCGCAGCCTGGATGAGTTACTACCCGATTCGCTCGAAGCGATTCAGCTCCACATTCTTTTTCGATGTGGCCGGATCGAATATGCACCCATTCATGGTGATATAGACTCCCGGTTGAAGGGTTTGTGCTGCTACCACTGCGCACCCGAGGTTGAAAACCGCATCACTGTCCCGAAACCGGGCTGGATACATGGACCCCGTCAGAACGATGGTTTTATCCGGGATCTTTGCAAGTACATTGGCCGTATCGATCATGGTATCCGTACCATGGGTGATGACGATATGCTTATCCGGCGTCGACTCGACCGTATTTTTGATCTTCAAGCGGTCTTCATCGGTCAGATCCAGGCTGTCCTGTCGCAGGATTGAGGTGACCTCGTAATCAAAACAGACATTGGCCCTTTCCAACACCCCACCTGCTTGGGGATCGCCGATTTCGTATTGGCTCTTTTTGTCGAAATAGACCTTATCGATGGTTCCGCCAGTGGTGAAAATCCGGATTTTCATGATAGCCTCCCCTTTCTCACCCAAGGTAGTTTAGATATCCCAATCTGGCAATGGTGAGAAATACGACGGTCAAAAATATGGGCCGAATGAACCGAGCCCCTCTGCGAATGGCCATACCAGACCCGATGCGTGCACCGATGATTTGTCCAACGGCCATGGAGAGTCCGGCCGAATACAGCACATTGTTACCGATGATGAACACACCCAAAGCTACAATGTTGCTGGTGAAGTTCATGATTCGTGTGGCACCTGCAGCCTGGGTCATGTCATATCCCATGAACATGATGAGTGCTAAAGTCCAGAACGATCCGGTGCCGGGTCCAAAGAACCCATCATAGAATCCAAGTGCGATACCGAACAAAAAAAAGAAGACTCCCTTTCCCATTGAGGCGTCTTTGGGTTTCATCCCCAAATCCTTGGACCAGATGGTGTAAATGAGCACCGCAAACAACATGATGGGGATGATATGTTTGATGAATCCGGGATCGAGAAGCTGAATCAGCCATGCCCCCAATGCGGCGCCAATGAAGGTGAATATAATTCCAGCAACCATCTGCGACAGATCGACCGTACCGCTGCGAATATAGTTAAGAGACGATGAGAAGGTGCCAAAAGTTCCCTGAAGTTTATTGGTTCCCAGGGCCAGTTGCGGCGGAAGGCCGACAGAGAGAAGAACGGGCAGTGAAATCAAGCCGCCGCCGCCGGCAATGGAGTCCACAAAACCGGCGCAGAAGCCACCTGAAAACAGGATCAGGAATATGGGTATGGTTACTTCGAATTCAGGCATGATTCAGGTCGCGGTTTGTTTACTCTCATCATCTCCATCGGCAGATCGCATCGGCCTCATACGTTACACGTCAACCATCGGATGTACAAACGGAAATGTAATATCCCCGTGGATCTTTGACTATGGCCGCCTCTTCGTCAAGGCCTGGATGATCATCGCTGATGCGTTGGTGAAAAAGACGCCCAATAAAACCATTGCCCCTCCTGCCAGCAGGGTTGTTGTGACCGGTTCCTTTAAGATGAAATAGGACAGGATCAGGGCGCTGATGGGTACGAAATTGATAAATACACTGGCCTTCATTGCGCCGAGATGTTCGATCCCCTGATAATACCAGAAAAACCCAAGAACGGTCCCAAAATATCCCAAATAAAAAAGACTTGCCCAATCCAGAGGTGCGTAGCGACCGATATCCGACACGAGACCCGCGGAAAAAGCCGGCACCAGTAGCATGACAGTGCCCACTACCGAACTGTATGCCACAGCGGCCAGCGGCGAAAGCTTTGCCATGGCCACTTTTCCGATAAGCGAATAGGA
>JAAUYD010058072.1_pt1 | contig 13452 bp, 9 predicted proteins | sample 7278101 | NCBI WGS metagenome assembly JAAUYD01 (sample SAMN14350128, study PRJNA611818) | marine sediment metagenome | isolation source: surface marine sediment (0.6m) | place: French Polynesia: Moorea | collected 2018-08
AACGAAGAATGTTGGGTTTCGTCCCTCAAACGCCACTTCTCTCAACGCGGGGAACCCGCGCACAAGAGTGGCTCCCCAACCTACAATTTATGCCAATTTTGGGTTTGAAAACACGCCCTAGTGGTTTGTCCTATTAATTTTGATAGCTTATTGTAGTGCAGGTCCAAAGCCAGTTTCCTTACACCAGGGAGCGAGACGCTCCCACTACAATTGTTTACTTGTCAGAATTAATGCAATGAACTACTAGATCATGAGTTTATGTTTTTGAGGTGGCTTGGGGGAGTCCATGTATTCCTCAAACTAATTGTAGGGATTCAATGTCCCTATTAGTCATTTACTAGTTTCGTATTTGTGAGTAAATTATGTATCATTGAGGGAATTCATCAATGTTTGGACTGTGGACATATCACAGACAGGGATGTTGCTAGTGGACAAGTAATTCGTAATTGGGGATTAAGTACCGTGGGACACATGGGAGTTGAAAGTGCCTGTGCAGTCAGTCTGCCAGGGACTGGGAAATCTCAGCCTAGGTCAGAGGTGAAACCAGGAAATCCTCAAAGTGATGCGGGGAAGACCCCATCACAATCACAAGATTTGGTAGGGGAGGATGTCACTATTTCCGAGTTTTCACCCCAATTAATGAAAAATTTAGAATCAACTCGGTCAAATCTGGAAAAAAACAGTGGGAACCCTGGATTTTTGGTTCCCAGACGGGTAAAATCACAAGTCACTATGCATAAATCTTTGTTATCCCGTGCAGCACTAATTTTCATTTCAACTACACTCTCGGCTGTGGGTGTTGCTTGTAGTATCAAAGACCAAAAAATAAGTACTACTGGCAATCAAGGTCAACCCATCTCTAACTCTGGGAGTGTATCACAACCTGCTGCTGAGTCGAATGCAACCGCAGCACCTGTAACTGTAGAAACACAACCCAGTCCCAATCAAAATATTCCCTTTGAACCCACTGCTTTTGAACTTGCTTTAGATAAAGCATCTGGTGCTTTGAGCATTAGTCAATCTGCACAATCAATAGATGATTGGAAATTAGTCGCTAATCAATACCAAGATGCTCTTGTATTGATGCAGAAGGTTACAAAAGATAGTCCCTACTTTGACAGTGCTCAGACCAAAATTAGGGAATATCAACGCCAAATTAAATATGCCCAAGAAAAAACCAAACCTCCTCAACAAACTCCACCTGTAGTCGTGAATGTGCCTAAAAAGGCAGCGGCTGTTATTCCCATTCCCCCCCCAACTCAACCACAGCCAGTCAAATTACCCGTTAAATTACCCCCTCCTTCACCTACCTCAATTCCAATTCCGGTTCCATCTCCCAATTCCGAATTGTCTCCTCCAGAGTTACTCCAGAAGGCCGAAAAGCCCCAGGAACTTCAAAAGGTATTTACAGCCCCCATTACAAGGCGTATAGGAGGTACACCCATTGTTCAAGTCACCTTTAATGGCAACCGCCAATTTGAGATGATTTTGGATACTGGAGCTAGTGGGACTGTAATTACGCAAAAGATGGCAAAGGCTTTGGAAGTAATACCAGTGGGAACAGCCAAGGCAAATACAGCCAGTGCTAAGGGTGTAGAATTTCCCATTGGCTATGTTAATTCCATTGAAATTGAGGGAGCTAGAGTGAATCGGGTGGCAGTGGCAATTGCCGGCTCGGAATTAGAAACAGGACTGCTTGGACATGACTTTTTTGGCAATTACGATATCACCATCAAGCGTAACAGTGTGGAGTTTCGCCCCCGTACAGAATCACCAATTAATTCTGGAGAAAGCGGACTAGCTGTTCCAGTTTTTCCCAAGCCGAGCCACTATGGAGAATCTCCTTAGCTAATTTAATCCCTGTGCTATGGGACATCAGGGGTACTGCTCCCCCTACCTGTAGGGCTAAGGATGCATTTAATGCCACTACATCTTGTTGAGCCTGGGTGCCTCCACCTTGAAGAATTGCTTTGAGGATTGCCCCATTTTCTGCCACATCTCCGCCCTGTAATGCGGTTGTGGGAGCAGGAGTTAATCCTAATTCTGAAGGACTTAAGGTAGTTAACTTGACTTCACCATCAGCTAAAACTGCCAGATCTGTAATATCTGCCAAACCAGCCTCATCCAGCTTTTCTCGCCCATGCAGTACAATTGCCTTCTGTTTATCTAGTTGTTGTAAAGCCTGGGCAATGGTTCCTAGTAATGTGGGATCGAATACCCCAATAATTTGTCCAGTAGGATTCAGAGGATTTACTAGGGGTCCGAGTAAATTAAATACCGTTCTCACTTTCAAGTTTTTCCGTAACTGAGCCACAGACTTGAGGGCGGGATGCCAACCCGGAGCAAATAAAAAGGTGATTCCCACCTCTGAGAGAGCAGCTTGTACTTGTTCGCTACTCGCCCCTAAATTAATACCTAGGGCTTCCAATACATCGGCACTACCCACACGGCTAGATGCAGAACGATTACCATGTTTAGCAACAGGGATGCCATAGGCTGCTGCCACAAATGCTACAGCAGTGGAAATATTAAAGGTGGATGCCCCATCTCCTCCCGTTCCACAGGTATCAATCACAGGGGTTGACATTACAGGAAGATTAGATAATTGTCCTTGTCCTCCTAGAGATTGAGATTGCAAAACATTCGCCATTCCAGCTAATTCTGTGGCAGAAATTCCTTTGAGTTGTAATGCAATTAAGATTGCCCCTGATAATTCCGGGGAAATGGCATCTTGGAGCCACCCTTGCATCAATGTCGCAGCTTCATCACAGGAGAGTGATTTTCCTAACAACAGTTTCTGCAATAATTCTTGTTGCCATGGTAAGGATACAGATGCAATACTGGGGCTACTGATGGATTCTTTAATCATTAGTAATGTAGATCAGGCTATCTTCTCAGTAATTTTACATTTACCCGAAGGGCAGTTACTCTATTTGGGGAGACCTCAAGTAGATTCACTAATTTATCCCCGTAGTAACTTACGCTTTTTTATCGCAATCAGTAATTCTACTATTGCCGCATTGATCAAAAAAGAATTATCACATAATTAATAAATCATTTAAAATCTAAAATTAAATTATTGATCTTAATTATTTACAAGTAATGTTTAAAATCGATTAGATTGAATTCAATATGTAGCAATCCCATATGAATTGTGAAAATATTCCCCTGACTAATCTCCTTCTTGCTCAATCAGGACAATTGGAGTGAAATTATAGGGTGCTCATAATAAATAAATATTTCTAATTATGATAAACACACCCCCTGTAATGATCTGGATGGCTCGATGCGACCAATTTTATCATTATTTTAATCAGCTTTGGCTACAATTTACTGGTCGTAATATGGCACAAGAACAGGGTAATGGCTGGCTTTTTGGAGTCCATCCAGAGGATAGAAATCATTGCCAAAATATATATTTGTCTGCTAGCGATCGCCGAGAAAAATTTCAACGGCAATACAGACTGTTGAATGCTGAGGGAGAGTATTGCTGGATATTAGATACTGCTGCTCCTCAGTTCGCTGAAGATGGCAGCTTTACAGGTTATATCGGCTACTGTGTTGATATTACAGAAATTAAAAATGAGAATATACAATTAAAAACAGAGATAGCATACCTTAAACAAGTTAGGGATCAATCACTATATCAAGATCAAGAAAAAACAGAGTCACAAAATTTATCCGCACAGCATTGGCAAATGTTGTTTGTCGAGCATGAAACAACAAACAAACAAACTCAGCCAGTATGGGTGGATTCTTGGCAAAACCACCCAACATTAGGACCTTTCGCAACACAACCAGCTACTGTCAATGTCCACGAGTTGGAAGAGAAAACAGACCATGAAGGTAGAGAGAGCCGAGAGCAGTCACAATTATTGATCCAGCAATTACAAAGTAAAATACCTGTAAAAGTTGATCAACATCAAACTTTAATTTCAGTAATGGAAAATATTACTGATTTTATTGCTATAGCTTGCTTATCAGGAAAGCTATTATTTTTGAATTCTGGGGGAATAAAGCTGGTAGGTTTAGCAAATGGAGAGCAGATAGAAAGTAAAAAATTATCTGATTTCCTATGTTCGGAAGATGGTGAGCTATTTGATAATGAAATTTTAAGTGTGGCGATCGCTACAGGTCATTGGCAAGGTGAATTATGCTTACAAAATTTGTCTACAGGTCAAGAAATTCCTGTAACATATCATTTATTTGCGATCGCTAATCCCCAGACTAACGAACCAACCAATTTAGCAGTTATTGCCAGGGATCTCACAGAACAAAAAAATACAGAAGAATCCTTACATCAACTAGATGCTCAGTATCGTCGTTTAATTAAAACCTCTGCAGAACGGACTAAAGCCATTCTGAATATTTTAACTGCCAAAGCAACAGCAGAACTACAGCGTCAGCGCACAGAAGAAGCCTTACGCAAATCAGAAAAACAATTTAGAGAAGTGGCTTCTAAAGAGGCTTTACTTAATTGTTTGGCTAGTCAAATTCGTGCGTCCCTAGATATTAATAAAATTTTAGGAACTGCTGTCCAACAAATTCGCCGCTTGTTAAAAACAGATCGCTGCTATTTCGTTTGGTACAGACAACATGGCGACACACCCCACTGGGAAATTGTCAACGAAGCGAAAAATACCGATTTGGACAGTTTACTAGATATTGTTGGCAGTAATCAGCAAATTGCATTAATTTCTCAGAAGATATTAGATCAAGATGTCATTCGCGTTGATGATGTCCAAACCATGTCAGACCCTCAGGAGCGAGAATTATTCCTGTCCCTGGGCTTTACAGCTTTCTTATCCCTGCCAATCCATACTCAATCTGGGGAGATTGGAGCCTTTGGTTGTATCAATTCTACTAGCTCTCGACCTTGGCAAGATAGTGAAATTTCATTACTCCTAGCAGCAGCAGATCAAGTGGCAATCGCTATTAACCAAGCAGAACTCTACAAACAAAGTCGGACTGCGGCTCAACTAGCCCAAGAAAAGGCACAAAAACTTGAGGAAACCCTCAAAGAGTTACAAACCACCCAAGCTCAATTGGTTCAAAGCGAAAAAATGTCTAGCTTAGGACAATTAGTGGCTGGTATTGCCCATGAAATCAATAATCCTGTCAATTTTATTCATGGAAATATTAATCACGCTAGACAAGTAACTCAAGATTTACTGGGCTTAGTAAAAATGTACCAAGAATATTATCCAGACCCAGTACCAGAAATTGAATCAGAAATTGAGGCGGTTGATTTGGAATTTATTTGCGATGATTTACCTAAGCTCCTCACTTCCATGAGAATGGGTACGGATCGCATTCGCGAGATTGTTCTCTCTTTACGTAATTTTTCCCGTCTCGATCAAGCTGACATGAAAGCTGTGAATATTCATGAAGGCATTGATAGTACTTTATTACTATTACAAAATCGCCTCAAAGCCCAACCAGAACGCATAGAAATTCAAGTTATTAAAGAATATGGGGATCTGCCATTGGTGCAGTGTTATGCAGGGCAGTTGAATCAAGTATTTATGAACTTACTAGCAAATGCGATTGATTCCCTAGAAGAGTTGATAGAGAATTCCCAGCAATTGGGTAATTCTTCATTGTTGAATGTCGAAAAAGTACCAGAATTCACGCCTCAAATAAGTATTATTACTGAAACAAAAGACCAGCTAGCCTTAATTCGTATAGCTGATAATGGTCTGGGAATAACACCAGAAGTCCAACAACGCCTATTCGATCCGTTCTATACCACCAAAGCAGTAGGTAAAGGTACTGGTATGGGCTTATCAATCAGTTACAGCATTGTTGTGGAAAAGCATAAGGGTCAATTACAATGCATATCTGAACCTGGGACAGGGGCAGAATTTGTCGTTGCTATTCCTTTAGAACAAAAAAGATAAAGTTAAACCTCACCCTCGCTTTTTACTGCGTAAAAATCTTTCCCTCTCCTTATTAAGGAGAGGGATGTCTGTATTTTATATTAAATCCTAAGAGTTCCCTGCTTTTCTATAAACTTAGGAATTACGCAACTGGCATATTTTTTTTGTAGGGTGCGTGACAGTGGGAAAATACTTGAACGTAGCAATAAGACTTATAACGTCACGTACCAACCACCGATTGTGACAATTGCGTAAGTCCTGAAACTTTAAATGCGTGTTCGGTAAATCTAAAATTAATGCATAGATTTTGTATTGAATTAGTCCCACTGTTGTTGATAATTAAATGAACATTCAATATTCATCAAGTAATATTTCTTCATAAATTTATTTTATTGAACAGGGGTTAGGAGATAGGCTGTAGGGTATAGGGAAAATCTGACCGGAAAGACGCGCCTGCAAGCCCCTGGCTTTAGACATGGGGATAAGGGCACAGAGGGTTTCAACCCCCGTGTTTTTATGATATTCTACTTTTGACACCCGATACCCCAGTATCAAAATGTTTATCTACGAATTCAAAGTCTACCCCAAAGCCTCACAGATAGTCGCCATTGAAGAAGCTATTAGAACGGCTCAGTTTGTCCGTAATAAGGTACTTCGTTTTTGGATGGACAATCGGGGCGTTGGAAAAACGGAGATGTTTAGATATAACACCCTACTGAGGAAAGAGTTTAAGTTTGTAGACGATTTGAATTCTCATGCTTGCCAAACTGCTGTTGAAAGAGTTTTAAGAGCAGTCAATCGCTTTTACGACAACTGTAAGAAACAGATACCTGGCAAGAAGGGGTATCCAAAGTTTAAAAAACACTCTCGCTCAGTAGAATACAAAGTATCGGGGTGGAAATTATCGGACTCTAGGAAACATATTGCTTTCATTGATAAGAAGGGTATAGGCAATCTGAAGTTGATCGGTTCTAGAGATTTGAATTTCTACCAAATAAATCAAATCAAAAGAGTCAGAATACTGCGTCGTGCCGATGGGTATTACGTACAGTTCTCAGTCAAACTAGATCCTAGAGATACAGTTGAACCTATAATCCCTAGTCAAAAAGCTGTAGGTGTTGATTTAGGTATCAAGTATTTCTTGGCTGATAGCTTGGGAAATATAGAACCTAACCCACAGTTCTACCGTCGAGGCGAACAACAATTAAACCGCCTCAATAGAAAGAAGTCTAAAAAATTCCGTAGAGGAAAACCCCAGTCCAAAAACTATCATAGAGCTAGACGCAGAGGTGCAATTAAACATTTAAAAGTAAGTAGGCAGCGAGAAGAGTTCACTAAGAGAGTAGCACTCCGTTTAATCAAGTCTAACGACTTAGTAGCCTATGAAAATTTAAATGTAAAAGGCATGGTTAAAAATCGACGTTTATCCAAATCTATTAGTGATGCGGGTTGGTCAACTTTTCGCCGCTGGCTGGAATATTTTGGCTATAAATACGGTAAGGTCACTATTGCAGTTGCTCCTCATAACACCAGTCAAAATTGTTCTAATTGTGGCGAAAAAGTGCAGAAGTCTCTATCTACTAGAACTCACGTTTGCCCCCATTGTAATTATGTGGAAGATAGGGACATTAATGCAGCGATCAACATTTTGCAGAAAGCACTAAGTACCCAGGGGCACTGGGAATCTTATAAGCTTGGGGAGTTCGACCCTCTGGCGCTTGTTGGAGCAATCCTGCTCAGTTAAGGTCGGTCTGTGAACCAAGAATCCCCTGCCTTTAACCAACGGAACCCAGTGAAGTGAGTGGAGGCATGGGGAGTGTCAATTTTCCACATACCATGAACGATAAATTTGACCAAACAGTAATCGGTATCAAGCCCTTGGGAAAGTGATAACTGATAACTGATAACTGAAATGACACAAGGGTAAGTGATGCTATTGGCGGGAATTAGAATTGTTTTGGTAGAGCCTGCAGGTTCTCGGAATGTGGGTTCTATTGCTAGGGTGATGAAAAATTTTGGTTTACATCATTTAGTATTGGTGAATCCCCAATGCTCCTGCTTAAGTGCAGAAGCAAAACAAATGGCAGTTCATGCCCAAGATGTGCTGGAATCGGCAGTAGTGGTGCCAAAATTAACCGATGCTTTACAAGGATGTAAGCGAGCGGTAGCTACTACGGCTCGCCCCCGCGATTGGGATATTCCCCTGGAACATCCTAAGATAGCACTCCCCTGGCTCCTAGAAGCAGCAGCACAACCAGCAGCACTGATTTTCGGTAGGGAAGATAGTGGTTTAACTAATGAAGAATTAAATTATGCCCAGCGATTTATTCGCATTCCCAGCAATCCAGAATATCCATCTTTGAATTTAGCTGCTGCTGTGGGCATTTGCTGCTATCAACTAGGAGAAAGCTTAGAATATTTTCCCCCAGAAGACAATAGCTCCCAGGAATCCCCAAAAATAGACTTAGCTCCTTTGGAAGTTGTCGAAGCCTATCATCAGCAGTTAGAATCCTTACTACTAAAAATTGGTTATCTGTATCCCCATACAGCCCCTAGTCGCATGGAGAAATTTCGACAAATGTATCATCGTACTCAGTTACAAAATCGGGAAGTAGCAATGTTACGAGGGGTACTGCGACAGATGGAATGGGCACTCTCCCATCAGGTGATGGAGGGAAGGAGGGAAGGAGTGAAGGAGTGAAGGAGGGAAGGAGTGAAGGAGTGAAGGAGTGAAGGAGTAGGGGCGGGGTTTCTCCGCCCGGAGTGAGGGAGGTATTTTCATTATTGGTTGTGGACAAAATATTGTCTATGAGAGACTAGTACTCCGCCACATTAATTTTGACTGGTTAACGGAGTGGCGCATCTTGCCCGCTTTTTGTCAACAGGGAGCGAGACGCTCCCACTACAATTGTTTTATCCCGTAGAACTAATGTGGTGGAACACTAGCTTGAAGTTATAGTCCAATCTAAAATCCAAATGTTTTAAACCAAATTTCAAAATCTAACTTTAGATAGATGAGTTAATTACTATCTTAGTATTGACAGTAACTAAATGTACCGATAAATTTTCAGTACCAAGTATCTTAAAAAGCAGTCGAGTGGGTTACAAGGAGCAGCGGTGTCAGATTCTAGTTACAAATTAACAGCTTCCTCTCGGCGTAAATCCTCTAACCGCCGACTAGTTCGCCGTCCCGTGAAACAAACCAGCAACAATAGAGTAAATCATCAAGGGAATAGAAGGACCCAGGGGGGGGTGGTTGTTAAAGCACCAAAACCCAAAACAGTTCGTCCTGTTTCTGGTAGTCCTAGTAATGCCAGAAAAAAAGGGAGAGCATTAGTACCAGTCACAAAGCCATCTACACCCAGGGTACAGAGGAGGACTTCTCCGTTGAAACCTGGAACGGGTAAGCTGACAACTGTCAGGGTGAGAAAGCAAAAAGTATCTAGGAAAGTCAGAACATCCCGTAAAACCCGCTTAAAGCCGATGGCAAGAACCATTCTCTATGGCTTGAGGTTATTGATTGTGGGGGTGGGTATTGGGGCAATTATGGGCACTGTGTTATCTGTCTTAGACCCTGCTAATCGCATCACCCCAGCAGGAACATCATCCAATAATACTCAATTAAGACAAGCACAGTCACAACCTACTGCCAATCCCATTCATGGTGCTGGTTTGTTCCTATCCCAAGAAATACCTCCCTTAAAGTCTACAGTGACAAATCTGGTGACTAGTAACACCAATCTCACACCAGGGATATTCTTGGTTGATTTAGATAATGGTGGTTATGTAGATATTAATGCTGCTGCCTCTTTCCCTGCTGCTAGCACGATTAAAATCCCCATTTTAGTTGCCTTTTTCCAGGATGTAGATACTGGTAAAATCCGTTTGGATGAATCACTAACTCTACAGCAAGAAATGATTGCCGGGGGTTCTGGTAATATGAAGTCCAAAAAGCCAGGAACCCAGTTTACTGCCTTGGATGTTGCCACCAAAATGATGATTATCAGTGATAATACCGCAACTAATATGCTGATAGAACGCATGGGTGGTATAGAGATGCTGAATCAGCGTTTTCGCAGTTGGGGTTTGAGAACTACAGCCATTCGTAACTTATTGCCCGACTTGGAAGGGACTAATACTACCAGTCCCAAAGAATTGGCGAATTTGATGTCAATGGTGAGTAAAGGCAATTTGGTGAGTATGCGATCGCGCGATCGTATACTAGATATTATGCGACGTAATACCAGAAACCACTTATTACCAAAGGGTTTAGGTAAAGGAGCTACGATTGCTCATAAAACTGGTGATATTGGCTCCACCTTAGCAGACGCGGGATTAGTGGATTTACCTACTGGTAAACGCTATCTAGCGGCGGTAATGGTACAGCGTCCCCATAATGATCCCAGTGCAGAAACACTAATTAAATCAATTTCTCGTGCGGCTTACCAACAGTTTAGTCGAGCAAATCCCATGCCTAATAGTGGCTATCCATCGCCAGTAATTGCTCCTGGTGTTCCCAATGGGATGAATCAGACTTTCCCCAATAATGGTTATCCATCATCGGCAGTCCCTGGTGTTCCCAATGGTTATTCTGCACCAGCCATGAATCCTCATTACTATCCTTATCGGAGATAAATATATCTCTACAGATCATGACCGAAAAATAAACTGGATACAAGCCCCCGGATTTATCCGTGGAGAAAAACACAGGGTTCTATGGTTATTTCCAGCCTCCGGGCTTTAGGCATGGGTTCAATCCAAAATCCAAAATCCAAAATCCAAAATCCAAAATTGAATGACATCTACTACCCCTACCATCCAATTTTTCGCTGGCGTTGCTGAAGATTTAACTAATGTAAGTTTGCGAAAGAATCCGCAAACGGGAAAACGGATTGTCGTGATGATATTTGAGCGCATTAAAGCATTGGAAGGGTTTAAAAGCTTCACCAAACAATCCTTAAATTCCATGCTGTTAACCGATGAGGAAGGGGAAATTCAGGTAACTCCCACCTCTACCAAGTTTATTTTTGGTGGTGATGAGGGCGATGAGCTGCGACAGGTAGAATGCAAGGTGGAAATTGAACAAGACGAACATTGGGAACGCTTTATGCGATTTATGCATCGTTATGCAGATGCTAATGGTATGGCTTATAAGGAGGGAGGGAGCGATGGAGGGAAGGAGTGAAGGAGTGATGGAGGGAAGGAGTAGGGGCGGGGTTTCCCCGCCCGGAGTGAAACCCAACAAAAAGATGATTGTGTTGGGTTTTGTCCCTCAACCCAACCTACAAATCGCTATTTTATGATAAGTAAAATTAAATATAAAACCTCACCCCAGCCCCTCTCCTGATTTTAAATATAAAACCTCACCCCCAGCCCCTCTCCTGATTAAGGAGAGGGGTGCCGTAAGGCGGTGTGAGGTTCAGTCTTACATTTAATTACGCCTACCTACTTATACCGATTCAAATAATGTTTGCTACACATACATAATACGTAAGGGTTTAGCAATATGCGTAAGGGTTTAGCAATGCTAAACCCCTACCAAAGCATCTGTAGTCCTATTTGCAAGAATTGGTATTAATCATCATTCACATCCAACCATGACAACTGATAACTGATAACTGAAATGACCTCTTCCTACTTCCGTCCTAGTGTTGACGCAATGACTGGATATACTCCAGGGGAACAACCCAAACCGGGAACCAAAATCATTAAACTCAACACCAATGAAAATCCCTATCCACCTTCACCCAAGGCAATGGAAGTATTGCGTACATTGGATAGTGAGTGGTTGCGACGCTACCCCAGCCCCTATGCAGATGATTTTCGTCATAGCGTTAGTAAAGTATTTGGTATTCCCCATGATTGGGTAATTGTGGGCAATGGTAGTGATGAAATTTTAAATGTAGTTATTCGTGCTTGCACTGAAGGTAAACGTAAAATAGTTTATCCAGCACCTACTTACGTTTTATACCGAAACCTCGCTGAAATGCAACCAGCTCAGGTATTAGAAGTACCCTACGGCAATGATTTCTCTTTACCAATTGAACAATTAGTTAATGCTCAAGGTGCAGTTACATTTATTGCTTCTCCCAATAGCCCATCGGGACATACAATCCCTATCAATGATTTACGTCAATTAGCAACACAGTTATCTGGTGTTTTATTGATTGACGAAGCCTACGTTGATTTTGCAGAGGAAAGTGCCTTACCACTGGTGAAAGAATTTCCCAATATAATAATTTTACGCACCCTTTCCAAAGGTTACTCTTTAGCTGGTTTGCGTTTAGGTTTTGCGATCGCTAATCCCCAATTATTATCAGGCTTATTTAAGGTTAAAGATAGTTATAACATAGATGCGATCGCTTGTGCGGTGGGTACTGCGGCAATGCTCGACCAAGACTACAAAAACGAATGCGCCCGCAAGGTAAAAGCATCCCGCGTCAAGTTAGCCGAAAATCTGGAACAACTGGGGTTTAAAGTTTGGAAATCACAGGCAAACTTTGTTTTAGTTCAACCACAAACAGCAAATGCTGAGACATTATATTTAGGTTTAAAAGAAAAAGGCATTTTAGTGCGGTATTTTAAACAACCCGGATTAGCAGATAAGTTAAGAATTACCGTGGGTACAGAGGAACAAAATCAAATTTTACTGATGAATTTAGCCAGTTTGATGGAAAATACTTAATTTTAACTGAATATAAGGCGAAATAATACCAATAAATCAAAAACAAAAACCGCAATTACCGTAGGGGCACGGCATCCACAATCTCTCGGGTTAGAGAATAGTATTGCCCACGCCGTGCCCTTTCCCTCGTTTGCATATTCGTCAGCTTATACACAGTTGATGCCAAACCTGGTATACCAAACCTGGTATATTGAAATCTTGATAACGAGCGATCGCACAAACTTGGTATATTGAAATGGTAATAATCAGCGATCGCACAAACCTCTCCTAAACTCTGGGAATCTGCTTTGCCCCTACATTCACTCGCGGGCACGGCGTGTTGAAGTTTATCTGATACCCCAAGAGATTGTGGATGCCGTGCCCCTACTGGCTTTCTTACTTTCTCCTTGCTTGACAATTTCCTTTCCTTTCTCTACCAAAGATGGTGCTGCAATTTAGGAGCGTTTACATACCTGGAGTTCTTCTGCTATTTGAGGATTCTTAATCAGGTAATCGTGGAGCCAATCACACCCCTCTACCATTAACTTGTCTAAATCCAAATTCCACAGTTTGATGGTTTTGTCAGCACTAGCAGAAGCAATGATTTTACCATCTGGGGAGAAACTTACGCTTATAACCGCACTGCTATGTCCTTTGAAGGTTTTGATTAGTTTGCCATTCGTACTCCACAGTTTGATGGTGTTGTCGTCACTACCAGAAACAATGGTTTTACCATCTGGGGAGAAGCTGACGCTCAAAACCGAACTGCCATGACCTCTGAAGGTTTGGATTAGTTTACCATTCGTACTCCACAGTTTGATGGTGTTGTCATCACTAGCAGAAGCAATGGTTTTGCCATCTGGGGAGAAACTTACGCTCCTAACCTCTCTGTTATGGCCTGGCAAAGTT
>JAAUYD010297450.1_pt1 | contig 13452 bp, 15 predicted proteins | sample 7278101 | NCBI WGS metagenome assembly JAAUYD01 (sample SAMN14350128, study PRJNA611818) | marine sediment metagenome | isolation source: surface marine sediment (0.6m) | place: French Polynesia: Moorea | collected 2018-08
ATGACATTAAAGATCATCAAAGAAATAATAATTGCTTTTAATAAAGAAGATCTCATAGCAAAGGAATTCATTGAGAGTCAAACGTTTCGAATAGATTTATTATCGTAACTCGTGAAGCGTAAATTAAAGAAATAAATATGGAATAAAGAAAAAAATTATATATGAATGAGAAATTATTATACGAATATGGAAAATTATTCTGTAAATACAGAAGATTATAGGGTAAAGACGGATTACTGGAGTTGATTTGTTCAATTAACAATTATAGAAGAATTTTAGTAAGCCGGGTCATTTACGTATGACGCTCAATTACTTTACAGACAAAGCCAATAGTACTTTAGCCGCCTCAAACGGAGTGACCTTATCTTTTTCAATAAGCTCTAATTGTTTTTCCAACTCTTTCTTAACTCTAGGATGACTATAAAACTGGTCTTTTAGTTGTTGATTGATCGTTTTCAACAACCAGTATTTATTTTGCGCTCTGCGTTTTTGCTCGAAATAACTGCTACCTTTTGTAAGTGATAGATACTCTTCTATAATATGCCATACATCAGCTACACTTTCTCCAAATAAAGCGCTGCAGGTTGTCACTTTTGGCTGCCAGGTACTTTCTTTAATCGGATATAGGTGAAGTGCTCTCGCAAATTCAGCTTTGGCTAATTTGGCAGCTCGTATATTATCACCATCTGCTTTATTAATTACAATAGCATCAGCCATTTCGATAATCCCGCGTTTGATACCCTGTAATTCATCACCTGCACCAGCTAATTTTAGCAGTAAAAAGAAATCCACCATAGAGTGTACAGCCGTTTCAGACTGCCCCACACCTATAGTTTCAATAATAATAGTATCAAATCCAGCAGCCTCACATAAAACAATGGCCTCACGGGTTTTTTTGGCAACACCACCTAAGGAGTCACCGGATGGCGAAGGACGAATAAATGCATTTTCATCTTTCACCAGGGCTTCCATGCGGGTTTTATCACCAAGGATACTACCTCTACCGATAGAACTGCTTGGGTCAATAGCTAATACAGCTACTTTTTTTCCTAAACCGGTCAGATGCTTCCCAAAAGCTTCAATAAAAGTGCTTTTACCAACCCCCGGAACACCTGTAATACCTATACGAACTGAGTTGTTGGCATGTGGCAGGCAGGCAGTGACGATCTCAGCAGCTTGCTCCTGATGCTTCACGTTGGTACTCTCAATTAGGGTAATGGCCCGGCTTAAAAAAGCGCGGTTACCTTCCAAAATACCTTGAATAAATTCTCTGGTGCCGGGTAGTTTATTTCTACTTAATTTTATCCTATTAATGGAGCTTGCATCCGTTGATTTTGGAGGTTTAACACCGTCCATCTCATGCATTGTACCTTTATTTTGAGGGTCTTTTTCCATTCCGAGAAAGCATAAAATGTAAATTTAGAATAAAAAAGTTTAGAAAAGTGCAACGCTGAATGTAATTCGTCGTATTTTAAGTAGAATCAAAAACAGAACATGAGCCAAACTAAATTTTTGCAGTCGCGTCTGATTGATGAGTGCAAGAAAAACAATAAAAAAGCGCAGTTGCAATTGTATGATATGTATTGCAAGGCCATGTACAATACCGCCTTTAATTTTGTGAAGGATGAAGCTGTGGCGGAAGATATGACGCAAGAGGCATTCATCAAGGCATTTCAAGGTATAACAACGTTTAGCGGTGAGGTATCTTTTGGCGCATGGTTGAAACGCATCGTAATAAATGGATGCCTGGATTGGCTGAAGAAACGAAAACTAACAATAGTTTCAATGAATCATCAAAAAATACAGGTGGCCAATGAGGATAATTGGGAAGTTGATGATAATACCACCATTGCTAATATTAAAAACGCAATTAGTCAATTACCGGAAAAGTATAAAGTAGTTGTCAAATTATTTTTATTGGAAGGATATGATCATCAGGAAATATCACAGATTTTAAATATCTCAGAAGTTTCATCGCGATCACAATTGCACAGAGGAAAAAACAAATTAAAAGAACTTTTAAAACATTACAATTATGCCTAAAGATATGAGACAGATCGTAAAGGATGCCGAGCAAGACCAGCTAGAGCTTCCTAAAGGCCATAGAGAACGTTTTGAAGACAGGCTTGCACTGGTACCCAACCATAGGCAGCGTAGTAATTTCTTCTTTTTGAAGATCGCGGCGTCATTGGTATTGCTTGTGAGTTTAGGCTACTTTGCTATTAACAGTAGCTTTACCGGAGGTGTAGAACAGACAAGTGAACTACCCGAATCACAGTTTTCCGGTTTAGGTGGTGTCTCTCCTGAAATGCAAAAAGTAGAGAATTATTATTTAACCGCTATAAACTATGAATTGGCCAGCCTTGAAAAAACATCAGAAAACCAAAAGTTGCTCGATGATTACCTTGATAAAATAGGCAAGCTCGATGAAGATTATAAACGGTTAAATAAAGAATTGGCCGAGAAAGGAGTCAACGAAAAGACCATTCATGCCTTAATAACCAATCTTCAGTTACGCTTGCAATTGTTATTGCAGTTAAAAGACCAGTTAAATGAATTACAAACAAGAAATGATATTAAAAATGAAGATAGTACGATTTAAATTAGCAATTCTATTGATAGTTACTTTTACATTCGCTGTCAGTGCTCAGAAAGGTAAAAAAGACTTTCGTGAAGAATTTAAGGTAAAACCGGATGTGGTCATTGATGTCAATACACGGCATACTGATATTGAAATCATAACCTGGGATAAAAATGAAGTGGTGGTAGAAGCTTTTATGAAAGTTGAAGGTGAAGAGGTTACCGAAGATATGCGTGACGAGTTTTATGATCAATGGGAGTTTGAAGCCTATGGAAACTCAAGTAAAATTCATGTGAAGTCTCGCTCGAATAGTTTTATAGACATCCATTCTTTTGATTTTGATGCACCCAACTATGATATTTTTCATAAAAACTCACAAGGGAAAAATGGATTTACTTTTGTAGTACCTGATATTTCAATACAAGGCCTGGATATTTTAGACTCCATAGACTTTGTAATACCAGAATTACCACCCTTGCCTGATCTGCCACCTTTACCAGAGCTAGATATTGTATTACCAGACCTGCCACCCATGCCATCAAAATTTGATTACGATGCATACAAAAAAGACAAAGGATATTTGGAGCGCTGGAAGAAGGAAAATGAAGATTTGATCGGCAAAAATGCAGATGTTACTGTACGAAAGAATTCTATCTCAATTAAATCTAAAAAAGGAGGGAATAAGTCGATATACAATTGGAGATTTACAAATGATCAGGAAGAACGTGTTGAAGAAATTGCTGAGCGGGTTGAAGAAGCTCTAGAAAGATCGCGCGAGGCCCGAGAGAAGAGAATGGAAGAATTAGAAAAACGCTATGAAGAAAGGAAAAAGCGTCATGAAGAAAGAAGAAAAGAATTGGCAGTTCGCCTAAAAGAGAGAGCTGAAAAACGTGATGAACAACGTAAACTGGATTTGGTAAAGCGCCAGGAAGCCAGGGATAAGCAACGAAAAGAAATCCAATCATTTCTCAAAAAACGCGATAATGTGAAGATTAAAAGACAGATTGTAATCAGAGCACCAAAAGATGCTAAATTTAATATGAATGTGAGATATGGCGCTATGAGTTTTCCGAAATAGTTTGGTTCAAAAATCCGCCAAAGACCGCCTTTTGGGCGGTTTTTTTGTTGGTAAATAGTTGTTACCTTTACGGCCGACAAAAATTGTGTTCAATCATATTTATATGGAACTTTACAAAAGCCAACAGCTAATAATTTACAACTCTTTAAGCAATAAAAAAGAAGATTTCGTACCCTTGACTGAGGGTTACGTAGGGATGTATGTCTGTGGGCCAACTGTATACAGTAATGTGCATTTAGGAAATGTGCGAACCTTCCTGTCATTTGATATGATCTTTCGTTATTTCAAGCATTTAGGATATAAGGTGCGCTATGTGCGAAATATCACCGATGCCGGTCACCTAGAGAATGATGCCGATGCCGGAGAAGATAGAATTGCGAAAAAAGCCCGGTTGGAAGAACTGGAACCTATGGAAGTGGTGCAGCAATATACTGTCGATTTTCACAATGTATTGAATGAATTTAATTTTTTACCTCCAAGTATCGAACCTACAGCTACAGGCCATATCGTAGAGCAAATTGAAATTATTAAAACCATTTTGGACAAACGACTTGCCTATGAAGTCAATGGGTCGGTATACTTTGATGTCTTAAAATACAATGAAAGTGAACACTATGGTATCCTCAGCGGTCGAAACATCGAAGATGCAATACATAATACCCGCGCCTTAGATGGTCAGTCTGAGAAAAAAAATCCTCAAGATTTTGCCTTGTGGAAAAGGGCACAGCCAGAACATATTATGCGCTGGCCGTCACCATGGGGTGTTGGCTTCCCCGGATGGCATTTAGAATGTACTGCGATGAGCACAAAATATCTGGGAGACCAATTTGATATTCACGGCGGAGGTATGGATCTAAAGTTTCCACATCATGAATGCGAAATCGCACAGGCACAAGCGAATAAAGGAGTAACACCTGTACGTTACTGGATGCATGGCAATATGCTGACCTTAAATGGTAAAAAAATGGCGAAATCTACAGGTAATAATATTTTACCGGGTGAACTTATTTCCGGTAATAATGATATTTTGAGTAAACCATTTGCAGCAACGGTTGCGCGCTTTTTTATGCTACAGGCACATTACAGAAGTATACTGGATTTTTCAAATGATGCCCTGGAAGCCGCCGAACGTGGCTATTTTCGCTTAATGAATGCCGTAAATGCGCTTAATAATTTGCGATCATCGGATACGTCCTCTATCGACCTGGCAGCATGGAAACAGCAATGCTATGATGCGATGAATGATGATTTCAATACACCTATTTTAATAGCACATTTGTTTGAAGGTGTAAAGTATATTAATCAGCTAAAAGAAGGAAAAGCCACGCTTACCGAAGCTGATTTAAAAGAATTCAAAGAAACTATTAATGCTTTTATATTTGACGTATTGGGATTGGAAAATGTTTCTGTTCAAGATACCTCAGATAAATTATCTGGTGTCGTTGAAATGCTTGTAAAAATGCGCGACGATGCGCGTGCAAATAAAGACTGGGCGCTATCAGATAAGATTCGCGACGAGCTTCAGACTTTAGGCATACAATTAAAAGATGGTAAAGACGGTACGACTTTTTCTGTAAATTAAAGGGATGAAATTTCAACTTGCTCAGATTAATATAGCACGACTTTTAAAACCTATAGATCATCCTCAAATAGCAGATTTCGTCAATCAACTAGACGAAATTAATGCCTTGGCCGAGCGAAGCAAAGGATTCATTTGGCGACTCAAAGATGAAGATAGTGGTAATGCTGTTGGTATAAATCCTTATAACGATCCAAATATCATCATAAATATGTCTGTTTGGCAAGATATCGATTCATTAAAGAACTATGTTTATAAATCTGACCATGTAAAGGTTTTCATGAGAAGAAAAGAGTGGTTCGAAAAACCTGTAAAGCCACATATGGCACTTTGGTGGATTGAAACAAATAAATTTCCAACGGCTTTAGATGGTAAACAAAGGCTCGAATACCTGGATCTGCATGGTAATTCACCTCAAGCTTTTACATTTTCAAAAATTTATAATCCTGTGTATTGAGTTCCATAAACCAAATAATTTCCAAACCCTTTATATGGTTGGTACGCTTTTATCAGGGCGCCATTTCTCCTCTCTTTCCGGCGAGTTGCCGATATACACCAACCTGTTCGCATTATACCATTGAAGCATTGCAAAAACATGGCTTATGGAAAGGGGGCTGGCTCGCGCTAAAACGAATAGCCAGCTGCCATCCCTGGGGCGGTCAAGGCTATGATCCGGTTCCTGATAAAGAAGCAAAAAAAGGCTAGCTCAAAATTATCGCTGGAACGAATCAACAAATCAACAGTAAAACTTATATTTACCACTCAAAAAATTTTACATGATTTTCTTTGAAGCTATTAATTGGAATTTCAACCCCGATCTCTTTAAATTAGGTTCTTTTCCCATAAAATACTACAGCTTGATGTATGTCTTGACTTTTATTGTTGGGCTGGAACTCATGAAGCGTATTTATAAAAAAGATGGAATTCCATTAAATAAGTTAGATTCCCTGTTTATCTATTCGGTTATTGCTATGCTGATTGGTGCTCGCGTTGGGCATTACCTGTTTTATGAAGAAAATTATACGATAACCGAAGTCTTGCTGCCCTTCAAGTTAAACCCTTTTGAATATACCGGTTTCAGGGGCTTGGCGAGCCATGGTGCTATCATAGGTATGATTACAGCCATGATTTTTTATGCTAAGAAGGTGGTAAAAAAACCCTTGCTATGGGTACTAGATAGGATGGCTATAGTATCAGCGCCGGGTGCCGCTTTTGTGCGCTTAGGAAATTTATTTAATTCAGAAATTGTTGGAAAGCCCACTGGAACGGATTTTGGTTTCAAATTTATAAGAAATGACATAAGCGAATATAAAGCCATGACCATAACCGGTTCGAAAGATGCAGAACGTGCTTATGACCTCATTGCAAACAGTTCCAGATTTAAAGATGTTTTGGCCGAAGTGCCGAACCGTTATCCCACGCAACTCTATGAAGCCTTAGGATATGTATTGACGTTTTTTATTTTATGGTATATCTACTGGAAAACAGATAAAAAAGAAAATTTAGGCTTTCTTTTCGGATTATTTATGGTCTTGCTTTGGTCGATTCGATTCTTTGTTGAGTTCCTTAAAGAATGGCAAGGTGGTATTGAAGAATGGATTGACTTAGACATTCAGCTCAATACCGGTCAATGGCTTAGTATTCCATTGGTTTTGGTCGGATTTTTCTTTATGTTTAGAAAAAACACGAAATTAGCTTAAAATATAGGGATGATTTCTCTCCCACGCTGAATTTTCGAGGTCTTCGAAAGGATAAAGGTACAGTAGGAATGGTTATTTTATTCATTATTAAACTTTTATTAAAATGGCTGTTTTAGAACATTTTACATCACAACAAGCAATTGATTTAGAAAACAAATATGGTGCACAAAACTACCATCCGTTGCCTGTCGTGTTAACCAGGGGAGAAGGTGTCTATGTCTGGGATGTAGAAGGAAGACGCTATTACGATTTTTTATCAGCTTATTCTGCCGTTAATCAAGGGCATTGCCACCCCAAAATTATTGATGCCTTAAAAAAACAAGGAGAACAATTAACCCTCACCTCCCGAGCTTTTTACAATGACCAGTTAGGTCAGTACGAAAAATATATAACCGAGTACTTTGGTTTTGACAAAGTTCTACCCATGAACACAGGCGCCGAAGCGGTAGAGACTGCAATTAAATTGGCCAGAAAATGGGGGTATGAAAAGAAGGGTATTCATGCTAATCAAGCCAAAATAGTTGTTTGTCAAAATAATTTTCACGGGAGAACAATTACTATTATCTCAGCATCTAATGACCCAATCGCTACTGAGAATTTCGGACCTTTCACACCAGGAATAATATCTATTCGATATAATGACCTTGAGGCCTTACGCGAAGCTTTGAAAGATGATAACGTAGCAGGTTTTTTGGTGGAACCTATTCAGGGCGAAGCAGGCGTTTATGTGCCAGATGACAACTATATCAGAGAAGCTTTTGAACTTTGTAAAGAAAAGAATGTATTATTTATAGCAGATGAAGTACAAACGGGCATCGCTCGTACGGGCCGCCTGCTGGCAACTTGCGGTAACTGCGCTTGTAGTGATAAAAATTGCTCTGGTACACCTGAGGTTAAACCAGATATTTTAATCTTGGGTAAAGCTATTTCAGGCGGAGTCTTACCGGTATCTGCGGTCTTAGCAGACAACGAGGTCATGGATGTCATACGACCCGGGAACCACGGTTCAACTTTTGGAGGTAACCCATTGGCTTGCGCAGTGGCGAAAGCCGCTTTAAAAGTTGTAAAAGAAGAAGGGCTCGCTGAGAATGCTGATAGACTCGGAAAGATATTCAGAGCACGCATGCAAGAATTAGTCGAGAAAACCGATTTGGTAAGATTAGTGAGAGGGAAAGGTTTGTTAAATGCAATTGTGATCAATGATTCCGAAGATAGTAGTACTGCCTGGGATATTTGCATTAAATTACGTGATAATGGTTTGTTAGCTAAACCAACACATGGAAATATTATTCGATTTGCACCACCATTAGTGATGACCGAAGAGCAGCTGGAGGAATGTATTTTAATTATCGCTACCACCATCTCTGAATTTAGCAAGTAGACCATGAGAACAGTTGGAAATAGCATACTAGTAGTCTTGTTGTTCTTTTCTTTCACAGAAACTATTACTGCACAAGGCGACCAAAAAGAGGAGGTAAAAAAAGTAATTCAACATTTTTTTAAAGGATTGCAAGCCGGTGATACTGTAACAATAAAGGAAACACTTGGAACCACGGTAGTACTGCAAACTGCTTATACGAACAAAGAAGGAAAATCAATCCTTAGAAATGATGATTTTGATAGGTTTTTGAAATCCATTGGATCAAAAAAACCTGAAGACATTTGGGAAGAAAAATTACTATCTTACAGTATCCAAATCGATGGCAATATGGCCAATGCATGGACGCCTTATGAATTTTATTTCAATAATAATTTCAGCCATAGTGGAGTAAATTCGTTTCAATTGTTTAACGATGGTAATGATTGGAAAATCATTTATTTAATTGATACACGAAGGCGAAAAGGCTGTAACGCCAAATAAATTCGAATGTAATATGGAAGAGGTTATAGAGAAAAATCAGATCACTTTAGAAGAGTTTGAGTCTATCAAATCCAATGCAGAGTTGCTTAAATTGATCAGGCAAAAGAAAACACATGTGCGATGGATTGAAACCCGCCTGCATTACGAAAGTGAATTGAGAAAATTACAAATAGAGCTGGTAAAGCTTCAGCAATGGATTGCTAAAAATAAATTACGGGTAGCGGTAATTTTTGAAGGACGGGATGCCGCAGGAAAGGGCGGTAGCATCCGGCGCTTTTCTGAACATTTAAACCCAAGGGCTTCCAGAACAGTTGCCTTAACTAAGCCCACTGAAATAGAGCAGGGGCAATGGTATTTTAGGCGTTATATTAAAGAACTGCCAAATCCTGGCGAGATCGTTTTTTTTGACAGAAGCTGGTATAATAGAGCTGTAGTCGAGCCGGTTATGGGCTTTTGTACAGAAGCACAATATCAAAAATATATGTTACAAGTGCCTGATTTTGAGCATATGCTGTATGAAGATGGTGTTTATGTCATCAAATTTTGGTTCTCCATCTCAAAAGAAGTTCAGCTTGAACGTTTTAATGCACGTATGGATAATCCGCGAAAGCGATGGAAATTCAGTCCCGTAGATAAAAAAGGGCAAGAATATTGGGATCGTTACACGCATTATAAAGGTTTAATGTTTAGCAAAACCCATACCACCTATAGTCCTTGGATAATTGTAAAAGCCAACGATAAAAAAACTGCACGTTTAGAAAGTATGCGTTATGTGCTTTCTCAATTTGACTATGAAGGCAAGGAAACAGCGGCAACAACCCTGTTTCCAGATCCGAATACGGTAATGCGTTACCATCGTTCATCATTACAAATAGACTGATATGAATAGATTTAAGTTAGATGAAGCCGGTGTCGAAAAACTCAATTCTAAAAAAGGATTGATGGCATTGCTTAATCGTGAACCCTATAACCCGCAGCGCGCTATACGGTATGTTGACTATGAAAAGCGTTTAATGAAGTTACAGGTAGAACTCATAAAATTGCAGACCTGGGCTATAGAAAACAATGAGCGTATTATTATCATTTTTGAAGGTCGGGATGCTGCTGGAAAAGGGGGCGCCATTCGAAGAATGACAGAGCGTATTAATCCTCGTCACTTTCGAATTGTAGCCTTACCAAAACCTACGGAAGAGGAACAAACGCAATGGTATTTTCAACGCTATGTAAATCAATTTCCGAAGGCCGGTGAGATTCTTTTTTTTGACAGAAGCTGGTATAATAGGGCTGTAGTTGAACCCGTGAACGGATTTTGTACACAAGAACAGTATAAAGTCTTCATGGATCAGGTCAATGACTTTGAACGTATGATCACTGAGTCAGGTATTCGTTTGGTAAAGATGTATATGTCAATTTCTAAACGTGAGCAAGCCAAACGATTTGAAGACATTAAAAATGATCCGTTGAAACAATGGAAAATGACACCGGTAGATGAAAAAGCGCAGGAATTGTGGGATGTATATACCGACTACAAGAAAAAAATGTTCGAAAATACCAAAGCTGGCATCCCGTTTAAGATCATAAAGGCCAACAGAAAAACATCAGCCAGAATCGCAGCCGTACAGCATGTTTTAAAATCAATTCCTTACGATAAGAATTTAGAAGTATAAAAAAACCAGCTAAGGGTATTCAGCTGGTTTTTTTGAAAGTTTGTGCTACGAATTATTGATTTTGCATTTCTTCAATCATATTCATATACTGCTCCATCATTTCTCCGTATTTACCAGTTACCAGTAAATAAATGATCCATAAGGCCGCTAACCCGCCAATAACAATACCGATCATAGAGGTAACTCGACCAGTTTCAGCATTATTTAAACCGGTATATTGATCCGGATTTTCATTATAGATAGCTTTCGCTTTTTTAGCTTCGTTCATTCCTAAAAATCCAAGAATCAATCCTGGTATACCGTAACAACAACAGGCGGTTACTATTGAAATGATTCCTAAAATCAACGCAGCTTGCGAGTGGGGGAGTTTTTGTTTTTCCATAATTTGGTCGTTTTCAGTTAAATATGTTTCAAAATAAAGTTGGTAAGCATAATGGCAATATTGGTAACAAACAGGTACAATAAGACCTTATGCCCTAGTTTAAAATTAAATTTTAAGTGTAAGAGTAAATAACCGAACATAATAATCAAAGTATAAATTGCCGGGTACATATAAAAAGCCTCTACAAATTCACCTTTGAGAAGGTGAACAATGGCACGTTGCATACCGCAGCCAATACAGTCGAACCCAAATTGTTCTTTTATATGGCAACTCAACATGTTTTTCTCAAGAAAAGAGATAACACCCATCACTTAAAATTTGCTTAAAAATATAAAAATATACGTAGAGTACGTAATTTTATCGGATGAGTTCAAAGATAAAAATTGGCGCTATCGTTGCTGTTTTAGATGATACCATCAAAGGTAAAGTTGAATTTGTTGACGGAAAACACGTCTCTATAAAGACAGAGGATGATTTTCTGATGACATTTGACATCAACGACCTGGTGCTGATAACTGATGAGCAAAAGGAATATTCCAAGTATATAGATATTCAACATAAAAACCTGATTGAGAAAGAGTTACCCAAGAAGGAGATCGTTGCTAAAAAGTCATCTAAGGCCAAAAAACAGCCACCATTAGAGGTCGATTTACATATCCACCAACTAACTTCTTCTGTTAAAGGGATGACCAATTATGATATGCTTACCATCCAGTTGGAAACAGCGAAACGCCGATTAGAATTTGCCATAAAAAAAAGGATTCAACGCGTTGTATTTATCCATGGAGTGGGCGAAGGTGTCTTGAAAAAAGAACTCGAGTTCTTATTGGCAAACTATAATGTTGATGTGTACCCGGCTTCGTTTCAGAAATACGGCTTTGGTGCTACCGAGGTGTATATATATCAGAATAAGACTTAATTTATGTCTTAAGGAGTTATGGTTACTTCTTCTGTAATTGATCCAAAATCAAATGTCTCCAAGCGTATGTCATTACCATTGGCATTGGTAAGCTCCAATGTTGAGATCGTGAGCTCAGATAGATAAATTTCTTTGTATTGCTCACTGACAGCAGGTAAAGGTGTATTCGAAGTAATCGCATCATCAGAATCCAGGTAGTTGGGGATGTCGTCCAAGTCGGTATCATCGTCATCAGGATTACCATTTTCATCCACGTCTTCATTGATGGTCAAAATACTGTCACCATCGTCGTCGTTGTCCAAATAATTGGGAATCGTATCGCCATCGGTATCATCATTAGTGGGGTCACCATCGCCATCAACATCTTCATCTTTGGTTGGAATACCATCGCCGTCATCATCATTATCTAAGTAGTTAGGCGTACCATCACCATCTGTATCAATTGTATTATCTTCTTCTTCTTCCACTGTAGCCTCAGCATCAAGTGTTAAAGATGTCGTAATCAATAAGGTGCCACTTCCTTTCCATTCGTTCAATATATTCGGTGTTGTTGGTGGGATATCTTGGCAAAAATAATTCGCGCCGGTAACGTTGGCGTCGAATGTTCTGTATATAAGTGTATTGGCGCCATCTTCAGTAAGCGTAATCGATTGTGCTTCGCGCACAGTGATTAAAAAATTATCAGATTGGGTCAATTCTAAACTTAATGTTTCACTTCCGTTTACTTTGTACAGCACCAAATCACCGCAACTGGTGGGATTTCCGTCAAAGGTAAACTCCGGCACATCTATGTTGCCATCATCACAAGCTAGAACGACAAATGTTAGTAAGAATACATATAATTTTTTCATCGAAACAAAAATAAACGTTTTGCTCTACTAGGCGAAAATTCATCAAGGTATTTTTAGTTATTTTTGCACGAGTTTCAAAGATGCGAAAAGTTTATTTAGATAATGCCGCGACTACGCCTCTTCATCCGGAGGTCATAAAGACAATTACTGAGGTGATGGAAGATACCTATGGTAATCCGTCTTCAACACACCAGTTTGGCCGTAAGGCCCGGGTTGTGGTTGAGGCGGCACGTAAAGCCATCGCAGGTTATTTTAATGTAACGGCAGGGGAAGTGGTTTTTACGGCAGGAGGCAGTGAAGCAGACAATCTCATTTTAAGGAATGCGGTTGAGAACCTGGGTGTAAAGCATATCGTCACTTCTGAAATCGAACATCATGCCGTATTGCATGTGCTTGAAGCATTAGAAAGAGAGCATGATATTTCGATAAGCTTTGTTAAACTTAATGGTAAAGGTGAAGTCGACTTTGATCATTTGGAAACACTCCTTAAGAACAGTTCAGAAAAAACCCTGGTGAGTTTAATGGCGATAAATAATGAACTGGGAAACATTTTGGATATTGAAAAAGTCTGTATACTTTGTAAAGAATATAATGCACTATTTCATTCTGATACCGTACAGGTAATTGGACATTATCCACTTGATTTGCAAAAAACCCCGATTGATTTTATTGCCGCAAGCGCCCACAAATTTCATGGCCCTAAAGGGGTAGGATTTGCCACTATCAAAAAAGGGTTTGGTATTAAGCCTTTACTAATTGGTGGTGAACAAGAACGCGGTGCGCGCGCCGGTACCGAAAACGTACATAATATTGCTGGAATGCATAAAGCACTAG
>JAAUYD010214789.1_pt1 | contig 13451 bp, 11 predicted proteins | sample 7278101 | NCBI WGS metagenome assembly JAAUYD01 (sample SAMN14350128, study PRJNA611818) | marine sediment metagenome | isolation source: surface marine sediment (0.6m) | place: French Polynesia: Moorea | collected 2018-08
GGCGTGTGTAAGATTATTCTAGATACTCTTTGGGTATGGATGCCTTGTTCCAATATCAATGGGCACGGCGTGTGTAAGATTATTCTAGATACTCTTTGGGTATGGATGCCGTATACACAGACAGATTGTGGATGCCCTGCTCCAATATCAATGGGCACGGCGTGTGTAAGATTATTCTAAATACTCAAAGCGTATGGATGCCGTGCCCCTACGAGATAATTTATTTTTTCTTGTTCTGTTGATGCAGTTATTGCCACAACTTCCACAGGATTACCAACCCCCACCGCCACCACCACCACCGCTGCTACCTCCTCCAAAACCACCGCCACCGCCACCACTACCACCACCACCACTACCACCGCCACTACCAGCGCTGCCACCACCACCGCCAATAAAAAAGCCACCGCCACCGCTAGCACCGCTACTATAGCCACCCCGTGAATGGCTGGTAGGTAGATGAAGCAAAGTAGGTATAATTTTCGCCTTCTTTCTCTGATAAGAACAACATTGGCACTTGTCAGTAATTAGGCGTGTTCCATATTGGTATTGCGTAGGTGTAAACAGAGTTTTCTCTGTATGTATTACAGTTAATTCTTGACAATCAGGACATCTCCTAAATTCATCTGAGTTAGACACCCAAGCAATCAGGTGAAATCCGTCACCAGTAAGTTGCTGACTGCATTGTGGACACCTCCAACCTTCAAATTTGATGTTGCCTATATCTTGAGCGACTTTCTCTGGTTCGCTGAGATAGGATTGGCTAATATCGTCTACTTTTTCCATGGGCTGTTTGCATTCAGAACAGTAGACGGGACGACTACCACCATCTATGCGCGATCGCCCTTCTGGTTTGACAAAAACTCGCCTATTGTAGATTGCAAGTCCTCCCACACCCAATGCTAATGCACTACCCCCAAAAAGCAATATCCAAGGAAGAACATCTCCTCCAGGTGGTTGTTCCTGTGGCTGGGTGGAGTCACTACCAGAAATCGGTTGCCCAGGGGAAATCTCTATATTCTGATTTAGTTGTGCCCCTAGGGATGGTTCTAAAATCACAATTAAGGCTTTTGTTCCTGCAAGAGTACCACCATCAAAGTCTCTTTGTTTAAACCGGGGGGTGATTTTGGTGTTAATAATATTACCTACTTTGGCATCGGGTAAAATTCCTTCCACACCATAACCCGTTTCAATTTCTACCCGGCGATCTTTTAGGGAAATTAAAAATAGTACGCCGTTATCTTCACCTTTTTTACCAATACCCCAGTAATTAAAAAGTTTTGTGGTAAATTCTTTGGGAGAGGCAGCGGGTGCGGTTTCAGGTACAGTAACTACGGCTATTTCTGCACCGTTTTTTGCTTCCAACTGGGAAATCATTTGATTGAGTTGGGTTTCCGTATTATCCGTAAGTATCTCAGCCATATCAGTTACCCAACCGCCATGTATCTGTCGGGGATTGGGAACTGACTCTACCGTAATAGCGTAGCTAGCTAGGGGAGACAGAAAAAGGGCGAGGCATAATGAACTTAGCCAACAAATACCTGTAAGTTTGAGGGAATTAATTTTCATCTTTGTTCTCCAGTACAAAACTGCCCGGAGTGTGTTTGCAGCGTTCGATTCTTATGGACAATTAGCTTCTGAGGTTGTCCTTTGAGAACTTATTTTATAGATTTAACTGACTAGTAAGTCCTAATCCACTAGTCTGGGTATCTGTTTCAACACCCTCCTATCTATATTTTCTTCTCAAAGCAAGGGGGAAGGGGCAAAAATATACAAAAATACAATTAAATCACTATCCTACCCTGATAAATGTGCTAAGTAGTCGGGGATGTGTTACCCATCAGAATTAATGTGGTGAAGAGATTACCAACCACCACCACCACCACCACCACCGCTACCACCACCTCCAAAGCCACCACCACCACCACCGCTACCACCACCACCACCACTACCACCACCACTACCACCACCACTACCACTACCATCACTTGCCATCTGTGAGGCTAATGCAGCAGCCCCAAAAAGCAATATGAACCAAAACACAGCACCATATTCAGATGATTGTTCCTCTGACTGGGTAGAGTCACTATCAGAAATCGTTTGCGCAGCCGGAATCTGTGTATTCTGATTTAGTTGTGCTTTAAGGGATGGTTCTAAAATCACAATTAAGGCTTTTGTTCCTGCAAGGGTACCACCATCAAAGTCTCTTTGTTTAAACCGGGGGATGATTTTGGTGTTAATAATATTACCTACTTTGGCATCGGGTAAAATCCCTTCCACACCATAACCCGTTTCGATTTCCACCCGGCGATCTTTTAGGGAAATTAAAAATAGTACGCCATTATCTTCACCTTTTTTACCAATACCCCAGTAATTAAAAAGTTTTGTAGTAAATTCTTTGGGAGAGGCAGCGGGTGCGGTTTCAGGTACAGTAACTACTGCCATTTCTGCACCGTTTTTTGCTTCCAACTGGGAAATCATTTGATTGAGTTGAGTTTCCGTATTATCCGTAAGCATATCAGCCATATCAGTTACCCAACCGCCATACACCTTTCGGGGATTGGGAACTGACTCTACCGTCAAAGCATAGCCAGCCAGGGGAGACAGAAAAACGGCGAAGCATAATGAACTTAGCCAACAAATACCTGTAAGCTTGAGGGAATTAATTTTCATCTTTGTTCTCCAGTGCAAAACTGCCCGGAGTGTGTTTGCAGCGTTCGATTCTTGTGGACAATTAGCTTGTGAGGTTGTCCTTTGAGAACTGATCTTATAGATTTAACCGACTAGTAAGCCCTAATTTACTAGTCTGGGTATCTGTTTCAACACCCTCCTATCTATATTTTCTTCTCAAAGCAAGGGAGAAGGGGTAAAAATATACAAAAATACAACTAAATCACCATCTTACGCTTATAAATCAGCCTCTTCTACCTTGTGACAGGGGTTGGAGGTAAGTGTAGACGGAAATCATATGACTTTATCTTTACACTTTGTTTCGATATCCAAATAGTTAAACAAAAACTTAGATATCTTTAAAGATATAAACCCACATTTAGTGAGGAATAAGTCCTTTACCTTTTTCCTCAATAGAATTGCAAAAGAGGTGATAGCGATGACAGGAATCATTGTGGTTTCGGTTTTATGCTTTCTTTGGCTAATTGGCTTAACCCTGCTAGCAGAATTTTGGTTCTATGAAGAAGAACAAGAATTTTGACACAGTACCTTTTACCTTTGCAATCAGCCTGAGGTAAGTAATGGCAGCCATTTTAAGCTAAGACATCAACTGGGTTTCTTGGAGAAAATATGCAAAATTTTTGTATTTTTCAGAAAAGAAACCCCGTTTCTTTAACAAAAATTACCATTGGGGTGAAGATGTAATAAATTCTGGTAGTAACTCTTGGGGAATAGCTGGAGAAAATAGATATCCTTGAGCAAAATCACAATTTAAACTTCTCAGTTGAGCCAACTGTTCTGGAGTTTCTACACCTTCTGCAATTGCAGTCATTCCCATGGAGTGAGCAATACCAATCATTGCTGGTACTAAAGCCATAGTTTCTTCGTTAGTTTGCATACGTTTGACAAAGGATTTATCAATTTTTAGTGCATGAAAAGGAAAACTATGTAGATAACTAAGGGAAGAATATCCAGTACCAAAGTCATCCATAACTAACTTAATTTTTAATCCTTTGATATTATGCAGAATTTTTTTGACTGCCGCACTATTTTCCATGATAGCGCTTTCTGTAATTTCAATTTCTAAATTATTGGGATTTATCTGAGTATCATTAATGATTTTTTCAATGATAGATACTATGTTCAAATCCGAAAACAACCTGGCACTTAAATTAATGCTCATATTTAAGGAAAATGATATTTCTGAATTTTCTTGCCATTCACGTAAAGTATTACAAGCTGTATTCAATACCCAAGTATTTATAGGAGTAATTAAACCAGTTTCTTCTGCCACTGGAATAAAATTTACAGGAGAAATTATCCCACGAGTGGGATGTTGCCAACGCACTAGAGCTTCAAATCCAGAAATTCTACCTGTAGCAAGGCTAATCATCGGTTGATATAAAACTAAAAATTCTTGGCGTTCTATAGCCCTGCGCAAATCATTTTCTAGCTCTAAAATCTGAATTGCTTCTTTATACATTACCGGATCAAAAATGTGGTATCTAGCTCTTCCTAGAGCCTTAGCACGATACATTGCTGTATCCGCATCTCGCAATAAATATTCTGGTTTTTCATAATTTTTATTCCCCCAATTAATGCCAATACTCGCACTCATAAAGACTTCATATCTAGATAATTTAAAAACTACTGATAATTTTTGGAGAATACTTTCGGCAATTTTAATTGCTATGTTAATATCTGTTATATTCTCTATGAGAATTCCAAATTCATCGCCACCTAATCTAGATAAAGTATCAAAGGGACTTAAAGATGCTTGTAGACGACGAGCAATGGCTATCAGCAATTCATCTCCCACCAAATGACCTAGAGAATCATTCACAACTTTAAAGCGATCACAGTCTAAAAATAGCACAGCAAACTGATAACTAGAATCTTCTTTAGACTGTTGGAGGGCATTTTCTAATTTCCTAATAAATAACACACGATTTGGTAAACCTGTAAGTGAATCATGCAGTACTGTTTCCAACAGCTTATTTTGGAGTTCGTCCCGAAAATAAGCAGCATTTTCCAGTTTTTGTAAAGCATTTTTTAAAGCTTGTGTACGTTCTTTTACTCGGTTTTCTAATTCAGTATTTAATTTCAATATTTCTACCTGAGCTTCTCTTAAATCCAGTTGATTCTGCACCCTTACTAAAACTTCTTCTAATGCAAAAGGTTTAGTTATATAATCCACTCCTCCTACTTTAAAAGCTTTGACTTTATCAAAAACATCATCTAAAGCACTAATAAAAATTACTGGTATATTAGCAGTGATATCCCAGGCTTTCAAACGTTCACAAATCTCATACCCATCTATATCAGGCATCATAATATCCAGTAAAATTAAATCAGGCAATAAGCTTTCACAAGCAGATACAACCATTTGCCAATTGAACGCTTGACGAACTTGATAACCTCGTCTTTTCAAAAGCGATGATAAAACTCGCAAATTATCTGGCATATCATCGATAATCAAAATATTTTTGGGTTTTGGGTCTAATTTTTCCTGATTCATTTTATTCTTGCTATAGTCACTTGTATCCTTTAAAAAAAAGCGTTGATGATCTAAAGTATGAATTAGTCTCACCCATTAAACAGGTTGTGGCTTTCCCCAGGGTAGAATGCTTGTTTCCTCATGCCCAAAAATCTAAATTTATACTCCAATTCAGCAACGACAACAAAATATTGATATCTACCTTCTCTGAAAAGTTTATTAGCCCAACACTGATACCAAAAAATTACTTATTAGTAAATATTTTTTCCTAAACATAATTTTTCAAATACATTTCAAATACATGAACTATTGATAGTGTAAATGCCAGTTAGAACAAAAAAAAAGTATAAAAAAATACAAAATATTGCAATAAACCAATTTGACTTACGTGTTTACTCTTAATAGTTATGATTTAAACATTGCGATTCCATCTGAATTAATATTTATGCTTATAAACTTATTTGATTGCTTTTCCAAGGTTTTATTAAAAAATTTACATTCGCTTATATAAATTTTCAAATTTTTGGAACTAGTGTAATATTCTATAGCCTTCAGCTACATGAATTACCACTAGCAAAAATCAGGGTTTCAAGATATAGGACTCCTATTTGATTTTTGTTGGCTTAGCCTGCGCTTGCGCTTAAAAAGCTCACTACATTTTCTGTTAAGAGTTCCCCATTAAGAGTTCCCTATCTTCACGAAGAATTAAGGCTGCCCCACGCTTACGCGTTCACGTAATGTGCCCGAAGGGTATACACGAATCAAACCGGATTCCTATAGTTTTGCTTAAGTTCTATAAAAGTTAAAATTTGACAATATTTTTGTGACTAAATTAAGGATGTATAAGTAATAGACACTTATGGCAAGATGGGTAACACCCCCATTACCAATATATATCCGTAGCTAAAGTAAGTGACTATACAAGTAAACTATGCAATACAAACAGAATTGGTAGAATTTGGACGGGCAGGGATGCCCTGCAGTCGCTACAACGGGGGGAACCCCCCTCCGGGTATCTCCGTTGGCGCAGCCTGCCCGGAGGGCTTAGGAGTTAGTTTCTTTAAGCGGGGGAACCCCTTCTTGTGCGTTCTTCTTTCGCGGCAATCTTCTTTATGACCTATCGCTTTTAATAGGTCATCGATTATAGCATAGACCCCAATAATTTCATCAAGCATATTCCCCTCCGTTTTTTGCCTTGGAGGGGATTTTATTGCTTTTGCGATCGCCTTCTCAAGTAACTAGCAACTTGGGTTATTAGTGCAAGTTGTTAGATAGTTCCTACTGACCCTTATTGAGAAGCTACAACATCTGTGTTCCGCAGTAGCAGGAAAAATCTATATCCGCCAATATAGTAGTGCAATCTACAGCATGATCCTGGATTGGGAAAAATAAATCATGTCACTTTTGCGACGAATTCCTTGGGTTTCTCTGATACTGCTACTGCTGACATACATTACCCTAGGCTGGCTAATATCTATATCCACAGTCAATGTTTCTTGGTGGAAGTGGATATGGGGTTTGACTGTAGCGGGGATATTGCTATTAGTGGGAGGGTTAACCACTCCTTGGGCAATGCTTACAGACTATTTTCGTTTTCCGATTCTGTTTCAATCCAATCCCAAGTCCTTTGCAATGACTCTTTTTGGGGCTTTTTTATTGTTTTTAATTCTTGCTAAGTTCCGACTATTTTTGGATATTTTGCTGATTATTTCCGCAACTATGTTAGCAAGATTAGATTTTCAAACCGCTGAGTTTACCGAAGTACAATCTTTTGTAATTATATCTGTATTTTCACTGGCAGGCTTAGGGTTGGGTACATTGGTGGAGAAGTTGATGTCTCATATTTTCAATATTGCCTGAAAGCAAGGAGTTTTTAGCCCACATTCCGCACCCAGTACTGTCAACAATCGGTAATTACTGAGAATAAGTTGTCAACAAAAAATAAATTTGGGAGTATCCCGTTTTTTAAAAAAGCCCGCAGGCTATAGACGCGGTAGACGAGGGTCACTCGGCTTCTTTTGAGAGTGCGGCTTCTCCTAGAGTAGCCTGGGGCTACACAAACCAAGCCTGCCTAGCCTACCCTGCACCGAACACCTCCGGTGAACGGCAACGGCTTCACCGAACGCAGGCTAGAAACTTGTAGCCCAGGTCGGTGGGCTTAGCCCGTGTAGCGATACCCTTCTAGGGTATTGCTAAAAATTTGGGATGCTCCCATAAATATTAAGGAGAGAGGCGAGCTTTTTTGGCGCGGTTGTCTTGGTACCAACGGGCGATCACCGGACTCCACTTCTCAAAATGACTAAAGAGCAATTCACAAAATTTTTGGGCTTCGAGTTGGGCATCCCGCTTCCAGCGCAAATCCAATAGGTGCATGAGCGAACGCATATTGCAACTCAAAACAAAATGTTGACGAGCATCAAAGGGAATTAAGCCACGCGCATGTTCTTCCACCAATCCTTCTTTAATGCTTTCTTGATAACGCTTACAGGCTTCAATGCACCATTGCACATCAGCCTGTCGCTGGTTCTCGGTGTATTCATATTTTTTTCCTTGGCGATTGTCGTACTTGCCAACGGGGCGAAGGTAGAAAACCTCTTCAACATTGCGATCGCCTGTTGCCACATCCACAATCCGTTGTCCGGTATAGCGGAACGATTGAACATCGAATGAAACCCCAATACGATGGCTCCGAATTTGCTGCACCATTGAATGGGGAAAGTAGCCTACATTGAAGGTGATTTGAGGATGTTCCAATGGCCCATAGTGTCCCCGGTTTCCAGCCAACAGGTGCTTGATGACCAATTCTCCTGCTTTGGTTTCATTAGGCCAGTGATCGCGCCCATCTGCCACAAAAACTTCGGAATAGTCCTGGTGCATGGCAACCCAAATCACTTGTTGGGGTTGAGGGGTTGCGGCAATCACATCAATCCGAAATCGATCCACAATTCAGGCTCCACATTAAATTTGAGAGTCGTCGCAAAAAAGTTAGACTTTTCTCTACTACAGTATATCAAGGCTAGATCAAGGACTTTGAACGAGAGCTTTTTGAAGATAATTTTTTATTGGAAGTATGTTACAAAAATTAGGCTAAACTGAATAGCTAATGACCCTGGTTTTCCTACATTGATAGTGATGCTTAAAAATTATCGGTACAGGAAACTTGGCTTGAACAAATAGCAAAAGGAAACAAATTATGACGACCAATGAAGAGCAAATGTTCGCAGGTTCGGACTACCTGAAAAGGAGTCAGGGACTTTCTTCCGCTTCGTTTGAGGCATATCTAAACTATGGGTATGCGTTGCTCGTTATTGCTGGAGCTGATGGGGAGGTGCCAGCACAAGAAATGAATTGGTTAATCAATCATCAACGGATGGTTGGTGCTCCTGAAGAAGCGATAGAAAAATACAAAACATTTGACTACAAGAATGCCAAATTGGAAGACCTGTTGCCCAAGATAAAAGCAGACGTTCCTAGTTGGTCGGCACCAAGAACCTTACTCTATCATGCCATTAAAATGTCTCAAGCTGACCAGGATTATGCAAAAGAAGAACAAGAAGCTGTAAAAAAAGCTGCTAAATTGTTGGGAGTTGAAGATGATATTACCTCGGCTCTAAATGTGTTAGTAGACATGGAAAAAAAAGTTGAGAGTATGCTGAAGGCACTGATTCAGACTGAAACTGTGTAGTTAGGCAGAATTATACGAAGTTCAAAACCACCGAAGATGAGATTGATTTCCAACAGTAATCAATCTCATCCGTACTTTAGGCGGTGGATGTTGAACGAGAAGGAAGTTTACTTCCGTGATACAATAGGTGAATCAGTACAAGATTTAAGAAGCAGTAACTTCTGCAACTGCGGGGTAAACACTAACCTTTTTACGGCTTTTACCCTTGCGCTCAAATGCTACCACGCCATCAACTAAAGCAAACAGAGTATCATCGCTACCGATACCAACATTATTCCCTGGATGGAATTTGGTGCCACGCTGACGTACTAGAATATTACCAGCACGTACAGTTTGACCTCCGTAGCGTTTTACACCGAGCCGTTGAGCATTAGAGTCACGACCGTTACGAGTACTACCTGTTCCTTTCTTATGAGCCATAATTCCCTCTTCAAGTTTTGAATTTAGTTTAATTAATTATTGGGCAGCAGCTTCTGCACTAGCAGTTTCAGGAGTTGCAGTGTCTTCTGAAGCCAAGACAGAACCATTGAGACTAATGGAGTTAATCATCAGTCTGGTGAGTTCTTGACGATGTCCGCGCTTTTTACGGGTTTTCTTCTTTGGCTTCATTTTATACACCAGGACTTTGCGACCTCTAAAATGTCGCATAACTGTCCCTTCTACTTTTGCTCCTTCCACCAATGGCTGTCCAATGTTGACTTCGCCATTGTGCTGCACTAGCAAAACTGATTCTATAGTAACTTTCTCATCTGCTGGCGTGGAAAGTAGTTCAATATCGTAAAAACGACCTGGTTCTACTCGTAGTTGTTTACCACCAGTTTCAATAATTGCGTAAGTCATGGAATTGTCCTTGAAGTTGCCGTACAGGTAGCTGGTTATTATGATTTTTACCAGCTTTTGTTATATGTCTACCTGATCCGAGCAGGAATTAGACAGACAGTCTACAATCATACTTGAAAAAATAGGGTGGAGTCAACCAATTTTGGATTTTAGATTGACGATTTTGGAGGTTGTTTATAAATAAAAAGAAACCGGGTTTCTATAGGTGGAGAACCGAGAATTTGACTATGTATGCCAACAAAACCCGGTTTCTGGACTCTCACCACAGTTTTATATTTAAACATCCTGGCGTTGCTGAATTGAAGTATGAATTTACAGAATATACCTCACCCCCTTCCCCTCTCCTTACCAAGGAGAGGGGTGTCCGCAGGACGGGGTGAGGTTTTTATTGAAGATTCATACATTGATTCAGCAACGCCAAACATCCTCTTAGGTAGGATGTGTTACCGCGTAGCGTACGGCACCATCCTATAATGTTTTCGGTGCGTATAGCCCTAACCCTGAAAGGGTGGCTTACGCCAACGGGGATGGCTTCGCTAAAGGCTAAAGCCATAACGCACCCTACAAGTACTATTTGTACCAGTTGGATGGAAGAATCGCCCTTTCAAGATTCGCCCCTTCAAGATTCGCCCTTTCAAGATTCGCCCTCTCAAGATTCGCCTCGTAAAGAATCGCCCCTTCAAGATTCGCCCTTCCAAGATTCGCCCTTTCAAGATTCGCCCTTTCAAGAATCGCCCCTTGAAGATTCGCCCCTTCAAGATCCGCCCTTTCAAGATTTGCCCCAAAAAGATTCGCCCCAAAAAGATTCGCCCCAAAAAGATATGCCCCCAAAAGATTCGCCCCAAAAAGATTCGCCCCTCTCAGATCCGCCCCTTCAAGATTCGCTAAATTAAGTTCCGCCTCGTAAAGATTCGCCTCTATAAGATTTGCTAAATTAAGTTTCACATTTTGCAAATTAGTATGGCTTAAGTTTGCTCTGTATAAATCTTTTATGTCTAAAATACACCCTTCAAGATTAAGAAAACTGAGACAATCAAAAACAAGGGTATTTTCCTCTCCAATTCTTTGACTTTGTAACCTTGATATTAATGCTCCAAATGCTTGATGTGAATGCCATTTAATATTTGAAATTTCTTGCGTAACTCTTGCACAAGCATTTAAGACAGCGATAATTGCTTCTTCGGCATTTCTTGCTTGTCGCATTTCTTCATGGAAATTAGGTCTTTCTTTTAATCCTTCCATTGGCATTCCATCAGCCAACATAAACTCAATTAAACGGCACAATGTCTTTTGCCAATTAGCAACTTGTGAAGGATTTTGTGCGTGAATTATCCTCATTTGATCACAAATAAAACGAAACAGGTATTTATCCATCGCCGATGCACCACACAAAGTCGCCCAGTTAACTAATGCTGTTCGTTCGTCACACCCCTTGCGGAAGTTTTGCTTACGTTCTTCTAAATCTTCATGAATTAACTGGAGTCCTTGCACAATTCGTTTAGCTGCTAAATACTCACCAAAACTCTTGTGAGTAAATTCAAATGTTTTCTCACTTTGCCTAAATCCTCCACTTTCCCGGAAGTAAAATGCTGTTAGCAAACGAGTAATACTCGCTTTAGAATCTTCGTTAAAACTTTCTTGAAAGCGGTTTAAAATTCCTCGCATACCGCTGTTGTCACAATGATTTTCAATCTCTTTAACGGTGGTAGTTCTACCGTCTCCGTGCCAACAAGCAAGAGCAATTTCTTCCAAAACACCGATAAATTCTTCTTTTGCTATTCCCTCTGTTAAACGATATCCATGCTTTTCATAACCACGTTCGTAAACTGCATCTAATAAATCAGCATAGATTTCGTTTAGGTTACTATCTTCTGTAAACTTGATTTTACTTCGTTCAAAACTCAAAGCTACTAAGTAATTTAGCAAAGGTTGAGCTGTAATTTCCCGCAAATTCTCTATATCTAAATTTTTTGGTAATCCCTCATAATTTCTACCTTTTACTTCCCCATAAGATTTCCACCATATTTGTCTTTGGTCTATTTCTAGCAGCTTTTGTTCATCAACATAATTACCAGATTCTATTTGTTCTTTTTTGAGAAAATATGGTAGAATATGCAAAATTTGCCGTGGTTTTCTAAACTTGCTGCGATTTGCTTGTACAACTATTTCTCTTCCGGTAATTAAAACCTGTAAACAGCGAGTTTTATCATGATTAAATTGCGTTACTTTAATCCTGACTTCCTCCACAAACTCTTTAGCTGCTTGTTCGGCGATTTTTCCCTGCATTGATAGCTCATCCAAACCATCAAAAATTATTAGTAACCGTGACTCACCATTATTTAAATCCAAAGGATTATAAGGTAAAAAACCATCAAACTGAACAAACTCCCCTACAGATTTTGTTATATCACCTGTAAGATTAAATAAGTGAAGTGGAATATGAATAACTCGTATATCTCGTATTATATTTACTTTCGCTAACTGTGCAGCAAATATTTTTGTAAAAGAAGATTTTCCGCTACCAGGACCACCACTAATTAAACGTATGGCATCATCAGGATTAGCTTGCTGCAACCAATTTTCTAATTCCTGTTTCAGTTCAATTACAACTCGTTGATAATTTTTACCATCATTGATACCTGAATCTAATCTTTGCTTTGGTGAAAAATCTGTTTCATTCTCATAATAAGCACGCAGAGGTATATAAATATCTTTAAGACTAAAAGCTTCCAAAAACATTGGTTCAGCAATTCGTTTTTGTAGCCAAGCCTGATAACGTAACCATCCTTGTTCTACTTTATTTGCTTGAGTAAATGGCGTATCTAAAACTTCTTTAATAACAGCATAATCTTCGTTATTTTCTATCCACTGACTATTTAAAGCATTGACAAAGTAAGCAGTCAGACGATTACTAATACTCCTAGCTTCAACCTCCCTCTCAACGAAGTTTTCCAACCACTTACAAAAACCATCTTGAGCTGCTTTTACAATTGGTAAATCTGTCGGACGCTTAAAAAAATCATCATCTATAAGTAATTCTTCATTCTTGAGAGTAGAATTAAGTTGCTTGTATAAATCTTGTAAATTATCCGGCTTCCTAACTAAAAGTTCTTTATTTTCATCTAATAAATTCTGCATCCCTTGCATCAGAGAACGGATAATTAACAACCCAGCAATTTCTCCCGGTTTGCTATCAAGCCCTAGAGAACTAAGAATTTCTACCCCATTTTCAGCTAAATCATCCCACTTAAGAAAAGCACCATTAATAGCAGCTTTACTCAAAGAAGTAAAAAGTTCTTTCGGTTTTACCTTTATCTGTTTCTGTAACGCTGATGTAGGTTTTTCGACTTTAATTCCAATTTCCCTAGACATAGAAAAGTGACTAAATAAAGATGTATATTGACAATAAATAAATCGGCGGAAATAAATATAACTATGTTAGGAAACGTAAATATAGCCCTGAAACCTTTACCAATGACTAATGACAAATGACAAATGACGACCCTAACTGCTTCGCTTTATTTGTACCGACCTACTTAAATAATAAATTTTATACATTTTATCGTTTTTCTACCCCTCCGGACATCTTGCACCTGGGCTAAAAAGCGAGGCAGCGCGTTGCGGTGAGGTAGTGTGGTCTTGGGGGTTTCCCCCATGTAGCTTGCTTCCCCGAAGGGGTACAACTACCGAACCCGGAGGGAGGTCTCCTCCGTTGTAGCGACTGCCGGGGTTTCTTGCAAATCTCTCAGTCTCAAAACCTTA
>JAAUYD010129514.1_pt1 | contig 13448 bp, 10 predicted proteins | sample 7278101 | NCBI WGS metagenome assembly JAAUYD01 (sample SAMN14350128, study PRJNA611818) | marine sediment metagenome | isolation source: surface marine sediment (0.6m) | place: French Polynesia: Moorea | collected 2018-08
AAAGTGTTTCGTCCCTTTGCGGTGCCGGTCTTTTATTCACACTCGAACCGCCTTTTTTCTCCGGCAGCAGAAAAGGCTCTTCGCCTTCCAAAAGATCTCCCATTTCGGCCTCTATGGCATCGGGATCTTCGCCGGCCTCCATTCGTTTCAAAGCCTCCTGCATTCCCGCACCCAGCTCAAGTCCAGTCATGTCCGTGAGTTTGCGCATCAAATTGGCGGCCTGGCGTGGGTCATCTTCGTTGATATTTTCGGCTTCGCCTGCCAGCATTTGCATGGCTTTTTCCATTTTGTTCTCATCAAACGGAAGATCATCCATATCGCTGTCTTCCGTGGCCTTACCGGTAAATGCAAAGGCTGACATTTGTCTTGACAGTTTCCTGGTTTTACATTTAGGGCAATTGGGCTTTTTGGTTGTATTGATGGTTTTTGAGAAAAAATTGAATATGGTATTGCAATCATCGCAATAAAATTCATAAATCGGCATATGATTTCCTCCCTCATCATGTCGTCCAAATCCACAAGGTTTTGCAAGAATTTTAAAATTTGATCAAACCTTTGTCAATAATATTGCCAGTCAGATGGAAGTTATAATTTTGGTCTATTGACTGATATTGACTTGCCGTTCGGCATCTGCTATGCCACCTGGCATTAAAATTTTGCAGAAAGGATATTCATATTATGGAAAGAACACTGTCGATTATTAAGCCCGATGGGGTCCGGCGCAGCCTGATTGGGGAGGTCATTAAAATGCTTGAGCAGAACGATCTTAATATCGTGGCCATGAAAATGGTGCACATGACCAAGTCCCAAGCCAAAGGTTTTTATGCCGTGCATCGGGAGAGGCCTTTTTTCGAAGATCTGACGGATTTTATGAGTTCCGGGCCCGCTGTCGTCATGGTTCTGGAAGGGGAGAACGTCATTACCAAATATCGGGATTTGATGGGTGCCACAAATTACAAGGAAGCTGCCGAGGGTACGATTCGACAAAAGTTTGCCACTGACATCGAAAAAAACGTGGTTCACGGCTCCGACGCACCGGAAACGGCCTCCTTTGAAATATCATACTTTTTCAACCGCTTTGAAATTATCCGTTGATGCCCGATAAAATCAACCTGAAAAATATAGCCATTGTTTTGCACCGGACACGGTTTCCCGAAAATATCGGCGCCGCGGCCCGGGCCATTTGCAATATGGGCATCGGTCAGCTGGTTGTCGTCGACGCCCAAAATTGTGATCTGACGAAAATCTGCCGCATGGCTACCCATGCAGCGTCGGACGTGGTCGAACAAATGGCAGTCTACGACTCTTTGGATGCGGCGTTGGCCGATTTTAATTATGTGGTCGGAACCACCGCCCGCTTGGGTGGCCAGCGCAAGGTTGTCAGTTCACCTTCAAAACTGGGCGAAAAGCTATATCCCCTGTCACAGGCTAACCGGATCGCCCTCCTTTTCGGACCCGAAGACCGTGGACTTACCAACGTCGACATCCGGTACTGCGATTTGTTGGTCAACATTCCCACGGCCGATTTTTCTTCACTCAACCTGGCTCAAGCGGTCATGATCCTGTGCTATGAGTTGTTTTGCTTCAGCAGTGGTAAGTCTGGAGAGTTTGCTCCGCGTCTGGCGAAACAAGTTGAGCTTGAGGCCATGTATGAACAGCTAAAAGATGTTCTGGTTCGAATCAGTTTTATCAATCCGGACAACCCGGACTATTTTATGAACAATCTGCGCCATTTTTGCTCTCGATTGCAGCTGCGGGCCAAGGAAGTGCAAATTGTCCGCGGCATTTGCCGCCAGATTCTCTGGTATGGCAAGAAATGCTACCGGGATGGACTGAAAGAAAAGAATTCGAAGTGTTAGCTTTAATTACCAAGAGAGGAACTAATTACTGAAAAAACTGAATAACGTGAACATCTAACGTTGATGGTTTCGTAAAAAAGTCTTAAAATATACTTTAGCTTCGGCTCCTTGGGTTCAGGTCGCCAGAATCCTCTCCACCACCGCAGCGCCCATCTCGGATGTTCCCACAGCCTTGAGCTTGTCTGACGCTATGTCGACGGTGTGAATACCGGCGTCCAGAACATCAGCTACCGCGTTTTCAACGGCATCAGCGGCCTCTTGTTGGCCGACGCTGATTCGCAACATCATGGCCGCCGAAAGTATCTGGGCAACCGGGTTTGCGATCCCCTGGCCGGCAATGTCGGGAGCGGACCCACCGGCCGGTTCAAACAGCCCGAAATTGCTTTCGTTGATGCTGGCCGATGGCAGCAGACCCATGGAGCCGGTCAGCATGGCACATTCGTCCGATAGAATATCCCCAAACATATTGCCACAGAGCAGCACATCAAATTGATGCGGATCTTTTACCAATTGCATGGCAGCGTTGTCGATATACAGGTGATTGAGTGCGATGTCTTTGTGCTGTTGGCCGACCTCACTGACAACCTCACGCCACAGCACCATGGATGACAGCACATTGGCTTTGTCAACCGATGTTACCCGTTTCCGTCTGGATCTTGCCAAGTTAAATGCCTTTTCGGCAATTCTTTCGATCTCATTTCGTCGATATACCATGGTATCATAGGCCCTTTCTTCCGGGCCGCTGCCCTCGCGTCCCTTGGGCCGACCGAAGTAGATACCCCCGGTAAGCTCTCTTACACAAAGGATGTCGAATCCGTCACCCACAATATCCGGATGAAGGGGGCTCGAATGTACCAGGGCTTTGAAGACTTTTGCCGGCCTCAGGTTGCAGAATAGCTCGAAGTGTTTGCGCAAAGGCAGCAATGCGGCCCGTTCCGGCTGCTGATCCGGCGGCAGCGATTCCCAACGGGGTCCACCGACCGAACCCAATAAAATGGCATCGCTGTCTTCGCACAGGCTGAGGGTTTGGTCAGGCAGGGCAGTACCATGCCGATCATAGGCCACACCGCCGATGTCGGCATACTGGAAGTCCAGTGAGATATTAAATTTTTCACAGGCGGCGTCGAGAACCTTAATCGCTTCCATCATAATCTCCGGGCCAATGCCGTCACCGGCTAAAATAGCAACCTTTTTCATAATTTCACTTTTAAACGTAATTTTTATGGGGCTTTCATCATCTCACTGATTCCGCACTCTGCATTCCACCTTCCCGCCGGGGCGTAGGCCCCGCCCCTATGGCTTCCGGCTCGCAGAGCCTTCAGCTCGGAGAGGCCGGAGGCCGAATTCATTCTAGTCCGTGTCGGATTTCAGCACCGCCAGAAAAGCGGATTGAGGGATCATGACACTGCCGACCATCTTCATTCGTTTTTTTCCTTTTTTTTGTTTTTCCAGTAATTTGCGTTTTCGGGTAATGTCACCTCCGTAACATTTGGCGGTGACGTCTTTGCGGAAGGCGGATACGGTTTTGCGGGCGATAATATTGCCGCCGATGGCTCCCTGAATGGCTATTTTGAACATCTGCCGTGGAATTTCATCACGCAGTTTTTCGCAGGCGGTCCGGGCTCTAGCGACGGCATTGTCTCGATGCACTAGCTGGGACAGGGCATCCACCCGCTCCCCATTGATTAGAATGTCCATTTTGACGAGATCCGTTTGTCTGAAATCGATGATATCATAGTCAAAGGAACCGTACCCCTGGGTAATCGACTTTAGCCGGTCGTAAAAATCATAAATGACTTCGGCCAGCGGTATTTCAAAAATCATTTCCAGGCGATCGCTGGTGAGATATTGATAATTTTTGTTGGTTCCGCGCCGTTCGAGGCAAAGCTTCATAACCGCCCCCATGTAGCGATCCGGCACGATGATAGACGCCCGGATGTAGGGCTCCCGGGTGTGCTCGATCAAGGTGGGATCGGGATAAAGGGCCGGGTTGTCAATGGTTTGCTCCGTGCCGTCATTCATAAACAATTTATACTGTACCGAGGGTGCGGTCAGGATCAGAGAGAGGCCGTACTCCCGCTCGAGCCTTTCCTGGACAACTTCCAGGTGCAGTAACCCTAAAAATCCGCAGCGGAATCCGAAGCCCAGGGCAACGGAGGTGTCTTTTTCATAAATCAGGGCGGCATCGTTTAGCTTGAGTTTTTCAAGGGCGGTCACCAATTCTTCGTAACCATCGGAGGCCACCGGATAGATGGAAGAAAAAACCACCGGTTTGGCCTCTTTGAAGCCGGGCATGGGTGCATCGCAGGGATCTTTTTTTAAGGTGATGGTGTCGCCGCAGCGGGTATCGCTGACAGTTTTGATTCCGCCGATCATGTATCCGACCTGTCCGGCGGTCAGCCGTTTTTGTTTGATCATCTCCAGCTGGAAAATGCCGACTTCTTCGACTTTGTAGGCGGCATTGTTGGACATAAAAGAAACCACATCACCCTTTGCAATTTGCCCCTGAAATACACGAAAATGGACGACCGTGCCACGGTAAGAATCATAGTGGGAGTCAAAAATCAGTGCTTTCAAGGGTTTGGTTGCATCTCCAGTCGGGGGCGGTAATTTCTGAACGACTGCCTCCAGTACGTTTTCAACCCCGATGCCCTCTTTGGCAGAGACGAGTATGGCGTCTTCCGGGTCGAGACCGAGATCGTCATGGATCTGGTTTTTTACCCGATCGATATCTGCGGAAGGCAGATCAATTTTATTGATGACCGGGATAATTTCCAGGTCGTGTTCCATGGCAAGGTACAGGTTGGCCAGGGTTTGAGCTTCGACTCCCTGGCTGGCATCGATCACCAGCAGCGCACCTTCGCAGGAGGCCAGAGAGCGCGATACCTCGTACGTGAAATCCACATGCCCCGGGGTATCGATGAGATTTAAAAAATACGACTTTCCGTCCTCGGCGGTATACGGCAGACATACCGTCTGGCTTTTGATGGTGATTCCCCGCTCGCGCTCAATATCCATCGTATCAAGAATTTGGTCCTGAAAATCCCGATCGGATATGATATCGGTGATCTGAATCAAGCGATCCGAAAGGGTTGATTTGCCGTGATCAATATGGGCGATAATACTGAAATTTCTGATATTTTGCATGTGTTCGGCTGTAAGAAAAATATACGGATGTTTATGATTCCTCCATATACCAAAATGGAGGGGCCTTAGCGCTAAAAGGTAGTTGACACTGTACTGGTTTCTCGCTATAGTATGTCACAATAATTAATAAATTTAGACTTTTATCAATTTTCTCGCGTGCCTGTCAAGTCTGCAGTCATTTTCTGTCATTCTGATTGGGAACTCACATGGCGCTTTCCCCAGCCGACACCCGCATCCTTATCGTTGATGACGATGTTGCCGTACGCAATACCATGTATGAGTATATCAAAACCGCCGGGTATTTACCTGAAACGGTCTCCTGTGCCGAGGATGCTCTCGAACTTTTAAGAAAACACAACTTCCACGTCGTCATTACCGACATCATTCTACCTGCCATGGGTGGCCTGGAGCTGACAAAATTAGTTAAAAGGGACAATGCCTCAGATGTCATCGTGATGACCGGCTACAGCGATGACTATTCCTATGAAGAAGCGATTAACATCGGCGCCAGCGATTTTGTCATCAAACCGGTTCGGCTCGAGGAGCTGCTGCTGAGGCTCAAAAGGGTACTCAAAGAGCGCGAGCTTACCAATGAACGAATCCGCATGATGGAGAAGCTGCAAAAGCTCGCCATCACCGACGGTCTCACTAGACTGTACAATTCAAGATCTTTCTACTCCCAGCTGGAGCAGGAGATCGACCGAATCAAACGTTACCGGCATCCTTTGACCCTGCTGGTGCTCGACATCGATCACTTTAAAGACTACAACGATAAATACGGCCATCTTGAAGGCGATAAGGTCCTGGTTCGTTTCAGCCAGATTATTCGGTCCTGCTTGAGGACCAATGACTCCGCATACCGGTATGGCGGTGAAGAGTTTACGGTAATACTGCCGGAAACTGCGGGCGAGGAAGCCAGAACGGTTGCTCAGCGAATTCGTGCTGCTTTGGAGGCTGAGCCGTTTATTCCGAAGGATGGAGAAGTCGTGACGGTCACCATCAGTATCGGGGTCACCGAATACCATCCCAAGGAGGAGCTGTCGACCTTCATTCAGCGGGCCGACGAGGCCATGTACTGCTCGAAACGCAGCGGTCGCAACAAGGTTTCCATGCTGTACGCGGATGCTTCCTCCGACGCTGATGGCAAGACCTGATCAGCTCTCCATCTCCTTGATCCGATCCAGATTGGTTTGAATCTTCTGCTGTTTTTCCAGCAACGTGCCTTGTTTTTCCTTCACTTTTTCAACCACATCGGCCGGTGCTTTGCTCAAAAATCCTTCATTGTTCAATTTATTTGACACTGTCGCCAGCTCTGCGGTCAGTTTCTTGATTTCTTTTTCCAGCCGCTTGGATTCTTTGGCGAAATCTATGACGCCCTCCAGCAAAACAAAAATGGAGGCATTATTGACTACCGCTGTTGCCGATGATTTGGGCTTTTGACCGGCATTTTGGATTTCCAACGAGCCCAGCCGGGCAAGATTGATTATCAGGTCCTGATGGGCATCCAATATATCCCGGGTGTCTTGGTCCTCGGATTGTATCAGAACCTGCAAGGTCTGGGTCGGTGAAATATTCATTTCTCCGCGCACATTGCGGACCCCGGTGATGACATCCATCAAAGCAGCCATTTTTGATTCTGAATTCCGCAGCAACGTCGTATCGGCTGCTTTGACCCGCTGCGCGGGATACTCGGCTTTCATTATTGAACCGTTCGTTCCCGGTAAGTGATGCCAGATTTCTTCTGTCACAAACGGAATAAAGGGATGCAGCAATATAAGGGTGTCGCGCAGAACCCGCCACAGCGCGGCTCGGGTCGTTTCCTTGGCTTGGGGGCCTTCTTTGTCGTAGAGGGCTGGTTTAATGGCTTCAAGGTACCAATCGCAGAATTCGTGCCACACGAAATTGTAGAGGTTCCCGGCAGCTTCATTGAAACGATAATCATCCAGGGCATCGGCCACCTCTTTGGTTACCCGGTCCAGGCGAGAGAAAATCCATTGGTCTGGTAAGGACAGATTCTGCAGATTTAAATCCTCATAACCGCTGTCAAGATGCATCAGGGAAAATCGGGCGGCATTCCAAAGCTTGTTGATAAAATGCCGATAGCCGTCAACTCTCCGTTCAGACATCTTGATATCCCGTCCCTGGGCGGCAAAAGCAGCCAGGGTGAAGCGGAAGGCATCCGTCCCGTAGCGCTCGATGACGTCGAGGGGGTCGATCACATTGCCTTTTGATTTGCTCATTTTCTTGCCGTCTTCATCCCTGACCAGGGCGTGCACGTAGACGTCTTCAAAGGGAATGTCATCCATAAAATGGATGCCCATCATCATCATGCGGGCTACCCAGAAAAACAGAATATCTAATCCGGTAAAGAGCACGGATGTGGGATAGAAGGTTTTCAGCAGCGGTGTTTGATCCGGCCATCCCATGGTCGAAAAGGGCCACAGCGCCGAGCTGAACCAGGTGTCCAGCACGTCGGTTTCCTGTATGAGCTTATCCCCATTGCAATCCGGGCAGGTTTGCGGTGTTTCCATCGCCACCACCACCTTGCCGCAGCCTTCACATGTCCAGGCCGGGATCTGGTGACCCCACCAGATCTGGCGGGAGACGCACCAGTCCCGGATATTGTTCATCCAGTCATAGTAGGTATTCGTCCACATTTCAGGAATGACTCTGGTCTTGCCGGTTTCAACTGCGGCGATGGCTTTTTCCGCCAGGGGCTTCACACTCACAAACCATTGTTTTGACAGGTTCGGCTCTACGACGGTCTTGCATCGATAGCAGTGCCCGACGCTGTGTTGATAGGCTTCGACCTTAACCAGTTTGCCCTGTTTCTCCAGTTCCTTGATGACTGCCTCGCGACACTCAAAACGATCCATTCCTTCAAACATACCGGCCAGCTCGGTCATGTTGCCATCATCGCTGATAACTTTGACGCTATCAAGATTATGGCGGGCGCCGATTTCGAAGTCATTGGGATCATGGGCCGGGGTGACTTTCAAGCCCCCGGTGCCAAATGACATGTCGACATAGGTATCTTTGATGATGGGAATCTCCCGTTCCATTAATGGCAGGATCACCGACTCGGACTCGATGTTCCGGTAGCGTTCATCTTCGGGATTTACCGCAACGGCCGTGTCGCCCAACATGGTTTCGGGCCGGGTGGTTGCCACGACAATGCCGCCGGACCCATTCGGGTAGGGATAGAGGATGTGGTAGAGATGGCCGTCGTGCTCCTCATGCTCGACTTCGAGATCCGCCAGGGCTGTGTGACACCGGTGGCACCAGTTGATAATGTAATTGCCGCGGTAAATCAGGCCCTCTTCGTAAAGCTGAACGAAGACCTTGCGCACCGCCCGGGAAAGGCCCTCATCCATGGTGAACCTCTCCCGCTTCCAGTCGCAGGAAGCTCCCAGACGTTTGAGCTGATTGATGATGGCGCTGCCGTATTTTTCCCGCCATTGCCAGACAGCCTCAATAAACTTTTCACGGCCCAGTTGATGGCGATCGGTCCCTTGCTGAGCCAGGTTTTTTTCAACCACGTTTTGGGTCGCAATACCGGCATGATCCGTACCCGGCATCCACAGGACATTGTCGCCTTGAAGCCGTCGATAGCGGCACAATATATCCTGCATGGTGTTGTTCAAGGCATGACCCATGTGAAGAACTCCCGTTACATTCGGGGGCGGAATCACGATGGCATAGCTTTTCTGCGGGCTTTGTTCGACGGCGGCAAACAGCTGTTCATCCTCCCAGAACTTATACCAGCGCTTTTCGACCTCATGGGGTTCATAGCTCTTATCAAATTGTTTGAGACTCATCTGTGTTTTGCTCCTTCGTGTCCGATTCGGCTATACATATCACCATCAATAGATTTTCAAATAATATTATAGTACGGCTACCGAGTACCAAAAATGTATCGATACAGTAGCGTATATCCCCTATTGTCTTTTTTTTTGTGCCCTTCCGTGCTAGGGGCAACACTTTTATTGGAAAAATAAAACAGCGATTATAAATTAAAGACTCTTAATTTACCAGCGCTTTTTCAATTACGGGATTTAAACGAAAACTCTATTATGGCAGGGTGCCATGAAACAACTTGCAGCGTTGATCGTTTTGAGGTTACCAATTTGGGGCTGATTCAGATATCGTCTTCAAAAGAGCTGTCATTAAGGAGGGATTCTTTTAGCTTGTCAATTTCTCTTTTAACTGTTCTTTCGATAATTTCGTAGATGATATGTTCAATCCGACCGGCTAATTTTTCGTTGATGATGCGTTCGATAGCCTGGTCGATTTGCTCGGAGGAAATCGTTGGAAGGCCTTCCGCATTGGGTGCCGACGATTTTTTTGGCATGCCTAGTTCCATTTCGTTGTTGGATTCATTTGAGAACGGTCGGTCGGGTCGATCAAAATTTCCTACCCCCGACGTAAAAGAAGCCGCGGTCACAGCTAAATCCGGATCCATCTCGGGAAATTTTTCGTCGGCCTGCGGGATGTCGTTGCCAATCTCGAAGTTCTCTTCCAACGGGTCGTCAATAAACCGACCCAATTCAGCCTCCTCGGCTTCTTCTTCTACCTCTGAATCTTCATCCCCAATATCGAAAAGCTCTAGAAAATCCTCATCCTTCAAATCTGATGGATCCAAAAGATCGGCATTCTCAAGGCTTTCTGCGTCAATTTCAGCAAAGTGCTGATCAAATTCAGTGATTTCAATTATGTCGTCTAGCGAATCATCCTCGTGGTCTTGCAGATCTGCCAAGGGCTTAATTTCTTCATCTTCGGTGAATGTTTGGGTCAGTTCGGAAGGCATTGGAATGATTTCATCGTCCCTGATCTGATCATCATCGTCGGGGAAAAAATCAATCTCTTCATCATCTATTTCGTATTCAAGTTCGTTGTCCTGATCATATTGATCCCGGAAATCATCTCCCGACATCTCAATGGCATCATCATCGATAATCACCGCTGATCCACCATTCGCAGCATCCTGACCGTCATCCATGATGAATAGTTCCTCATCACCGTGAGGTTCAGACCCCGCGCTTTCGGTCATGCCGATCCGTTCTCCCCTCCCGGCATCTTGACGGTTCCTGGTTGTCAAGGAATCATTGGGCATAGATGTTTTCGTATTTTCTTCGAAAATGATCGTATCTTCCTCACCGCCGGATGCGGGGCTTTTAGAGGATGCTATATTTAGCTGCCTTTTGGGTTCAATTTTGACCTCGTCTACGAGATCAATGATGGGCTCATCATCGAGAAGATCGTCCGGGACATTTTTTTCTTTAGGATCTTTTCTTTCGGTCATGGTCGCTACCATTCGGACAAGGATTTACCTTGAACTGATTAAAATATTTACAAATTCCTATAATTTTTGGGAAAATTATCATAGGGCCTAATCCGTGTCAAGATAGTTCTATGAATGACATTCAATCATAGAAGCTATCACGACCGCGTATTTTCATATTGGATTCGGTGGAAATAATTCCGAAATGCCATTTCAAGAAAAAGCATTTGCAGAATATTACGATCGGTTATACTTAATCCTTAAGTAAATGATTACACAATTACGGTGACATATTAAATTAAGATGGTGGTGAAATTATTCTGCTCGTATGACACTACAAGTGCTCTAAGGGATTAGGCTTAAAATATGCGACATTTTTATATTCATTCATCTGCGACGCCTGGTTCTGTTGTTGCAATCGAGAATTCGGAAGCCCATCATATTAAAAACGTGCTGAGGTTAGCGCCGGGTGCCGCGATCAAGCTTTTGGACGGCACCGGGTATGAATATGAGGCTGTGATCAAAGATTTGTCCGGCGTTGAGGTGAAGGTTGAGATCCGCAGCAAGGTTCGAGTAGCGACCGGATCCAAGGTTCAGATCGTGGTAGCCCAGGCATTTTTAAAAGATAAAAAGATGGATGAGCTTTTGCGGAGACTCACTGAACTGGGCGTCACCGGGTTTATCCCTTTTTCTTGCCGGCGTGCAATTGCAAAACCCGATGCAAAACGACTTGCAGGTCGAACGCAGCGATGGCATCGAATCGCCGCCGAAGCCCTCAAGCAGTGCCGACGACCCGATCTGCCTGAAATTGGCGATGCCCATTCTTTTGAAGAGATCCTGGAAGTTGGCAAGACTTGCGATCTGAGCATCGTTTTCTGGGAAAAGGAATCCATTTCTCTTCTCAACACCATTGAGGCGGATGAATACCATCCACTTAAACGGATTTTACTGATGATGGGTCCTGAAGGCGGGTTTGCCCGACAGGAAGTTGAAATGGCCAAAGACGGGGGGTTTGTCGTGGCCGGTTTAGGCCCGCGCATTTTGAGGGCCGAAACCGCGACCCTCGCTGCCTGTGCTATTGTTCAATATCTCTTTGGTGATATGGGACCAAAAAAAATTTGTTGACAAAAATTCAGGCGTCTAATAGTAAAAGGTTTTTCAAATTTGAACGTTATTAACGTTCAAATGCCAAAATGCCGAGGTAGCTCAGTCGGTAGAGCAGGGGACTGAAAATCCCCGTGTCGGCAGTTCGATTCTGTCCCTCGGCACCATCAATTCAGGCACTTACGAAAATTTTCGTAGGTGCTTTTTTTGTTTAAAGGGATCCCAAAACGGGCACAATTGACATTGGGTGTGAATTTAACCTTCCGATATAATGTCAGAATTTTTTAAGGACATGGGGATTATAATTCCCCGTGCCCATAAATACGGCAGGGTTTGAACCTGTCTATCTATTAGTAACTGAGTGAATGAGGATTGCCTTCACAATCCTGTTTGAAATATTAATCAAAACGTAATAAGGTACCAATAGAAACTGGATCTAAATCCACATATGAGGTCGTAAAATGATAGATAGAATAACTATTGATTCAGAAATACACTTTGGAAAACCTTGCATTGCAGGAACGCGCATTACGGTGCAAAGTGTTCTTGAGTTGCTAATCGAGGGCCTATCCTTCAAAGAAATCACTCAAAATTACTATCCCGAGCTTGAAGATGATGACATTCGCGCCTCTATTCAATATGCTATCGCACTTGTCGCTTCTGAAGATATTCACCTTGCGAGAGAGCCAATATGAAATTTTTGCTCGATCAAGACGTTTATGCGACAACACTGCGTTTTTTGAGTGGATTGGGGCACGATGTTATTCCGGTTGCTCAAATCGGGCTTGCGCGGGCGACGGATGAGGATTTACTTAAAACAGCTCACGATCAAAATCGAATATTTGTAACGCGAGACAGAGACTTCGGCAATCTTGTTTTTGTCAAAGGCTTAGGTGCTGGAGTTCTTTACTTACGTATATTGCCTTCAACTCAGAATTCAGTGCACGATGAACTTGAGCGGGTTTTGAAAGCATATTCTGAAGTTGAGCTGAAAAATGCATTTGTAGTTATTGAAGCAGGCGGACACAGATTTCGGAAGCCTCTGAATTAATCAGCCATTAAAATAAATACAAGGGCAACTTGAAAAGAGCTATATCAGCTCAACGATTGGATCGTATTTATGGTCACACAGATAATCCAATTGCTTTCATATCACGCCAGAGATTTCGGCGGCGATTATGTTTTTTACGCCACCGGGAAACTAAAGTTTTGTAGGTATTTTGATTCAGTTCATGTAGGGACTTGCACCAAGCGGCATGATCGGTATAATCTGATTTATAGGCATCTGCCGGATCGGGCATGATCAGGTGCAGATGTTCTTTCCATACTTCCATCGCCATCTTAAGGCTTAGACCGGCATTCATTTTCTTTAAACCCCTGCACCGAAAATTCCCGAAGAGGTCATCTGCAGATGCTTCTGCCGGAAGGGCGGTTTTGCAAAAGACCGGATATTTTTGTACAAGACGTTTGCTGTCGGGCAAATCCGAAGTCAGACGGGCCAGCAAGTGCCACTGTTTTTGGAAGATTCTCTTGTCTTTCCTCAAATTGTTCAGCCAATCGTTAAGTTTATTCGAAAACCACTTTTGTTTCTTTTTCGGGTCCAAACTCGCATCTATCAACCAGTGAACCCAGGAATCTGAAACGCTAGGAGAGTCCATATAGCGAGAGAAGCTGCGATTCGCCATTTCAGTTTTCCACTGTTCAAAAATCGGATCTATGGTCTTTTTTGTTTTGGGTCGGATCACGCGTTTGTATTCTCTGATGACCGCCTCACAGTCTTCCGGCAGCCGAATTATGGTACCTTGAAATTGGGCGGCTGCCCCTCGCTGTGAATTACCCAGATTCAGAGAGACCTCACTCCACACCAGCAATAGGGCCGCGATATCCTCTTGGCCATCTTCCATGTAATAATCCATCTGATCCAATAGCAGGGATGATTCCGGGTACCATTTTGCCTTTCTTTTTCTCTTCAGGAATCTGGAAAACGTTTTCACCAGCCACTGCTCCGCTTCCTGTAATTCCTTCCGGTTAATCGCATCATCGATCAACGGATGACC
>JAAUYD010136153.1_pt1 | contig 13448 bp, 7 predicted proteins | sample 7278101 | NCBI WGS metagenome assembly JAAUYD01 (sample SAMN14350128, study PRJNA611818) | marine sediment metagenome | isolation source: surface marine sediment (0.6m) | place: French Polynesia: Moorea | collected 2018-08
GTGTGGGGATTTATACACCAGGCCGCCCCTGAGCTTATCCAAACGCCAGTGGGGTATCCCCTGACCCTTAAGAGGACGAACGATCAGGCATCAGTAGCGGCTATCGGCCGCGTCTTGGAACGGGAAAAAGCCACCCCCAAGCGGTTTTATAAGGCTGTATATTGGGAAAAACCCGGACATGGAGGCCTCTATCCTGTGCTGGCCATGGCAAACGCCGGGTTTGCTTGGCACTCCACATTGCACCTACCTGCCAATAATTTTAAATGGCTCAACCCTACGACAGATATCCCTACGTTGGCGCGGCTCGGTGCATCCATCGTCATTTCAAAATGGCCGCACACCCACCAACAGCTCCAAGAGATTGGAAAGTACGGCCGGCATTATGTTTATCGGGTGCTCGGAAATGCCCTTGCACCTGTGGCGATTGAAGGACCGGGAAAAGTATCAGTTCGGGTCTGGGAGCCCGAGCAACGGACGGTGCGCGTATCAGGATCGACCCCAGACACCAGCCTGGCCTTTTTCATGCCGCCTTATCGCAAGTGGCACGCCAGCCAAGGGGGCCAGACCCTGGAGTTGCACCGGGTGCGTTCGGGAAATTTGGTTTTGACAGAAATCTCGAACGTCCGCGACGGCGAGCTCGTTTTATCGTATCGAGATAGCCTTTTGGAGACGGTGCTTTCCATTATCGGCATCCTCATCGTTATGGCGTGCGCGGTCGGTCTCGTACTGTCACCCAGACCTGTGCCGAGTTTTTTACCTGAAGATAGGAGACAATCAGCATATCGTTATTTGGCCATTTCCCTTGGCCTATTGGTGCTTTGCGGGGCTGTACTCATCGCAGCAGGCGGCCGCAGCGCTGCTGAACAGGAGTGGATATCAGACGGCCCCAGGGGCACGGCCCTTCTTTCCGTGCTTCACCGGCAGGGACCCTCGAAAATCGCCTACACCCCTCAAAATTATTGTGTAAAATCCTATGTGAGAAATCCGGATTGGACCTGCGCGGTCCAGGATTTGAAGCCCGGGCTCACTGCAGCGCGCCGGAGGCAGGGCAAAATACCGTCGTGTTTCGCCGTTGGTGTGCCCCCAGAAGGCCGCACGCGGGTGGTGTTTGACCTGCCTGGCAAAACAAACCAAATCAAGGGGCGGTTTCACCTCATTTCAAAGGGTGTCGTTACCGGTCATTTGGATTTTGGGCCGATAGCGTCAGGTGCGAAACCCATCGGCACTGCCGGTAAAAGCGGCACCTATTTCCAGACAGCTGTCCCATCTGACGCACAGCAGGTGACATTCGAGTTCTCGAGTCAGACCAAGGCCCGCATCTGCCTCGAAGCAGTGGCCATATCAAGACCAAGTCCTTGACTGAGTTTCTTTGAATATTTCTCTATTCTTCCGCCTGAAAAAAACTGGGGATAGATCAGGGTTTATCCCCGTTTTGAAAAGCCAGACATGTCAAGATATTACACGTGAGGGGATAAACCCTTCACCTACAAGCATTTGGACGCTTGTCACTGGTTTCTGAGAAGTCAAACCTCATATTCCAGAGTATCCAGCAGAAGGGGTCTTCTAATGAGGATTCGGCGTGGGCAGTGATTGGACAGCGGCGTAATCCGCGTCAGTCGCAGCGCGCAAGATGCGATAGACAGAGCTGAGCGCGTGATAGGTGTAGTCGATGCGCTGTTTGTTGTGATTCATGCAGTACCGCACACCGCCTTTTGCCTTCTTGGGATTGGGGTAGTAGTAGTCGTTCTCACCCAACCGAACCTGTTGCTGAAGGATGAATCGGGCACTTGTCAGCGCTCCCTTGCGCAGGCGATCGATGATATGGGGCTCGGCACCGGCACGGCGGGCCAAATCAAACGACGCAGCCGTGCCTTCTGTGTAAACAAACGTATGCATCGCCGGTAACTCGTCCAGCACTTTCATATACCCGCCCAGGTAATCCGGAAAGAACGCTCTGGTTTCGTCGAATTGAAACGTATCCAATATCCAAAGGGACACCAGATTGGACGCCTCGACATAGGCAGGGTCGGGGTCATAGCGGTACATCTCGTCCAGGGCCATTGCCATCCAAGGTTGGAATTGGACCAGGTTTTTTCGATGCTTCTCCTCGTAGGTGCCGTCTGAAAGCCGTTTTGCCATCTGATCTTTAAACCACTCGAGATTGGCTTTAAATGATTTTTTGAACGCCACGCGATACCGCTCCTCCTTGGTTTCACCGTAAAGCCGGGCCACAGCGTACAGGATCTCTCCAGGGTAGATGGAGTTCCTCGTGCCGTAGAAATGACTCTGGGTACCGACGTAGTAGTGGTGAAAATTACCCGCCTCGTCATCTTGCATGTAGAGGAGAAAGTTTGCCAGGCCGGTGAGGACTTTTTCCCGCTCAGGGCTGAGCTGCCAACCCGCGCGTTTGTACTGGGTGTATCCGAGTATGGAGACGGCTGCCGAGCCCATCTTGGCAGACCAATCCCCGCTTTGAGGCGCTTCGAACTCGATAATGGCCACGTCAGGGCCGGGCAAGGGTTTGCCCATCCAGCTCGTCGCGCTGTTGTCAATTTCGCCATTGCCGTGGCGCGGCGGGCCACCCCAGCGGATGTGGTTCTCTATGAATCGCATCCCTGCTTCTGCTTTTTCCCGAAGTTTTGGATCTGGTGCAAATTCATGGACCAGGGCCATTGAAAACGGACCGAGACAATGGCGAACCATGTTGTACTCTTCATTCTCTTCGTCTTTGGTGGGAAAGTAGCGATAGACATATCGCCCGTTGGGATGGGTTTGATTGTCAGCTATCCAATCGCCCAGTCCCTTGAGCGATGCGATCATGGTTTCTCGATTGACCTCAGTCATCTTTGGCACGTGGGGAGAGGCCCGGTACAGGTCCTCGATGTCCCCGCTCGGAGCACGCTCCCGCCAATGAACCGTGCGGAACCTATCGAACGGCACATCCGCGTCCTGCCAGCGATCCTCATCCTTCAGCTTGAGTTTTTTGGTGATTCTTTCAAAGAGGCCACTTACCAAGCGATAGTTGTTTGTGATGGAATACCAGGGCGGTACATAGTGGCGCCGCTTGCCTGCTGCCATGCGAATGCCGTAAATGCCAGGTTCGATAATGCGCCAGAGAAAAATACGGTCTCGCGGACCGATAAAGGTTCCCCAATCGTAAAGGATTTCGAGTTCGATGGTAATTTTCTGGGCCAGTGCTTGTTCCAGTTGGCCGTGTTGCTCAATCAAGCTGGATCGCTTGTTGTAGTATCTGCGCGCTTTCTGTCCCAATTTCTTAGCCGTGTCAGCCAAGGTCGAAGTAGTGACCGTGTGGTACGAAATATGCCTGGATTGAAGGGGTCGTACGGTGAGTATCCCTGTCCATTTACCTCGTTTTTTCACGACGTCCGGTGTATTTGGCGGTACAAAGCCCGGACCGCCACCAAATGCATCTCGCGCGATACTGGTAAGGGTTCGTTTGGCATCGATCGAGAGTTCGAGGGGCGGATCGCCGATTTCATAGTAAAAGAGCTTTTTGCTCATCAGTTTGGCTGAAAAGCGGCCCGCCGGACGCGCCAATGCCAGGCGGTTTGTTACCGTTGTTTTTGGTAGTGGATTCCGCTTTGCAATCGATGGATCGACCAGTACGCAAGAGATACCCGCGTCCTTGAGCGCGGTGGTAACCGCGTCGACGTCAGTTCCTTGGAGCAGGTCGGCGAGTTTGTCTACCTGATCGACGCCGATGATTTCAGTACCAGGGGCCTTTATTTTAAGGGCCGACGGTCCGATGGCGAGCATCTTTCCTTTGCCATTGATTTTTTCTTGAAATGCCTCTGTTACATCCGCGAGGCCGAGGAAGTCAGAGATGGACCCGGAGATGTCAGACGATGCATCGCCCCCTTCCCTGGCAATCCACAGGGCAATGGCTGCGAGGAGCACCACCGCGATAATCAACATCACACTCGGCCCTGATCTTCGCTGTTTGACTGGATTGTTAGTTTGACTGGTTGTCATGAACAGCAACTCCTTCTCTCATAGCTTAAACGGATACCGGATGGTGAGGTTTTGATCTGATTTGGGAAACCGTGCGGACCGCACTGCCTTTGCTGCGCACGTGCCAACGGGCGTGCCGGCAAACGGTCCGGTCGCCACAGCCGTGATCACGCGCCCAGTGGGTCCGATGACCACTTTCAAGGTTATGGTTCCCCTCTTCTCCTTTGCGCACTGTCGCACGCGGGCGGCCACTGAGCGCATGCCTGCTTGAACGTCGGATCGGTCCAATACTTTTTTTCTCGCTTGGGTCGTCCCATTGCCACCAGGCCTGGATGCCGCGGCCTTTTTAGGGACGCGCGCGGTCGGTGCAGAACCGCCCAAAAGCGCTTCGATGTCATCTTTGCCTGTTTTCGAGGTCCCACTTGACCGCTGTGTGGTCTCACTGACGGCATTGTTTTTATTTGAGCGCTTTGGTTTTTTAGCGCTAACACTGGTTTTTTGTTTGGTCGTAGGTGCGGTGCGCTGGGCTGAATCTTCGCTCACTGCTGCTGGCTTCTCAGCGTTTTCTGGCGATGATTTTTCAGCGGGATGGACCTTTTCATGCGCCTCTGGGGGCGCGGTCTTGTCTACCGGCTCAATGCCCTGCAACGCGATCTGCGGGGGCGCGTTGGTTTTGTTTTGCAGGGCGGTCACCTGATCCTGAAGCAATGCTATCTGGTCATCGGTGGCCTTGTCAGCATCTCTATTAGAAATCGCGCCAATAGCGACGGCAATGATACCCACTGCAACTGCAACCCCCACTGGGATGCCGATTATCAGGCGCTTGTCCTTAACCCTGCTGTCTGGCTGAAGCACTGGTGCGAATGAGTTGGTGGATAGCTCGACGAGGTCGTCTATATCCTCTTCGGCTTTCTCCTCGCGCCCCTTGGCCAGGGTCTGCATATCGATGAGCCCTGAAGCGGTATCATTGGGATCGGCAGCCTCGGGTTGGACCGCGTGGTTCCGAATATCTGCGCGCTGGGCATCGGTTAATTGCAGGGCTGCGTCAGCCGGCGAAGCAAAGGCTGTTTTTGCGATTTTGGCTGCATTGTCCAACGCTGAAACCGCATCTTGTAAGGCTGCATCGCCCTTTACGGCGTCTGCGACAGCTGGTTTTTCACCGTCGTCGAGTTCTCCGAGCACGTATGCGGTGAGTGTCTCGTCGTCAATTGGCCGGTTCATTGATTTCATTGGCGATTCTCCCTGGCCACCTCTGCATTGGGGTTCAACCGGTCGCGCACCGCACATAGGGCAGTGGTAATCAAACCGCTCACACTGCTTAGGGACTTGCCCATGACCTGACTGATTTCCCGATAGGTCAACTGGTCTTGAAACTTCAGGCGAAATGCCTCTTGATGGGGTTTTGACATGGCGGCCAACACCTCGCTGATGAGTTCAAATGCCTCTCGGTGAGCAGCCAGGTCACTGGGGCCCGCGGTTTCGGTTGGGATAGGATCAAGAGAGGTCGGCTGTGCCATGCGGCCCTCCTTTTTCTGCACATCGAGGGCGCGATTGCGACACACCGTGAACAGCCAAGCGGCCAGGTGCCCCTCGACGCGCTCCCGATCGGCTTTGCAAAGCTTTAAAAACGTATCTTGCACCACATCCCTTGCAGTTTCGATGTTCCCGGTGATGTTCAGGGCGTGGCGCAAAAGTGGGCGCTCGTATCGTTTGAGCGCTTCTTCAATCCAATGGGTCCGTGTCACAGCATCATTCATTTACCATTTTTTTCCCAAGAAACGTTATCTTTCCAAAGGTTTTTAAACTCTCCCACAAGGAGACTAACAGCTCGCGCTGTGACCGAGAACCTATTTTTAAGTCAACGATCGAGCTTTTTTTTCGTTCTTTTTCGCCTGCAACAATCAGTCGGTGATATTGCGCTATTCGTGTAATCCAGCAGATCTTTTGGACGCGGTGCCAGGTGTCCCACTGACTGCCACTACAAAGGACAGTCCCTGGGATATCCCCAGTTTTTTTCCCGAATGCAGCAAAAACCGTTGTAGGGCCGGGGTTTATCCCCGGCCGCGTATCGGGCGCAATGCATGGAAGGCGGCGTGGGATAAACCCACGCCCTACAACAGAATTTAGGAAATCGAAAAAATTTTGTGGGGATATCTTTGTGGGAATATCCCGGGGTCTAACCGGTATTCCTCACGCAAAGGGCATTCAGTGGGTTTGACATGTTCCCGTCGCTGACCAGGCCATCATAGAAATCCACAAACCAGGCATTGCCGGGGAGAGCGTCACTTGCGGTGGCAGACCAGGTACCGCCAGATGCCATATCTGGCAGCATCGACGCTGGGTGATAGACGGAACGATCCAGCAGCGTTTTGAGCTCATTGACATTGGGCAACCGCCAATCAGCAACGCCCAACAGGATGCTGGTTTCGCAGTACTCAAGGGCTGCTGACCAAGTCTTTTCCATTGCGCCCTCTACTTGCCAGGATAGCCCGGTATGCTCGTCTGTGTACGAAAGCGTTGTGTCTAACCTGGCATCCCCTTTTTCGATACCCCCTCGAGATGCGAACGCGCGCTCATCGGCAGGTTCGCCGCGGACGCATCGTACAGGCCACAAGTCGTCTGTAAACCCAGCCATCGTGCTGCTGAAGCCAAAGTTGATCATCCAGGCGAGATGGATCGGTAACGCAACCCCAACATATTCCGATGAAGACCAAAAATAGGTCGTGGCTGTGTTGGGAAAGGCACGCGGGTCGATTGCGGGAAAGGAACGGCCAAATTCAACGAGGCTCTCTAGCTCAACACTGCTGGGCAGGCGCCACGCCTCGTCAGACTTCTGGTTGTTCAAGCGCTGGCAGTATAAAGCAGCTTGTTGCCAATCACATCCTGCTGATTGCTGACAAGGCGCACCGTAAGTGTCTGGCAGCACCCGTTGCCAGGTGAGCCCGGTGAGCGGGTCATGAACCACATCACCTGGAACGGCATTGTCCATGGAGCATGCCTTGGCGTTCCCATCGACGTCCCGGCAGGTAAACGTTCGAGCGGTCTCGGGATACTGGGCATCTTGACCGCACAGATCGGGATTGCCGTGGTCGTCACAGGGAAATTCCGTACATGCCATTTCTCCGGTTTCATCGTAACAACTGGTTTGCCCGGTTGGGATAATGGGTGCATTGGTTTCGCCTTGGGAGTCTGTGTCGACAGGTTCGGGAATAAGCGCAGCATCATCTGAGCCACAGCACGATAAAACAAGCGGCAACCAAGGAGAAAGCGCCAGTGTTATCCATAGATTTCGTCGAATCTCAAACAATATACCGATATGCTTTCTGTTTTATGCATACAGGTATTTGTATGCCTATTTTGTTCGATTTGTCAAACTCGGGTTACTATTTTTTTCTGGCGGCAATCAGTTGAGCCATCTTGTCGGCCACGGCATCTGTGCCGATGTCATAGTTTGACAGGAAAACTGCGGTGTAACCGGAATCAAGGTACATACGCAAGAGGGCCCGTATCCCTGTAAAGCCACCCCCGTGGCCTACGCGCCGGTCCCCTGGTTGGTCGGTAATGAAGAATCCGTATCCATATATCGGAGCGTTCAACTCGGGCTTTGCAGAAAGAACGCGGTCTGTCATTTCAGCGCTTAAGAGCTTGTTATTTCGAAGGGCAATATCGAATGCCAACAGGTCTGGGGCCGTAGAATAGCCACCACCCGCAGCCGCTCCTTTTAGCACATGGTCGAAGATATTGTTTCTCCAGCCGTCGTCGCTCCGTGTGTAGCCAATAGCCAGATTTGGCACGGGTCGATCCATTTCATAACAGTCGGTGTTCTTCATACCTGCGGGCTTGTAAATATTTTCGCGCACGTAATCAAAGTAGGTCTGCCCTGTTATTTTCTCTATGACGACCCCGAGCATGAACATACCGATGTTGCTGTATTTGAACTTGGTACCTGGTTCAAAAGCAATCGCATCGGTTTTTACCAGCGTTTTGTAGTCATCAATATTGCGGAAGAGCAGACGCGAAGAGTTCTCAAAGGTCTCATTGAAATAGCATCCAAGCCCAGAGGTGTGGGTCAAAAGGTGTTTGATCCGTATCTTTTCTGTTATAGATTTTGGCAGCCACTCTTCTGAAACGAATTTACTTAAGGGATCTTCGAAAGAGAGCTTATCGCTCTCAACCAGCTGGGCAATGGCGACACCAGTAAACATTTTGTTCATTGATCCAATGTTAAATTTTGTATCTATTTTGTTAGGGACATTGAACCTTTTTGACGCCTTTCCGTAGGCTTTCTTGAATAGAATTTTGCAGTCTTTAGCGATCAGGACAGTACCTGAAAAAATATCGGCTTTGGCGAGTTTTGCTAGGTAGCGTTTGAGATGGGCGATGATCTGTTTTTGTGAAAGGTTTTTTAACTGGGGAATGTCGTGGGGAGGGCGTGCAGGGGCCCACTCCAATTTGCTGATTCTGTGCGGCGCTTCTGAGTCGACATAAATGATAAGCGCTATCCACTGACCAGTCGTTATGCTAGTGAGAATATACGTGTTTTCACCTGGAGGGGTGTTGCCCTCAAATTCTCGTTTACTGTAGATCTTGACGCCCTTTGTTTCGTGGTAGAATGAGGACGTGATGGCAACGCGCATCTCGGCCGGCATTTTGTTATAGAACGCGTCGGTGAGTGCTCCTTTGGCATAGGCGTGAAACCTCTCTGGGTTATGTGAATTTATTATATCGACAAATTCCCTAACTCTTCGAGTGACGACATCATCTGGTAGCTCTCGGATGTCTTTGTATATTTCGTAAGGATTATCGACTGTTCCGCCAGGTGCCGGCGCCTCTGGCGTGTCCTTTTTCGATTCCTTTTTTTTGTCGGATGCTTGAGCATTACCAATTGTAGGTTCTGGTAGCTCCTTTATTCGAGATTCATTATTTACTTGTGGCTCAGAAGCAGTGACCTCCCCCGGTTGATGGGATGCACCTGCACATGCGACAGAGAGAAAAAGTGCCATTGAAATTGCAATGACTGTTTTCATCTTTGCCTCCTCATCGTGTCAATGGTCTTCTTCTATTGTTCCCAACTACTCTTAGTGTTCATGCGCGTGTCTGTTGACCTTATCCTCTGCGCCATCTCTTGAACGAGCGCGAATGGGTTTGTGGCATCGGGGACCTGTTCCACCCGCTGCCATCCCAGGGTCCGGGCCCGATCAGCAGCTGCTTGGGACAGACACCACGCGGTCGCGTCTGAATGCCAGCTGGGCGCATCCCGCTCTTCGTCGATGACCTCGGCATCGGTGGGCGTTGCAATCACGCATCCGGTCAGGGGCAAGGCATCCATAACGAGCCGGGATGCTTTTGAAATCGGCGCAGTCACTTGGACCACTGCCACGCCGGCGAGTTCGAGCGCTTCTTTGAAGGCACGGGCCGAATGGGTGATGACCAGGCGCTCACCCATCAAAGGGCGGCGGCCGAACCAGTCGAGCGCCTCTCTGTGACACACCGTGGAACCAATGGCAAAGAGCGCTGGGGGCCTGAGCCCTTCGCGGGTGACGGCCGCGTGTAGGTCTTGGACAGTACTGGTCACGACCCGCTGCTGCGAGGTGGTGCCCTGCTCGATAAGTGCTGCAGGGGTCTGGGGATCCATGCCTGCGTCGAGCAGCTCGGCCACAATCCGAGGGAGGCTGGTGACGCCCATGTATCCGAGGAGCACCGCGTGGGGATCTGTGGCTAGGAGATCCCATCGCACTTGGGGTCCCCCGGACTTGGCAGCTTCGTGGGCGGTCACCAGGGTGACGCGCACCACCTCGTTGCGGAACGTCACCGGAATACCAGCATACGCAGGCACAGCAATGGCAGCTGTCACACCAGGTACCACCTCAAAGGGGATGGATGCGGCATGCAGCACCTCGGCTTCTTCCCCGCCTCGGCCAAAGATGTAGGGATCCCCGCCTTTGAGCCGTACGACCCGCTTGCCAGCCCGCGCCAGGCGAATGAGGAGCGCATTGATTTCCTCCTGCGGTATCGGGTGGTTGCCAGCGGTCTTGCCGACAAAGCGGATTTCTGTCGTATTCCGTAGATCGCAGGGCAATGCAGGCATGGCCAGTCTGTCGCAAACAACCGCATCTGCAGCCATTAAGCGCTGACGCCCGCGAAGGGTGAGGAGACCTGGATCTCCTGGTCCTGCACCTACCAAGGATACCAAACCTAGGGCAAATGCGTTGGATGGGGGGTCTATATGCTGCACCTTGGTATCTATAGGTGTTGGGATATCTTGGTATGAATCAGCCCCGGACCATTCAGATATTTCGTCCATGCTGGGAACCCGGGTGGCGAGGGTGGTCGGGTCGACAGTATCTTTGAAAAATCGGTCGTAAAGAACTTCGGCCGTTTCGACTGGGATCTGTTGCTGGCGAATTGCGTCTCGAAATCGCCGGGCAGCCTTTGCCCATTCGCCCCACTCAGGACCGAGGCGTTGTTCTAGGAGGCGTCTGAGTCGCCGCACCGCAAATGGCGCTGCGCCTTCAGAGGCAATCGATATTTCTAAAGGGCCCCGCCTCACCCGCGCTGGCAGATAGAATGAGCACAGTTCAGGATCATCTGCCACGTTGACCCAAACGCCAACTGATGTGGCATCTTCAGAAACCTGGCGGTTGACCTCTCGCACTGAGGTTGCGGCAAAGACCAATGCAAATGACCCTGCCTCCCCAGCCTCATAGGGGCGGTGCAGGAGCTCAATTTCGCCTCTTTGGGCGAGCGCCGCGATAGCGGGTATTGGGGACGGCGCTACTACGGTGACGTGGGCTTTTTCGAGGAGCAGCCCCTCTACCTTGCGTAGGGCCACGCTGCCACCGCCCACAACCAGGCAGCGTTGGTTGCCCAAGTTCAGCATCAAAGGATACATATCAAACGACCCGCCTTTCCGACCCCCAGGGTGATCTTCAACAGCATCTATAGTCATCCAAAGAAAAAAAGAAAACATTTACTCAAAATTTGTACGGCGAAGACTCGGAAAACCAGTACGATGTCAATTTGGCGGTGAATAACTGAAATTGGCTGTGAATAACTGAAATATTAGCCGATGTAGAAGCGAGTGGTGTTCCTGATTTTGCCGTGTTATCTGTAGCAGGATAGTTCCTAGAAAAAGCACTGCCCTAACTGTTACTCCATTCCGAGCGCCTTGATGATGAAGCTCCACCGGGTGGCTTGGGCCTTGACCGCTTCGTCGGTTGTCCCGTACCTGCCGTGACTCGACCAGCGGGCCGTGTGGAGCAGCACCGGGTTAGGTCCTTTCTGGCGGAGCTTGAGGCGTGCGGCGTACTTGTAGCTGTGGGAGGGCACCACCCGGTCGTCGAATTCGGCTGTCATCACCAGGGTCGCGGGGTACTTGCCAAATCGGAGGTTGTGGTAGGGCGAGATGGACAAGAGATTGTGGTACTCATCGGCATTGTCCCGATCACCGTACTCCCTCACCCACCATTTGCCTGCCGTGAACAGCTCGAACCGGGTCATGTCCATCACGCCTACCTCCGGGACCGCCACTCGAAACAGCTGGGGATAGAGGTTAACCGTTGCGCCTACTAGAAGCCCACCGTTTGACGCACCGTTGGCAGCCAGGTGGTGGCGGCTCGCGAGTCCCTCGTTCACCAGGTGCTCGGCCGCAGCAGCGAAGTCTTCAAATACATTTTTTTTGTTGTGTAGCATGCCGGCCTGGTGCCACGCCTCTCCGTATTCGTACCCCCCCGGCAGGGTTACGTATGCCGTGACCCCATCCCGGGCGTACCAGGGTAAGTACTGGGGATTGTAGATTGGTAGCAAGTTGATGGAAAAACCGCCGTACCCGTAGAAGAGAACCGGTGTTTGTGGAGTGAGGGGTACATCCGGCCGCTTGACAATCCAGATCGGAACCGAGCGACCGTCGTGCGCCTCGTAGTATACGCGGAAAGCCTCTAGCTCAAACGGAGGGGGATCTGCTTCAGCCACGAGAATCAGCTCGCCCAGGCTTTCGTTGTAGATATAAATCGAGAAGTCGTGGGTGTAGCTCGTCATGTACAAGCCTAAAGAACCACCGGCGTCAAAGATGAAGGCCCACCCGTCCAAGGGAAGAGCTATGGGGGTCATTGCGCCGGTGACTGTGTCGTACCGAACCAGCTTTGAAGCAGCGTCTTCGACAAACGCCACGTAGATGACGTCGTCACTCTTTACGGCGTACTCGATGGCCAGAGTTTGTTCGGCCATGACCAGCGTCTGGGTGCCGTCACTCATGTCGTATGAAACGATCTCGCCGAGTGGTGCGTCGCTGTATCGAATGTAGTAGAGTTTGATGCCTTCGAGGGTAAACGGTATCATAGGACCCGGGCTGTTTTCTAAGATGGGGGTGATGTCACCAGTCTGGTCGTCAAACCAGCCGAGGTCAAATGTGTACCCGCGGTCGTGTCTGATGATCTTGCGATCCCCCAACCTGGCCATCCTAAGGAGCACGCCCGTTTCCTCGACCTGGTAGATGAGGGTATCGGCTGTCTGTGAGGTACCCAGCTGGTGGCGGAAAACTGCATCTGTCACGTGTCCGAGCCGGTTGTCCCGATGGGTGATATAGAGGAACGACTGCTCGTCATCGTCCCAAAATATTTGTGACCCTTTTATCATTAATACATCATTGAGCCTGCACCCGCTCTGCAGATCGATGATCTCAAGGCGCATTAGGTCGCTGCCCGAGTCGGAGATCAATTTCAATTCATAAAGGCCTTTGGGGGAAGGAAATCGCTCCTCGAGCAGAGGATGCATCGCCATGCCCGGCCGGCGCTCTCTGAAAAAGAGATTAAAAAACTGGTCTCTCTTTACCCTGCGCATGAGATCCGAGGCCCGCTGCGACGGCATGCGGGTGGTTTGAAGAATTCCGGTTAGCTCCTGTTCGAGTGCATCGTACAGAGGGCCTGCTACGTGCTGTGCTGTGTTCTCGTTTTCTGCCTCGACCCACTTGACCAGCTCTGGATCGTCCGGATTCTCCATCCATCGATAGGGAGCGTGCAACCAGGTGCCAAAGCGGTTTTCGAAGATCCATTCCCTGCGAGGTCCGATACGACGATCAATTTCGGCCTTCACGTCCCTTTGATCCGGAAGGTCATTAATGCTTAGAGGCTGTGGGTTTTCTGCCAGGCTTGTGTTTGATGCGTTACCCGCGTTGACCTCATTCAGCTCTGTGCACCCCTGCGATAGGAGTACCAGAAGTGTCATCAGCAGAATGGAACCAGTTCTGATCATCTCATCCTCATTTTTTATTTTTTATTATTGTGACACTTTTAACATGTTCAGGCGCCAGATTTCAAGATTAATTTTCATTCGAATCCCATCTGAATTGGGAATTGGGGAGGAGGAATACGGGACTGTTGTGGGATTTCTGAAGATATCAGTGGATATTATGCAGTTCGGGAAGTGAGGACCTATTGGTTTTCCCGATGCCGGCCCCCCTGGCTGTTTTTATCTTTACA
>JAAUYD010003177.1_pt1 | contig 13446 bp, 15 predicted proteins | sample 7278101 | NCBI WGS metagenome assembly JAAUYD01 (sample SAMN14350128, study PRJNA611818) | marine sediment metagenome | isolation source: surface marine sediment (0.6m) | place: French Polynesia: Moorea | collected 2018-08
TCCCATCATCCCATATTGGACGAAAAGGAGAGCGTGCGGGTTTGGTTTTGTCATCCTCTGCGCTTGGAACGGCTGTTCCCCATGAGATAAAGTAAGTCTAGAGCTAGGGCAGCGGCCGTAACCGCTGTGACCTGGGCGGGATCATAGAGAGGATTAACTTCCACCAAATCAGCCGCAACCAGGTTAATCCCGTCTAGGGCTTTTAAGAACCGTCTTACCTCGAGGCTGCTTGGTCCCCCAGGCACAGGTGAGCCGGTGCCCGGTGCAAAGGCAGGATCGAGGGCGTCAATATCCAGAGATAAATAAACCGGTTTGTCACCCACTCGACTCTTTACTCGTTCGGCTAAAGCTTCAGGACTCAGCTCAAGCGCTTCATCAGCATAAACGATGTCGTAACCACCTTTAGGTGATGCGGGTTGAACGGTTCGAATGTAAATTTGACTCGAAGCTTTCGGGTCAATGTGCCCTTCTTTAACGAGTTCTGTGGCAAATACACCGTGATTGTAGAGTTTAAAGCCAGCATAACTTTCAGCTTCATAACTGTCCTGATGGGCGTCTAAATGGATCATGGCCAGAGAACCAAAGTGCTTGGCTGCCGCGCGGATGAGGCCGATGGGAAGGGTGTGATCTCCCCCCAAGGTAAGCAGTGACGCGCCTGCCCTAAAAATGTCTTTGGCTGTTGCCTCGCTAAGTTCGAGCATCATCTCGAGCGTTCCGCTTCCTGGAAAGGGGGTAACATCACCAAAGTCGATCAGCTTAAACTGTTTCGTCAGGTCATATGTCCAGGGATAAACAGGCTGAAACGCTGCTGCATAAGCGGACTGTTCTCTAATGGTTTTAGGACCATACCGTGTACCGGGGCGATTGGTTGCGCCTGCATCAAAAGGAATACCCATAATAACCAGGTCTGCATCCTTAACGTCACGACTGTAAGGCAGTTTCATAAAGGTAGGTATACCCGCAAAAGGCAAGGCATATTCAAGTTCATCCAAGATGTTCTGTTGATTTCCAGAGATATTCATACTATTCTCCAAAAACCGAGTAAATACTCGATTTTTTTTAGGGTATAATAGAGCGAAAACTCGGTTTTGTCAAGGAGATTTTTGTGGAAAAAAAAGAAAATCTACAAACATTACGGCGCCAACCTAAGCAAAAACGTGGGCAGGTGCGTGTTCAGAACATTCTTGATGCTGCTGAAAAGCTCATGCTTGAGCATGGATATGATGCACTCAATACCAACGCGATTGCTGCCAATGCGGGTATTTCCATCGGCTCACTCTATCACTTCTTCCCCAACAAGCTGGCCATTCTGGAGGCGTTGATTGAGCGATATTATCAGCAGTTTCTTGATGTTTTGGCGCAAGTTCATGTATTTGAAGAAGAGCACCTTTTAACAGCATCTGCCTATATAGCGCTCTTGTTCAACCGCTTAGCCAAATTTGAACGGGAAAGTGCAGCGGCTATCCCTGCCTTCATGGCCGCAAGCAACGTCACCCTTGAGAAGGTAGACAGTGATTACAAATCACGGACTTTAAACCTACTCAGCAACTTTTATCATGCCTATGGCCTTAAACAAGATCAGGCGTTTGAAGTGGCTCGGGTCGTTTTGCTGGTTATTGATGGTTTTCTGATCGAGACAATAGAGGAAAGTGATCAATCTAAACGTTCTCTTACTCTGGAACTTCAAAAGATGCTCACTGTTTACCTAATACCTTATTGGGATAACGAAAAATAAAACCAACAACGCATCAACCCCCGTCTTCCCCATTTCCAGCGGAGGGCTGGCGCGGCCCTATCGAGAAGTGGGCTACCATTTTCATTACTACGACCAACTTGGCGCGGGACTTTCCACACGGCTGGACGATCCGCGCAACTATACGATTGCCCGACACATTGCCGACCTCGAAGCCGTGCGTGACTTTATTGGTGCAGAGCCGTTTGTGCCGCTGGGCGGCTGCGGGAGGTCGGGCTTGTTACATCGGAAAAAGGTCACGCAAGGGGATGGCTGCTGGAGCGGCCGTCAGGTCTTGCGCGACTGGCTAGTAGCCGTCCGAATAGGGTTCAACAAGCGCATTCTCTATGTAATATCCAGCCTGAGCTAAATCTGTCGATGCCCCTTCGGCTACCAACTGCCCCATGACCCAAAATGGATAGTAGGAATCCTCAAACGTAATCCCTTCTCCCTCAGACAATTTGACCAGTACGGTTTGGTTGGCAGGGGGTGGCGGCACGTGAATGCAAGCCCCAAAATAAGGAACGAGCAAAAACTCGGTGATGAGTTCGTCGGTATACTCAAGGGGAGCAATAAATCCTGGCAGTCTTACTAATGACCCATCCATGTCTTCATTAACTGGGGCATTATTAAATTCCGCCTGCATCTGGATGTATAAATCGGCCGCCTCTGACGAGCCGTCTTGTATCTGAGCCAGCTGATCACCGTACTTAGCCATAATTGCTTCGACCGTAAAATCGGCGGGAATTAATGCGTCCCACATGATTTGCTGATAGACCACATCATTTAATGTGAAGATTGTCGTTGCGGCCGGATTCTCATTTGAAGCGACTCCATCGGCATCTGATACCAGGGCAGCATTCTCCGGTTCTTGGGAGCCGTTCTCGGGCTGGTTCCCTTCCAGCCCCGGCCCAGAATAGCCATCGCTGGATGATGCCACCTGGGGCATTTCTGGAGCGGGGTAGCCACCGGGCTCATTCTCTTCTGTCGTATTCGAATCGTCACGACTTGCCGTCTGGGCTGTTTCCGTCTGAGTGGCTTCTTCCCACTCACTCAACGATGCCCCGTATTCCACTGGCTGTGTGGATGGTGAGGGAGGGGGTATTTGAAGGCTTGCGGGTTCCGACTCTGCACTACTACAGGAGACAGCCAGAAAAGCGGTTAAGAAACATAGAAAGTAGAATCGTTTACGTGTTGTACGTCCGGTAAAATTCATGATTAACACCTCATTCGTTATATTTTGATGGCTAAACCATCTTGTAAGGACCGTTTATAAGCGATCACCCCGGGTATCAAGCTGACGAGAACGCCAAGCAGAAGTACGGCCGCAAACAGCATCCACTGCTGTGCATCCGGCAAGGTAGTGGCGATGTTGATACCGTATGATTGCACGAGAAACGGCTGCGTCAAAAACAACAGCAAATACAACATACTCACCCCGGCAAGACAGCCGGCAAAAACAACAAAAAACGTTTCTAGCATAAACAGCAAAATAATATGATAGGGATGGGCGCCAATGGCCCGTAACACAGCCATTTCACGCCGGCGTTCGTTCAAGGTCGATAAAAGCGTTGTCAACATCCCCAGCAGGCCAGCCAGCAAAACAAATCCGGAAATCACCAGAAGCACCTGCTCAAACACAGAAATGGTCTGCCACAGTTCAGCCAGCGTGGCGCCAGGTAGGATCGCCAGTAGTGGTTCTTCATCGTACTCTGTAATTTTTCTTTGCAGACGAAACGTGTTAAGACGGTTATCCAGGCCAATCATAAATGCTGTGACTGTTTTGGGTTGTAAATCCATTTGCCGTGCTTGTTCGGCCGACAGCTGCAGTGGAGAGCGGGTCCCACCTTGCCAATCCACATGAATCGCTTCAATACCTTCTAAAGAGACATGCACTGTACGATCAACCGGCGTCCCCGTTTTTTCTAGAATTCCCACAATCAAAAATGGCTTGTCGTCATGCTGGGCAAACTCTGTGGAAACAAGCCCATGAGCGATAATGATCTCATCTCCCACTTGATAACCAAGGGCCCGAGACACGTCGGCGCCGATCACGGTATCGTATAGGTCGGCAAATGGCTCCCCCTCGGCAAATGCCAGATGTTGACCTTGCCCATACCGATAATATTCAAAATAATCAGTGTTGGTTCCCATTACCCGGTAACCACGATGAGAGTCACCGAGCGAGATGGGAATTGACCAGGCAACCTCGTCAAGGGCCGTGATCTCCTCATAAGATTCCCAGGAGACATTATTCGTGGCGTTTCCGATGCGGAACACGCTGTAAAGCAGCAAATTTGTGGGGCCACTGCGCGCGCCCACGATGAGATCCGTTTGGGAGATGGTGTTGATGAAGCTGTTTTTGGCCTCTTTTCGAATCTTGTCGACCCCCAACAGCAAAGAAACACTGATGGCTATCGAAAGAATTGTCAAGAGCAGACTGGTGCGTCGGTGCCAGGCGCTTTTTAATACAATTCTGACGAGTATCATGAGGTACCGTTCCGAGCCAGATTGATTTGGGTCAAATCAATGACATGTTCAAATTTGCTGGCGATATGTTGATCATGACTGACAAAAATGAGCGTACCCCCTTGTTCTTCAGTTTCCCGGAACAGCAGTTCCAAAAATCGGTCACGGTTAGCACTATCCAAAGCGGATGTTGGTTCGTCGGCGATAACAATCTCCGGGCTGCCAATGAGGGCCCGGGCAACGGCCGTTCGCTGTTGCTGCCCGACACTCAATTTTGAAACAGGTTGGCTCAGTAACGAATCGTTGATATTGAGGTGAGCCAATAAACGCAGGGCTGTGGCTTCTATGTCACCCGCGTTTGCTTTTTTTCGCTGCGAAAAACCGCAGGGAAGCTGCACATTTTCTAACAGCGAAAGATAGGGCAGCAGGTTGAATTGTTGGAAGATAACGCCTAAGTGGTCGGCGCGAAATTGATCGCGCCGACTATTGCTTAAACGTTCTAATGGTGTCCCCAATACCGTTACTGAACCTGAGTTGGGCTGATTTATACCGGTAAGCAAGTTTAGCAGAGTCGTTTTACCGCTGCCGCTTGGTCCCTGGATAAAGAGATGTTCTCCTTGTTCGACAATCAACTCAGGAATGTACAGCAAATCGCTATCCTGCTCAGGCCAACGAAAGCGGACATCTTGTAAGTGAATGATAGATCCAGTCATCGTTTTCCGTTTATCTAAACGAAACGACTGGGTCATCTGAGGTCAGCTCATCAGCAGACTGTTGCGTATCAGAGACCCACTGTACTTGCAGTACTTCAAAGTTAGGGAAACGAACAAACAAGGCACTGGCATCCAATAATTCAAGGTTTTCGGGATTCTGGCATTGGACAGCATAAGCAACATCAATATCTGAATGCGTCTCCTCCGCTTCTTCCTCACCTTCATGTGCCGCTTCACTCAATTCAGTTTGAACAGCGGCAGAAGTAAATATGCAGTCTGCTTCCGGGCTAAGCTGCAGCAAATCTCCTGCTTCCAACGCGGCCACACTCTCGTCAAGCAAGGCTTTCTCCTCCTCGGAGGTCGGTGCGTATTCAAAACCAACCACGTTGAAGGCCGGCGTTTCTAAATCGACGGCCAATTCGTTGCCTGACCAGGCTATCGTCAAGATTGCCACCCCGTGCTCATGAGCACCATGTTCACGATGGTCATCATCTTCCTCATCATGATCATCGCCATGTTCTTCATCATGATCGTCGCCATGTTCTTCGTCATGATCTTCCTCTTGTTCATGCTCTTCCCCGGACATTTCTTCACTATCCGTGGCTTGAGATTCTACTGCTTCTGGTGTTGTAGATGAACAAGCCGTAGATGCCATGAGTAATAAACATATGATCAACAAATATCTAAACATCATTTCTCCTAAATATAGGTCGAACCTAAATAATAATTGGGTAACAGTAAACAACCGGTGCCGTCCCAGACAAAACCAGACAGGCCTTCTAACAAAACCTTTGGTGGTCTGATAATGTATGTACAGGTTTTGAGTTTAGGTATTTGGAGGGGGATCTAACAGAGCCAGGTAAATGATAGAAACATGGATGTAAAAAGGGGACAACTTGAAAACAAGTTTAGACTGCGGCTCAAGTTGAGCGTTTGGGAGTATGTCAAAAGCCAGCAGCAGCGCTAAAAGTGCATCAATATCAAATAAACAAAGGAGCCCTTCTTCATGGTGGTCTTGGTCAACGAAATATCCGAATGAATCAGTTTCCTGGTGGGGAGAAAATAGTGAAAAAATATCTTCAGATACGTGGGCATGGGTGTGGGGTCTGACGTGGACTTCATTCCCTAACCAATGATCTAGGAATGGACTGTAAAGATACAAAAATACCCCAGCCACCAATACAAGGTGGAGGCCGGGTTTCTGTTTCCTCACAAATGACGCAGTTTGTAGTCCCAATCTTAGTTCCTATTGTTTGTCATCAAAATAAAACTTTATCCATACACAATTTTATTGTCAATTCTAAACCGTGTGAAAATGGGCGACTATGTAGCATACGGGGGTTCACCTGCAGGTTGATACTCCAGAAGCAGGACACGCCCATCCAGAATCTTGGTTGAGACAAGGTCGAAGCCCATATCTGGCAATCCTTGAAAGGTTGGCTCGATACCTGTTTGGGGAAGAACAAGAGGGCAGATCACAAGCTTGAGCCGGTCTACCAAGCTAGCTATGAGCAATTGTCGAACTAGCGAAAGGCTGCCCAGTGTTCGCAACTCAGGACCTTCGGCACGCTTCAATTCACGGACAAAGCCAACCAGGTCGTCGCGAACGACTTGAAGTCCCTGCCATTCTGTATCATCCAAAGTTCGCGAGAATAGCCATCCTGGTGTTCTCGTCATCGTTTCCCATCCTTCGTCTCGCCCCTCGGCAGGAACGGCGTTCAGGAGTTCGTATGTTTTGCGTCCGATTAGCATCCGATGTGGAACGACCGTGTTGGTCTTGATCCAGTTGTCAAAATCAGGTCCAAAATAGCCGTAATAGGCTGGTGAATGCTGACCGCGTGCAAAGCCATCGAGCGTGATGATTAGTTCACAAACAAGCTCAGCCAAATGATCCCTCCATAGTTGAATACGAATGAGCTTATCAACTTTGGTTGGAGAAGTTGTTGTAGATAATAAAATTTCGCCATTTACTCATAATGATGGAGCGGTCGAGGCCCTTTTTTAACGATTCAATGACGGAACCGGACGTCTTACAGCCGGGAGCGTAAACCAGAACAGACTTCCTGCCCCATCCTGGCTTTCGACTCCCACCTCTCCTCCGAGCTTGGTGACAATCCGGTGCACGATGGACAGGCCCAGACCATGCCCATCGCTCTCTGCCTCGTCAAGGCGCTCAAAAAGGGTGAACAGACGCGTTTGCATGCCCGGAGCGACGCCGCTGCCATTGTCCCGCACCCAGTAGCGCACGATGGGTGGCCTTGCTCCAAATCCGTTCTGCAGGGTATCAGCTCCCAGCTTGATCGTGGGTGGGCGGCCGCCATATTTGAGGGCGTTGCTGAGGTAATTGACCCATACTTCTTCAACCCAGGGGGCGTGCCCGTAGGCTGCTGGCCATCGGGACGGATAATGGATTTTTGCATTGAGCGTGGCGATGTCACTTTCCAGGCGTTGGGCAGCTTCCGCCACGATTGTTTCCATTTCCAGCGGCTCCATGTCCACGTCTTCTGTGCGCACTACAGAGAGGAACAACAGTTCGTTGATGATGCTTTGCATTTTATGGCCGGACTGGATGATCCGGCCGGCGAGATAGTTGGCCTCGGCATTGCCCGTTATATCCTGCAGGTGTTCGGCGTAGCCAACAACGGCCGTTACCGGGTTCTTCAAATCATGCGCAACCGTATGCGCATAGGCGTCCAGTTCCCGATTGCGCGCCTCCAGCTGAGCCGCATAATGCTGCAGCTCCGCCTCGGTCTGCTTACGCGCCGTAATATCCCGCAGCACCACCAGCTGCCCGCGCCCCTGGCCCCGCCGGTTCAACAGCTGTGAAATCTGCAAATCATAATAGCGCAGCACGCCATCGATCTCTAGGCTGATTTCATCCTCAACATTGCTGTCTGTCAGGATGTATTGCGCCAGCACCTCATACGGGTCCAGCGCCGCTGCGGCCGCCTTACCCACGATTTGACCGGCCTCGAGCTGCAGCGCGGCTTCCGCCGCCGGATTCAGGTCAATGATTCGCCCTTGACGATCAAGCGCCAGCATCAGATCTCCCATACTATCTACGAGCAGGTCACGCGCGACCGGCCGCACATCCAGCAGCCGATCGCGAACGACGCCAATTGTCAAAATCAGCGCCGAAATGGCAAAGCTGATCGGCGTGTAATCCTTTTTGATGACCGGTATGGGATTAATCAGATAGAACACATTGGTTGTCACCGGCACCAGCGCACCAATGATCAAATAAATCGCTTGACGCCAGTAAACGGCAAAGGTGCGTAGCGCCTGGCGGATTATCAGGAAGGCGCCAGTGAAGACCAGCACATATGAATGGACAATATGCAGCCAGAAAAATGGACCATGTTCCACGCTGAAAGCGAGAAAGATGCTGACCGGCGTGAAAATGTACTCTTGCCACAGCAGCTGATGCATTTCGTTGGTGTAAGCGGACAGCGTCACGACCACCGGCACCAGAAAAAAGATGAAAAAACGGTTGGGCTGCAGCCAACGATCGTTGCCGGTATATTGCAGGGCAAACGCAAGCCAAACAACTGGCGTCAGCGTGATAAAGGCATAACTCACTTTGGCCCAGAAAACCGATGCTTCAGGGGAAGAAGCTGCCAGCTCCAGCGAATTGAAAACCAGCCATCCGGCAATTGTCAGCGCCAGCCACGTCAACAGCCTCGTGAGACGGCTCGGATAGCGGCGGGCAAGGACAAATACCACACCCAGCAAAACGACGGTAACCAGGGGCGAGAGGATGAGAAACAGAATGTATTGTGCCGGAAATTCCATAGCCGTTATTTCAAGGCACTGCAGTTTAATTGATTTTCAGGCAGACGATACAACAAACACCAAATAAGATTATCGTCGTCATTCAATAAAAAATCTGCGACAACTTTACCAGATAATCCCATCATTGGCACGATACCATCGGAGGTGTTGTGCCCCCGGCAAAGTAGAGTCCACCAACCTTTTCGGCGTGAATATGCGGACGATAAAAGGCAGCCAGCTCGCCTTGGACGATTGTCCACTCCTTATACAGCTGCGTGGTCTAGCACAATTGGACGCGGATCATCACCACAGTCTGTACGGCTTCCCCGACATCTTCAGGTCGCGGATTGCCTTGATCGTCGAACGTTACGTTGTAGAAGCGAGCATCGGATGGTGATCCCCTCAAGTGCGCTGACAGTGCGGTGGCGATGGCTTGTTTATTCTCGACTACCGTTTCTGGCATTCCCTGTACATTCTGACCGCGCAGGTGGAGTGTGATGGGCTGGTCATTCCGCAGATTCTTCCACCAGGTTGCATGGGTGAAGATCGTCACGCAATTGTTCGATTGCGAATAACTCACCGGTGTGGTGTAAGTGTTGCCGCTTTTGCGCCCGGTGAAGGTAATCAGAAGCAGATTCTTGCTGACCATCCCGTGTAAAGGCGAGCGCAAGATGAGTTTCATGGCATAATTGACGATTGGAGGAACGGGTGGTGATTCAGACATTTTAACCTCTTTCATTCTGTTTGGCTTGTTCAGCCAGATGTGCTTGATAAGCTTTCCAGCCAGGGCACCAGCTAGTGTGCCAGCGCCACAGCCACGCTATCAGGGATTTGGGATTAACTTCGGCCTTTTTCCGCAATGTGCACGTTTCGCAGGCGAAAGTCTTTTCAGAAGATTGCATAGTTTTCATGATTGTCTCCTTGCCGCACAATCGCGGCCTTTTCTCGCTTGGTTAGGGGCGGCGCTAGCGCGATACAAATCACGGATAGCCCCGCACCCGGTCAATCGGCCGCCTACATCGGTCAGGTACGGCCTCCATTTACTGTAATAAGAAGCGTTTGACCACCTCGACCACCTCAGCAGATCGCTCCGTGGGCGCGTTATGACCGGCACGCTCGATCAACTCTAGCTGAGCGTTCGGCAATCTATCCGCGAGTATCGCCTGATGTTCTGGCGGAAACTGGAAATCGTGCCGCCCTGCCAATACCAGCGTAGGCGCTTTGATCTCGCTGAGTCGATCCATCACCGTCCAGCCCGTCAACAATTGACTAAAACCAAAGATGTGGGTTTCGGGTCGCATCTTGGGACGCGCTCCGAAGACCGCTTCGTGAGCCAGTGCCAACAGTTTGAGGCGATAGAAGTACGCTCCGGCAAACTTCAGTAAGGAGGGATAGACTTCCCTGGGGGTCATGTGCCCACTGTAAAAACGGCGGGCCGCTCGCACAGCAGCGACGCTGTAACCGCGCTTCTTTAGAATTTTCGGAGCATTGTGCTGTACCCATTGTGCGTCGCCGCAGGTATCCAGCAAGAGTAGATGCGACAGATGCTGCGGATAACGGAGCGCATACTCCAGGGCCACCATCCCACCAAAGGAATGCCCTAGTACCGCCCATTTGTCGAAACCCAGCGTCTGACGGAGCGCATCTGCATCCGCGGTCAGGTTCTCGAAGGTCATCGATGAGACTTCTGCCCCCTCAGAGCGGCCGTTGCAACGATGGTCATAAAAGATCAAAGTGAATTGATCCGCACAAGGCCGTATGGGTAGCAAGGTCGTGTGATCTAGACCCGGGCCGCCGTGCATGAGTAACAGGGGATAGCCCTGTCCAATAACTTTCACAAAGAGGGATACGTCTCGAATTGGGATAGTGGTCATGAGCTTATTCTCCAGCAAAAAATAGGGCAAACATGCAGCGAATATCAGATATCTTTAACTTCTTACTCATCGGAAATTTGGGGTGGATGGGCCGCCGCACGTAACCGAGATCACTATCAGAATGAGATCGCGGATACGCTCAAGCAGGCTGTGGAGTGCGGATTGGTCGGGCGGTGAGCCAGCAAGCAGGGTCTCGTCCCGTTCTACGGGCGTTCACGTCAACCTGCAAACCAAGCCAACCGGTATTGATCCAGATGATCCTTAATTTTGATCTCGTACTATTCCGGCATACGACCCTCCTGATAAGTACCTAACCATACCGTAGCATATGGAGAGGAAAGCGGCATCTGCCAAATGGGATATTCGGGGTTTATTTGCAGGGCTTACCTATCAAGCGGATTCAAGGTAGGGCGAAAAAGATGAGTGTGGATCTCAATACAATGTCGCTCATGAAATAGCAAATGACAGTTCACCGGGATGTATATGATTTACTTGTCAAAAAAATAGGTCTGTGCGTAAATGAGGTCGATAATCTTCTTGCTCAGTTTGCATAAAAGGAGACAAAATCTAATGACAAAAAGGAAACGCAATCAAGGGTTCGCCTGGGGGGCGCTGATTGGCCTTTTGGGTATGGCTGGAATTAAAGGGGTATTTGGTGGTGAGGGTCTGATTAAAGGCATTGGCAACAGCGGGAATCATTTCCACTTCGATCCCACGACGCACAAATTACCGGACTTAATTGCTACAAACGAAACGATACCAGCGATCACAGATGAACAGTTGGCCGAAACATTTCAAGTTGTTCTGGCGCGGGCCCTTGAAGGGGATCTTGAAGCGGCGACAATTATTTTTAAAGCGGCCGAGATTCAACGGCGGTACGACCAACACGAATAAGGTAGCTTTCTCAATAAGATTCTACTGGATTGAACAAATTGCTACTCTTGATTCAGCAGCTGCGAAAAGGAGGCTTGGTAAATATGCCAGGCAAAATCTTTCTTCATGGAGGTGGGGATAAGCCAGATAGCCGTCAAGAGACATTTGGCCTTTTTTCAGCGGCTGCGCTGATGGGGCCGTCAAGTACGTTAGCTTTGGTTATTGCTGAGGAAGATGAAACGGCCGTGCAGGAAAGCTGGCGGGCGTACAGTGGTATTTTTACGGCCGTTGGCGTTGCTAGAGAACAGCTTGTGCCCCTGTTTGTCACACCCACAAGCCCGCTAACTTACGAGATGGTCGCCCAGGCTAAACCGTCCGGTCTATTTGTTTGCGGTGGTAAGACACCCTATTATCACCAAGCCGTCGGTGCAGAGACATCGTGGACAACTTACTTGCAAGAATCACAAATTCCTTATGGTGGCACATCGGCAGGAGCAGCCATAGCGTCCTCACAAGCAATTCTGGGCGGTTGGCAGGCTACCCGTAATGACAAGGTGCGTGAGATCTTGTTTGTGGGGGCAGGAGAAGGAATTAATCCCCTGACGATACGCACCGGTCTTGGGTTGGTGCCGTTTGCTGTGGATGTTCATGCTAGTCAGATGGGAACCCTCACGCGACTGATTCATGCCGTTGAATCAGGTCTGGTCGCTGAAGGTTGGGCAATTGATGAAAACACGATGCTGGCTGTTGGTGATCAGCAGATGCAAGTTCATGGTCATGGGCATTGTTATCATGTTTGGAGACAGTCAGAAAACGCCATTCAGCTTTCCATCCATGTGGTTGGCGAAGGGATATCATCGACAATTTTGAGCTAATGACAGTTGATGTACAGGCTCAACTTTCAGATACGCCATCCAAGCAGTCGGAGGATAACCAACCTACCAATCCTGGCATGTGGCTAACACTGAAGGTGCTATTGAAGGGAGGCATAGACTCAGTATTTTAGCATCAATATGGATGGAGAGAATGGGAGCTTTGGATGGTAACCAGGCGGCACGGCCAGAGGCCGGCCGCAGCGCGTACGTTCGGAACACCTTGCCTGAGCAAGGATCGCGGCGCAAGATTGGGATGACAACTTGCCGTATAATGAAGGCACCCCGGCTATTGTCAACATGGCTCGGCACACGCTGCCGAGCCGTAAACAACTCAAGCAAAAGTTAAAATTATTGGGAGGATAGGATGGCGGATGCGGGACCGCGAATCTTGACAGATGAACAACGTCTCTGGTTGACGACCATCCCTCCCGATTTATCCAGTCTTAACGTTCAATAAACTCCCGGGATCAATCGATAGCGCACCCGCCGCGTATAGTCCTGATACCCCGGTAGTTCTTCCTGTAGAGTCCGGTCTTCCAGCGCAGTTCGGATTACGGCGATGATCAGCGCCGCCACCGCGGGAATGATCGTCCACACCGAGCCTAAGGCCAGCACGATACCCAGCAGCGGCAGAATATTTCCAGCATAGCCCGGATGCCGTACGATCCGGTATGGGCCACTGTCACACACCACATGCCCTCGATCCATCTGAATACGCACCACGCTGGAGAAGAAGCGGTTCTCTACAAATGCCCATGCAGCGAAAGCGTATCCGAGCGTGATCAAGATGAAGCCAAGTACGATGAGCCATAGCGGGAATGCGGGTGACCAGTCAAAGCGGTGATCCAGCCCAGCCACAATGACTAGTGGGAAGCCTATACTTAGCGCCATTAGCGGGGCAAGCACTTTATCCCATGCCTTCGCACTTTGGATATGCTTGCGGTTTTGTCGTTCTGCCGTTAATCCCGGATGCCTCTGTTCGGCCCAGATCCGCCCTCCTATGCTGGCGGCAACGAACAACAGGGAATAGACCCACGCCTGCCACCAACCGAAATCCCCGCCACATACCAATAGAACTAGTGGTATGGAGAGATACACCACAACTAAACCGATCCACTGGCGAGGGGACGCGGTTTGAA
>JAAUYD010290025.1_pt1 | contig 13443 bp, 14 predicted proteins | sample 7278101 | NCBI WGS metagenome assembly JAAUYD01 (sample SAMN14350128, study PRJNA611818) | marine sediment metagenome | isolation source: surface marine sediment (0.6m) | place: French Polynesia: Moorea | collected 2018-08
AGGGCGCTCGCGCCGAGCGCCTTGGTGCGATTCGAATCCATCTGTTGCTGCTCCTTACTCGGCCTTGTTGCCATCGAGCACGATGGCGTTCGCCACCAGCCAGGCGGCGATCAGAAACGCGTAGTAGAGAAGGTCGCGCAGGTCGATGACGCCCTTGCGGATCGACTCGAAGTGGGTCCACAGGCTCAGGCCCGCCACCGTGTCGACCAGGCTCTGTGGCAGCACCGCGCCGATCGGCTCCAGCACCAGCGGGATGCCGCTCACCAGGAACAGGAAGCACACGACCACGGTGATGATGAAGGCGATCACCTGGTTGCGCGTGATCGCCGACAGGCAGGTGCCGATGGCGAGGAAGCCCCCGGCCATGAGCAGGCTGCCGATGTAGGCGGCGAAGATCACGCCGTTGTCGGGGCTACCGAGGTAGTTGACCGTGATCCAGATCGGGAAGGTCAGGGCGAGGGCGATACCCGTGAACAGCCAGGCCGCCAGGAACTTGCCAAGCACCGCGTCCATCAGCGTGACGGGCAGGGTCATCAGCAGTTCGATGCTGCCGCTCTTGCGCTCCTCGGCCCACAGGCGCATGGAGATGGCGGGCACCAGGAACAGGTACAACCACGGGTGGTAGAAGAAGAAAGCGTCCAGCGTAGCACTGCCCGCTTCGTAGAAGTTACCGAAGTAAAACGTGAACATGCCCGCGAGCATGAGGAAGATCACGATGAACACGTAGGCGACGGGCGTGGAGAAATAGCTCGCCAGCTCGCGTCGCAGGATGATGCCGACGTTGCGTAGACTGATCTGGTTCACGACACGGCTCCTTGTGCTTCGCGCGTGGTGATGGTGCGGAACACCTCGTCCAGGCGGCCCGACTCGAGCTTCAGCTCCGCCACGGGCCAGCCGGCTTCCGAGGCCATGGCGCTGATCTGCGTGAGGGCCGTATCGCGGCCGTCGGACAGCGCCGTGAGGCGTCGGTCACGGGCGTCGTGCTCCACTTCCTTGACGCCGTCCAGGGCCTGGATGCGACGGGCTGCCTCGGCCATGTCCGCATCGGCGGAGAAGCGGACGCTGACCGCGTTGTAGTAACGCGAGCGTGCTTCCAGGTTGGCCGGCGTGTCGTCGGCCAGGATCTTGCCGCGGGCGATGATGATGGCGCGGTTACACAGCGCATCCACCTCTTCCAGAATGTGGGTGGAGATGATCACCAGCTTGTCCGCCGCCATGTCGTGGATCAGCGAGCGCACCTCGTGCTTCTGATTCGGGTCGAGGCCATCGGTAGGCTCGACGAGGATCAACACGGCGGGATCGTGGATGATCGCCTGGGCCAGGCCGACGCGACGCTTGAGCCCCTTGGAGAGCGTCTCGATACGCTGGTGCAGCACGCGATCGAGGTGCAGGCGCGAGACCGTCTCCGCCATGCGCTGGCGGCGCTGGTCGCCGCTGAGGCCACGCACGTCGGCGATGAACTCGAGGAAGGTCGCCGGTGTCATTTCGCCGTAGCTCGGCGCGCCTTCGGGCAGGTAGCCGATTTCGCGTTTGGCGGCCACCGGCTGCTCGGTCACGTCGAAGCCGCACACGCGGGCGCTGCCCGAGGTCGGTGCCAGAAAGCCTGACAGGATCTTCATGGTGGTGGACTTGCCGGCGCCGTTGGGGCCGAGGAAGCCAAGCACTTCGCCAGGACGCACCTGGAAACTCAGCCCGTCGACCGCCGTGAGGTCGCCGTAGCGCTTGGTTAGCTGATCTGTCTCAATCATGGCCAGCCGCTCCGATCTGGTTCGGTTCCGTGTTGAAGTTGCGGACGTCAGCGACGCCGGCGGAAGCCACGTGCTCGGATGACGTGGGCCGGGTGCGCTTTGTTTGTTGCGATCCGACGGCGGGCGGGGAGGCGGGAGCTGCCGCCGGGCAGTTCCGGGTGCCTTCGGGGCGCTGCCGCGGAGCGGGGCGTAGTTCTACCACGCCCCGCTCAGATTTCAAGGGGGATTCCCGGGAATCCCCTGGGCTTCAGGAAGCGCTTGTCGCGAGGCGGCTCACAGGCGCTCGATCAGGCAATCGCCGAAGGCGCTGCACTTCACCTCGTTGGCGCCTTCCATCAGGCGGGCGAAGTCGTAGGTCACCGAGCCGCTGGCGATGGTGGCGTCCATGGCCGCGATGATGCGGTCGGCAGCTTCGGTCCAGCCCATGTAGCGCAGCATCATCTCGCCCGATAGCACCAGCGAACCGGGATTGACCTTATCCAGGTTGGCGTACTTGGGCGCCGTGCCGTGGGTGGCTTCGAACACCGCATGACCCGTGTCGTAGTTGATGTTGCCACCGGGCGCGATTCCGATGCCGCCGACCTGGGCAGCCAGCGCGTCCGAGAGGTAGTCGCCGTTCAGGTTGAGGGTGGCGATCACGTCGAACTCACGCGGGCGCGTCAGCACCTGCTGCAGCGTGATGTCGGCGATCGCGTCCTTGACCAGAATGCGTCCCGCCGCGAGGGCAGAGTCCTGCTCTTCGTTGGCGGCGGGCTGACCCTTCTCCTGCAGCGTGCGTTCCCACTGGCTCCAGGTGTAGGTCTGCTCGGGGAATTCCTTCTCGGCCAACTCATAGCCCCAGTTCCGGAAAGCGCCTTCCGTGAACTTCATGATGTTGCCCTTGTGCACGAAGGTCACGCTCTTGCGGCCGTTGGCGATGGCGTACTGAATGGCCGCGCGCACCAGGCGTCCCGTGCCCTGAGGCGACACGGGCTTGATGCCGATGCCCACCTCCTCAGGGAAGCGGATCTTGCCGAACTCGCGCGGGAAGTTGTCCTTCAGCATGTCGAGGAAACGCTTGTTGTCCTCGCTGCCGGCCTCGAACTCGATGCCTGCGTAGATGTCCTCCGTGTTCTCGCGGAAGATGACCATGTCCACTTCCTGTGGCGCGCGCACGGGGGAGGGCACGCCCTCGAACCAGCGCACGGGGCGCAGGCAGACGTAGAGGTCGAGGAGCTGGCGCAGGGCCACGTTCAGGGAGCGGATACCGCCGCCGACGGGCGTGGTCAGCGGTCCCTTGATCGAGACGAGGTACTCGCGGCAGGCCTCCACGGTGGCCTCCGGGAGCCAGCTGCCGGTCTGGTTGAAGGCCTTCTCGCCGGCGAGGATCTCCATCCAGTGGATCTTGCGCGAGTCACCGTAGGCGGCCTCCACCGCAGCGTCCAGCACGCGCACGGTGGCGCGCCAAATGTCGGGGCCGGTGCCATCACCTTCGATGAACGGGATGATGGGGTTGTCCGGCACCGAGAGCTTGCCGTCGGCGATGCTGATGCGCGCGCCAGCGGCGGGCGGCGTCGGGCTCGAATGGTCGGTCATGACTGCCTCATGTGGTTGTTGTCCTCATAGTCGCCAGTAGTGCTGCTGGCGACGCGCTCTTCCGTGTGGCTGTTGGCTCAGTCGGCCGACGGGCCGTCGGGTCGACGGGTGTAAGCGGCCGGCCGCGGCTCTTCTACCGCCTCGTACAGCACCGTGGGGCGGTCGCCGGCGCGCGAGAACAGGTGTTCGCTGCGCATCTCGACCAGCGCACGATCGCGCGCCTGCTCGCTCGCGTACCAGCGGTACATGGTGTTCTCGCTACCAAGAATGTTCACAAACGCATCGGTCGCCGGCAGGCGCATGCGGATACCATAGACGCGATCTCCGGCCGTGCGGATGCGTCCGGGATCGGTGTTTTCTGAAGAGCTCATGTTCGGGCGTGTCCGATGTGATCTACACGTGGCGCGCAAGCGTGCCGAGCAGGGCGCGCCGCTCGGCGGCGCAAATTGTGTCACAAATCCGGGGGCGACTGGATAGGTGGCGAGGGCACAGCCATCCACGGGAATTGGACGTAATGGTATGGTCGTGGTGTGGGGGAGCAGATGTCGGACGCTGACGCAGACGTGATTGCCGGGGGGCCGCAACGGCCCACCAAGATCTATCTGATCGACGACCACCAGGGCGTACGGGCCGGTTTGCGTGGCCTGCTGGACAAGGTCGACGACATGGAGGTCATGGGGGAAGCCGGTGACGGCAGCGATGCGCTGCAGCGTATCGCCCGCGACCGCCCGGAAGTCGTGATCACCGATCTCAACATGGAAGGCATGGATGGCCTGGAAGCCATCGCAGCGCTGAGGGCGCTGGATCCACGCCCGCGGGTGGTCGTCTGGTCCATGTACAGCAAGCCCGAACAGGTGAAGCGTGCGGTGCTCGCCGGTGCCGATGGCTACGTATCCAAGGGCGACGAGTTCCGCCACGTCGTACAGGCCGTGCGCTCGGTGGTCCATGGGGAGCGCTATTTCTCGGCCGCCGTGAGCGATTGGGAGCAGTCCGTGGGCGACGAGCGCCTGGCGGGCCTCACGCCGCGCCAGCGGGAGATTCTGCAGCTGATCGCCGAGGGACACCGCACCCGCCAGATCGCCGAGATGCTCGGCGTGGCGGCCAAGACCGTGGACACCCATCGCACCCAGCTCATGCAGCGCCTGGACATCCACGACATCGCCGGGCTGACCCGCTTCGCCATCGAAGTCGGTCTCATCAACCTGAGCGAAGCGCCCCGCAACTGACCCGCCTTCCACCCAAGGACCGCCGCACCCGGTAACCACGGACTGCGGCTCTGGCACGAGATGTAGAGCCACCGCTGCAAGGCGGGGTATGATTTCGCAGCCATTTTTGTCCCGCCCGCCGCCCGGGCGTCCGCGGCGTCGAGGAGTCCCTAGCCAAGGTGCCTGATCGTATCCAGAGGCGAGCCGCCCCTAGCGGCGCCGCCGATGTCGCTGTTGACGCGTCCGAAAACCTGATCACCTGCAGCGGTCGATGGACTTCCGGTTGTCTCGGCGACATGGAGGTTCGGCTGGAGAAGCTGCCGCTGGGGAACGGCAGCGTGGTCTTCGATCTCGATCCCGTGACCTCCCTGGACATGACCGGCGCCTGGCTGGTCCAGCGTACGCGCGAGCGCCTGGAGAGTGACGGGCGCGCCGTGCAGGTGGTCGGCGGCGCCGACACGGCCAAGCGCCTGCTGGAGCTGGTGGGCAACAACCGGCCGGGCGAGATCCCGGACACGGGCGAGGACCCCGGCCTGGTGGAGGACATCGGCCGCTCCAGCGCCCGTCAGGTGGCCTTCTACGTCGAGTTCCTCGAGTTCGTTGGTAACGTCACCTATCTCGGCCTGCGCTCGGCGCTGCGCCCCGCCACCATGTACTGGGCGGTCATCGTCAAGGAGCTGGAAGAGGCGGGCTTCGACGCCCTGCCCATCGTGGGCCTGCTGACCACCCTGATCGGCGTGGTCATCGCCTACCAGGGCGGCATCGTGCTGGCCCAGTACGGCGGCAGCATCTTCATCGCCGACATGGTCGGCGCGGCCATCCTCAGAGAGCTTTCTCCGCTGATCACGGCCATCATCGTGGCCGGTCGTACGGGCTCTGCCTACACGGCGCAGATCGGCACCATGCAGGTGACCGAAGAGGTCGACGCCCTGCGCAGCATGGGTATCTCACCGATCGAGCTGCTGGTGCTGCCCAAGGTGATCGCCCTGGTCATCGCCTTGCCGTTGCTGACCATGTTCGGCGACATCATGGGCCTGCTCGGTGGCGCCATCATGGCCAACGCCCTGCTCGACATCAGCCTCAACAGCTTCGTTGATCGCCTCAGCCAGGTGATCAACATCGAGACCTTCCTGATCGGTATCGGCAAAGCCCCCGTCTTCGCCGCCATCATCGCCGGCGTCGGCACCTTCCAGGGCTTTCGCGTCAGCGGTGGTGCGGACTCGGTCGGCAGGCAGACCACCGTGTGCGTGGTCCAGTGCATCTTCCTGGTGATCGTGGTGGATGCGATCTTCTCGATCATCTTCTCGAGGCTCGGCATTTGAGCGAGCACGACGAGCAGGACCGTGACGAGCGGGAGGTGGTGGTGCGCATCCGCGGCCTCGCCACGCAGTTCGGCGATCGGGTGGTGCACAAGGACATCGACCTGGATATCTACCGCGGTGAGGTGACGGCGGTGGTCGGCGGTTCGGGCAGCGGCAAGTCCACGCTGATGCGCGAGATGGTGATGCTGCAGGAACCGAGTGCGGGGTCCGTTCAGGTGCTCGGCCACGAGGTGGCGGGGATAGGTGACATGCAGGCCTTGCCGATCCGTCGACGTCTCGGCGTGATGTTCCAGTACGGGGCCCTGTTCGGTGATCAGACCGTGCTGGAGAACGTGGGCGTTCCCCTGCGCGAGCACACCTCCCTGAGCGATTCGCTGATCGATGAGGTCTCCATGATGAAGCTCGGTATGGTGGGTCTGGACCCGGCCGTGGCGCCGCTCTATCCGTCGCAGATCTCCGGTGGCATGCGCAAGCGTGCGGCGATGGCGCGGGCGATCGCCCTGGATCCGGAGATGATCTTCCTGGACGAGCCCAGTTCCGGCCTCGATCCGGTAAGTGCTGACGCGCTCGACAGCCTGATCCTGCGCCTGCAGAGCCTGCTCGGCCTGACCGTCGTCTCCATCACCCACGACATGGATTCGCTCTGGCGCATCGCCGATCGCGTCGTGCTGCTCGGCAAGCAACGCATCCTTGCCGTGGGCAGCATGGAGGAACTGCGCGAGAGCCAGGATCCCGACGTACAAGAGTTTTTCGCAGGTCCGCGGGGCCGCTTCAGCGCCAGCGCGCACGTCAAGGAGCAGTCGGCATGACGCCCAAAACCAGCTATGTCCTCGTGGGCCTGTTCGTGCTCATGCTGGGCCTGGCCCTGATCGCCACCATCCTCTGGCTGACCACCGGCGGACCACCTAAGGATTATCGTGAGTATTTCGTGTACATGACCGAGTCCGTGTCCGGTCTGGCCGTGGATTCGCCGGTCAAGTACAAGGGTGTCGACCGCGGTCGCGTGCGACGCATCGAACTCGACCCCGACAACCCGGAGCTCGTACGCCTCACGCTGCTCGTGTTGGAGGGAACGCCTGTGAACGTGGACACGGTCGCCGTGCTGGAGCAGCAGGGCATAACCGGTATCGCCGCGATCAACCTGAGCGGCGGCAGCATGGTGTCGCCGCCGCTGGAGCCTGGCCCGAACGGCGAGCCGGCGGTGATCAAGAGCCGACCCTCCCTGTTCACGCGTCTGGACCAGGCCGCGTCGGAGCTGATCCAGAGCATCAACGAGACCAGCCAGCGCATGCAGGATCTGCTCAACCTGGAGAATCGCGATGCGGTCACGGACCTGCTGGCCAATCTGGTGACGGTCTCAAGAAACCTCAATCAGCGCCTCAATGAGGTCGAGGGGCTCGTTGACAACGTCGACGGCCTGACCACGGAGCTGCGCTCGGCAGTCGCCGGTGCACCGGCTTTGCTGGAAGCGGCGACGGACAGCGCTGCGGCCTTCGGTGATGCAGCCCGCAGCTATGAGGCCCTGGCCGTGGACCTGCGCACCACCATCGACGACATCGGCACCAATCTCACCAGCAGCTCGCGCGAACTGGAGCACTTCGCCACCACTGCCCTGCCCGAGGCCGAGTCACTCATGTACGAGCTGCGCTACGCCTCCGAGGCCTTGCGCCGGGCCAGTGAGTCCGTGGAGCGGGACCCGAGCGCCCTGCTGTTCGGCCTGCCGGCGCCGCCGCCGGGACCAGGGGAGAAGGGAGGAAGCTACTAGTGTTCGCAAGCTCATTCGGCCGCGCGCCCATGCTGGGCAAGGTCATGGTCTGCCTCGGCGCGTGTACCGTGCTGGCGGGCTGCAGCCTGTTCGGCGGCTCCGTCGAACCCGTCGCCACCTACCGACTCACGGGCACGGGTGCCGGCGCGAGCGACTACTCGGGCGAGGCCTGCTGCCTGCTGGAGATTCGCACGCCATTGCCGGCCCCGGGTTTCGCCACGGCGCGCATGGTCTACCAGCGCAACGATTACCAGAACGAGGCCTTCGCCTATGCCGAGTGGGTGGATACGCTGCCGAGCATGCTCCGCGCCAGCATGATCGAGACCTTCGATGGCATCGGCCGCTTCGACAGCGTGGTGGCGGCGCCGTCCCCGGCCTTGCCGGACTACCGCCTGGAAAGCCGTGGCCTGATGGTGATCCAACGCTTCGACGGTGAGCGCAGTGAGGTGGAGGTGTCCCTGCGCGCCCGAGTAGTCGATGCGGACGAGCGCGAGTTGTTGGGTGCCCAGCGCTTCAGCGTGGTCGTGGCAGCCAACCCGGCCACTCCCCCGGGCGGTGTCGTTGCCGCCAACAAGGCCCTCGATCAGCTCCTGGGCGAGCTGGCCGATTACGTACTGGCGCTGGTGGAGGGCTGATCCGCAGCCGCCGGCGCGGCCGTAGCCGCCCGCTGGAACAGCGCCTCGCAGTGGGTGGCCACTTCCCGCGGTCGCTCGAGCATCGGCAGGTGGCCCGTGTCCGCCATGACCACCAGCTCGGCCTGCGGCAGCAGGCGCGTGAACACCTGCGCATCTTCCACCGGCAGCACCCGGTCTTCCCGTCCCCACAGGACCAACGCCGGCACCGGCGGCAGGGCGGCCCCGTGCTCCAGGGGCTCGTAGCTCTCGCGGTACTGGGCAAACACCTGTTCGCTCCAGTCGCGCTGGGCCGCGGCACGATCGCCCAGGTAGTCGAGCACACGTCCGGGCAGGAACGGCGGCTTCACGAACATCATGGCCGTAATGCGACGGAAGTCCGCCCGCGAGTCCGCCAGCAACAGGTTGGTGCCCTGGGCGAGGGCCTGATGGAACTCGGTGTCGGCCTGGGGGTCTACGCCAGCAGCATCGAGCAGCGCCAGGGACCGAACCCGCTGTGGATGGGCACGGGCAAGCGCCGCCGCCAGGTGGCCGCCCATAGAGTTGCCCACCACGTGCACGGCCCCCAGCTGCAGGGCATCGAGCAGGGCGACCAGACGTTCCACCTGGGCCTGCACGGCGTAGCTCGCCTCGGGCACGGCGCTGGATTCGCCGAAGCCCGGCAGGTCGGGAGCCACCACCTGGTAGTGGCGCTTGAGATGCACGGCCATGCGTGGCCAGTGGTAGCGGTCGGCACCAAAGCCGTGAAGCATCAGCACCGGCTCGCCCTTGCCGCCGTGCAGGATGGCTAGCTCGTGATCTGCCACGTGCAGGCGCTCATTGCGCAGGCCTGCCCGCCAGCGCTCGACGGCCATGGCGAGCACGTAGACTAGGTCCGGGCGCAGCTGGTAGAACCCGGCGAGCACCAGGACCAGCGCGATGACGACGACGATCCACATGGCGCGCAGTGTGGCGGCGCAGCATCGCGAAGGCAAGCCCTCCGGGCGCCCTGGCTCCCCTTCGAGTAGTACCGAACCTGATGAAAAAACAGATCATTTTTCTCGTCGCGCTGTTTCTGTTGATCCAGTACCGGATGGACCTGCTGGCGCTGTTACCCGGCGGGCCCGCCTACGATCCGGACGTGCACGGCGAGGTGGTGCTGTTGAGCACCTCCGGCTGCAGGTTCTGTAAGAGCGAGCGAGAGTATCTGACGCAGCACCAGGTGCCTTTCGTCGAGTACGACGTCTCCACCGATATGCGCGGCGCCGAGTTGCTGCGCATGACCGGGAGCCATGGCGTGCCCATGCTGCTGGTCGGCGACGAAGTGGTGCAGGGCTTCAACCCGTTGGCGATCCGCGGCGCCTTCGACCGCGTAGCCGAGCAGTCAGATCGCAGCTAGATAGTCCCTGACGCTGGATCGCGCCGCCTTGGCCCGTACACGGAAGGTCTAGGGCCGCGATACGCTGCCTCAGGTGGTGCGAGACAAGGCGGAAATCGACGAAGAAGCGCAGTGTACTGACCGGTACATGAGCATTCTGAGTCGATTTCCAACGCCGGATCGCGCCGCCTGAGGCAGCGTAGCGCGGTCCTAGAACCCGTACCCGAGGGTTCGGATCTCCGAGACTTCGCCACCCTCCAGGCGTACCTGACGCATCAGGCGGCGGGGGCCGAAGTTGTAGGTCCACACCTCCACGCTGACCGGATTGAGGGGGGAGGCGAAGGGGGCGTAGAAGCGCTGACCGAAGACCGTTGCGCCCGGCACCAGCTGGGCGGGGTAGCGCTCGATCGTGGCCGGCTCGCCGCATTCCTTGAGCACTTCGATCTGGTGGTCGCCGATGCTGACCAGTGCCTGACCGCAGCGCATGGCGTCGGCGTGGGCGGTGGCGGCCAGCACCAGTCCGGCGAGGCCGGTAAAGATCGAGGCGATGATCGAACGCGGCATCTTGCCCATGAACAGCTCCTGCCCTGACGCGGTCCACGCAGTGTGCGCAGCCCCAGCCTTGCCATTGTCGCCAGCGCTCCTGAACAGGAGGTTAACTCGCGTACAATCGAGCCGCGCCCGCCGGTCGCACTGATCCATCCCATGGGAGTTCCTGCATGAGTTCCGAGTCGCACAGGCCAGTGGAGCCGCTGCTTGACGAGCCCGCACCGCCGCGGCCCGTGGAGGTGCTCGAACGGCTGTTGATCACCGAGGATCTCGAGGAGGCCCTGGCACGCCTGGAGCCACCCAGCGGCTCCTACGACTACGATCCCTGGGGCCTGTCGATTCAGCGCTCGAAGCTCTTCGTGGCGCTGGTCAAGCGCCTCTACGACAACTACTTCCGGGTTACCGCCCACGGCCTGGAGAACGTCCCGGCGAAGGGACGGGCCCTGATCATCGCCAATCATTCGGGCCAGCTGCCCATCGACGCCACGCTGATGGCCACCGCCATGCTCACCAGCCCGCACGGGCCGCGCGCGCCGCGGGCGATGATCGAGCGCTTCTTTCCCAAGGTGCCCTTCGTCGGCAACCTGCTCAATCGCGTGGGGGCGGTGATCGGCGATCCCCTGAACTGCTCCCGCATGCTGGAGAACGAAGAGGCGATCATCGTGTTTCCCGAGGGCGTGCGCGGCTCGGGCAAGCTCTATCGCGATCGTTATCAGCTGCAGCGCTTCGGTGCCGGTTTCATGCACCTGGCGATGGAGCATCACGCGCCGATCGTGCCCGTGGGTGTGGTGGGCTGTGAGGAGACCATGCCTTCCCTGGCCGATATCAAGCCTATCTCGCGCCTCCTGGGCCTGCCCTACTTCCCGCTCACCACCTACGTGCCCCTGCCGGCCCGGGTCAGCCTCTACTTCGGGGAGCCGATGGAGTTCGCGGGAGAGGTCACGAGCGAAGCCGATGTGGTGGCGCGGGTGGATCAGGTGAAGGACGCGATCCGCGGGCTGATCGCTCGTGGGCTGTCCGAACGGCAAAGCATTTTCTAACGGGATACTGACCGCACGATGAGCAACGAGCAGGAGCAAGCGGGAGGCGATGGCCGCCGCCCGACCGTACTGGTGACCGGTGCCGCCGGCACCCTGGCGCGCCAGGTGATTCGTGGCCTGAAGGTGGACCACGAGGTTGTGGCCGTGGACTTCCGCTACGCTGCCCGCCTCGGCCCGCGCGTGCCCAGCTACAAGGTGGACGTCACCAAACGCGGCTTCGAGGACGTGTTTCGCAAGCACGACATCGACGGCATCGTGCATCTGGGCCGCATCGGCGAGGAGTCGAGCCGGGAGAGTCGCTACAACGCCAACGTGCTCGGATCCCGCCGCCTGTTCGATCTGGCCCTGAACTACGACGTGCACAAGGTGGTCGTGTTATCCACCTTCTACGTGTACGGCGCCGACGCCTACAACCCGGCCCTGCTCGACGAGTCCTCCCCGCTCAAGGCCTCGAACCTGACCATGGACCTGGTCGACAGCGTGGAGCTGGAGAACCTGGCAAACATCTATCTGTGGCGTTACCCCGAACTCGACATGAGCATTCTGCGTCCGTGCCATATCGCCGGGCCCGGCGTACGAAACACCATGAGCGTTCTGTTGTCACAGCCTATGGCGCCGTTCCTGGTGGGTTTCTCGCCGATGATGCAGTTCCTCCACGTGGACGACATGGCGCGCGCGGTGGAGATGGCGTTTCGCCATCGCGGACGCGGCATATACAACGTGGCGCCTGAGGACTGGCTGCCCTACCAGGATGTGTTGCGCGAGTGTGGCTGCATGGGAATTCCCGTGCCCTCATTGCCGCCCCGGGTGCCGGCAACGTTGTCACGCCTGATGCGTTGGAAGTCCTTTCCGAGTTTTCTGGTCGACTACTTCAAATACCCGGTGGTGATTGATGGTTCCTTGTTCCGGCAGACCTTCGGCTTTGCGCCGGAACACTCCATGGCCGATGTCTTTGGTCACTACCGGCACAAGAAGCAGCGCTGATTCCGGGCGGCGTCCATGATGGAGCGCCTGCAACGCATCTTCGGCCTGGCGCTGCCGATCATCGGCGGCATGGTCTCGCAGAACGTCCTCAACATGGTCGACACGGCCATGGTCGGTCGTCTGCAGGACCCAGCGGCAGCCTTAGGTGCAGTCGGGCTGGGTGGCTTCGCCAACTTCGCGGCCATGGCCCTGTTGCTGGGTCTGGCAACCGGGGTGCAGGCAACGTCCGCGCGGCGCAAGGGCCAGGGCAAGTGCGACGAGATGGCGCGGCCGCTGAACACGGGGCTGGCCATCGCCGCCGTGGCGGCGCCGGTCCTGTCGGTGATCCTGTGCCTGCTGACGCCCTGGATCTATCCGCTGCTGGTGGATGATCCGGCGGTCATCGCCCTCGGCGTGCCGTACCTGCAGATACGTTTGCTTTCCATGGTGTTCGTGGCGATGAACTTCGCTTTCCGCGGCTACTGGAACGCCGTGGACATGGCCCGCGTGTACATGATCACGCTGGTGCTCATGCACGCAGTGAACATAATTCTTAACTACGTGTTCATCTTCGGGAACTTCGGTGCACCGCAGCTCGGCGTGACCGGTGCCGGCCTGGCATCGGCCCTGTCCACGGTGGTGGGCACCAGCGTGTACGCCTGGATGGGGCTGCGCTTCGCGCGTGGCGCGGGTTTCCTGCGGTTCCCACCCACCTTCGACGAGGTGCGCCGCCTGCTCAGCCTGTCCCTGCCCAACAGCGTGCAGCAGCTGGCCTTCTCCAGCGGCATGCTGGCGACCTTCGTCATCATCGCCCGTCTCGGCACGGTGGAGCTGGGCGCCGCCAACATCCTCATCAACGTGATGCTCGTGGCCCTGCTGCCGGGCATGGGCTTCGGCCTGGCGTCGGCCACGCTGGTGGGGCAGGCGCTGGGTCGCAACGACGCGGCAGACGCGGCGCGCTGGGGCTGGGACGTGTGTCGGGTAAGCGCGGCGGCCCTGACGCTGCTGGCGATCCCCATGTGGGTGGCGCCGGAGTTGATCATCCGATTGTTCCTGAGCGCTGAGCAAAGTGGCGCCGATGCCATCGTCGAGGCGGCAACTTTCCCGATGCGCCTGGTCGGCCTTTCGATGACCCTGGAAGCTGCGGGTATGGTGTTCATGCACTCGCTGCTGGGGGCCGGTGATACGCGCCGGGTGATGAAGGTGGCCGTGCTCATGCAATGGGGCGTCTTCCTGCCGGCAGCCTGGCTGATCGGCCCCGTGCTCGGCGGCGGACTCACGGCCGTG
>JAAUYD010113670.1_pt1 | contig 13442 bp, 9 predicted proteins | sample 7278101 | NCBI WGS metagenome assembly JAAUYD01 (sample SAMN14350128, study PRJNA611818) | marine sediment metagenome | isolation source: surface marine sediment (0.6m) | place: French Polynesia: Moorea | collected 2018-08
CCGGTTCGGTTACGATAATCCCTATTCTTCCAATAGCTCTCAGCGATGCTATTTAATCTTGTATGAAACATATAACTGTAAAGCAAAATATATGGAATTTGATCGGTCCCCGTTTTTTTATCAACAAAATGACGTTTTTTATTGGAATTTCAGCAACTTCCAAGTTCAGGGACGGGCACTAGAATAATTAAAAGAATTTCAGTATAAAGATAAGTAGTCAAACAAATTGATCTTGGACATTTGTTTAGCGGGCGTGGGAAAAACAGGTCGAGGTCTATGAAACATATCTATTATTTTGTCCTTCTTTTTGCTGCAATAATCTCATGTAACGACGCCGACCTGGGCGCGAGCGATCCGCAGGACGCTGGTCAGCAGGATACGGATTCAGCAGATGAAACCAACGCCCTGTTTGATCCGAATCGCCTCATTGACGTCCGGATTGAGCTCGCTCCAGAAGACTGGGACGCGCTGCGACACGAAGGGCGGGGATTGGCAACAGTGCTCTCAGGGTGTGATGGCGATTTTGAGTACACCTACTTCAACGGAACAGTGACCATTGATGGCACTCGAGTCGAGCAGGTCGGGATCCGGAAGAAAGGTTTCTTGGGATCCCTATCGGTGTTCCGGCCGTCCTTGAAGATCAACTTCCGCAAGTTTGTTCCAGACCAGACCTATTCGGGTATGAAGCGCATGACCCTCAACAACGATCGCCAGGACCCCTCACATACACACCAGGTGATGAGTTATGCGCTCTTTCGTCGGGCCGGTGTTGTTGCACCCCGTTGCAACTTTGCCCGCGTTAGCGTTAACGGCGAAGACCTGGGCATTTACAGCCATGTGGAGAGCATTAAGAAACCATTCTTGGCGCGTCATTTTGAAGATAACGACGGCAATCTCTATGAGGGACAACTCTCTGATTTCACACCGGGGCTTCTCTCAACATTCGAACTCAAGACCAACAAGGACGACCTCGTGCCTGGACAGGAACAACCTGATTTGCAACGGGTCGTCGACGCCCTGAACGTAGAGGATACGGCCCTGATTGCCGCGCTCGAACAGGTCATCGATGTGGACGCGTTCATGACCTTCTGGGCCATGGAGGTCATCGTCGGTCACTGGGATGGGTACAGCGGTAATAGGAATAATTTCTATATCTACAACAATCCCACGACGAATTTATTCTATTTTATCCCCTGGGGAACAGACGGTGCCTTTGACAGCTTCCATGCATTTTTGCCGGAGATACCGAGTTCGGTATATGCGTGGAACCTGCTTGCCTATCGTTTTTACAACTATCCCGAAACACGGGCGCTCTATCAGGCGAAGCTGCGTTCCCTCTTAGACGAGGTTTGGCATGAAGATGCGTTGCTCGCCGAGGTCGATCGCATTGAAGCCCTGGTGTCTCCGGAAGCTTCGGCATTGGAAAAACAACGCACCTTCTTGTCCAGCAGAAGAGCAGCCATCCAAGCGGAGTTGGAAACCGGAGGGGGGATATGGTCTTATCCGCCCATCTTGGAGCTGCCGGAATGCGTGCCACCGGTCAACATCAGCGGCACCTTCGACGCCACCTGGAGTACCGAGCAGGATTTAATTATCGGTGAGAATGTGTCGCTCTCGTTGATGTTGAATGGGGAACCACAGACTTTTTTGTTCATCTTGAACACTGCCGGCCCAGCGATTGACGCACCGAACGGCATCCCCAAGGACTATGCTATGATCCAATTGGTGGCGACCCGTCTAGAGGGCAATCCATTGGTGGTTGTGATCTTTCTGCCACCGCAGTTGGTCAAGGTTGGCGAACCGATGTTTCACGGATTTGAAACACTCGGCGTAGTTGTAGAGATTATCGACGGTCCAGATAACGTGAAACTGCTCGGATACATCGGTGATGGCACCATCTCTTTCGCCGCAGCTGGCACTGCCGAAGGGGATCAGGTATCGGGGAGCTTTAGCGGTATGCTCTCTTCATACGGCGATGCATTGGCCGGTCACTTGCTACCATCGGGAATCTTCTCCAGGACATGGATGCGACAACCCGGGGCATCGATACCTTGACGTTTGTTTCTTTTAGGGTCGATATTTAACTATGTTTATTCCAATCGGCGATACCCCAAATCCGAAAAACTACATTGCTTGGGTCAACTGGATGCTTATCGCTGCAAATGTGGGCATCTATGTCTTCATCACATTGCCGATGTCGATCCAGCCCATTGACCCGCAGGATCCATTGCTTGCCGAATATATTCAACTGTTCGCCGATCGCCTCCAAGGGATGGGAGATGTGCGCCGCTTGATTGGGAGCTTAACTGCCTACGATCTCTTCGTCTTTGCCCACGGTTACAAGCCGGGTGACCCTCAGCTGACCGCGCTCTTTACCAGCATGTTCTTGCACGGGGGCGCAGCACACCTCGGCGGCAATATGCTCTTTTTATGGATTTTCGGGAACAACGTAGAACATCACCTGGGCAGGGGCATGTACCTCATCGTCTACTTGCTTACCGGGGTCGCTGCGACGCTGACGTTTTCCCTCTTTGCCGGCCAGAGCATGACGCCTTTGGTCGGCGCTTCGGGCGCGATATCCGGGGTACTCGGGTTGTATTTTTTACTTTTTAAGCGAAACAGAGTGAAGGTATTTATATTTTTATTTCCATTTATCAATGTATTCCTCATTCCCGTGAGATATGTCCTCGCGTTTTACGTGCTCATCGATAACCTCCTGCCGTTTGTCCTGAGCGCTGAGTCCAGCGTTGCCTACGGTGCCCATTTAGGGGGATTTTTCGCCGGGCTCGGGGTCGCTTGGGCAGGGGAACGCTTGGCCTGGCGCTGGCCTGCTGCTGATCGCACGCTACATAAAAAGCAGGCCGATGCATTTGTTCGAACCACCCCCCCCAAAGGCGATATTTTGCAGGAAGTCACCACTGCAATAGAAGCAGGTGATCAACCAAGGGCAGTGGATGCATTGCTGAAGCTGGACCGAAACCAAATGGCCGCTATCACGCCGGATCAATGCGTGGTACTGGCGGATTGGCTTTTAGAGCACAATATGATCACCACTGCAAATCGTCTGCTGCGGCGTTGTATCGTCGCCAACCCTGGGTCAAACGATTTGGCGCGGGTTTTCCTTACACTCGGTCTTTTAAGTCTAAAGCGAGGTCAACCAACAGCAGCGTATCAGCATCTCCTAGCAGTTTTTGATTATAACCCCGACCCAGAAACCGAAGCCAAAACAAGGGCCGCTCTCTCTGAAATCAATATCTACGAACGGCGAAGGCGACACTGATGGCGTAGGTTAACTCCCAATCCCCCATGAATTAAATAAGCGGAACGATTTTCAGGCATGGGATTGGTTCGCTTCTTGCTTGCTGTAGGGGCCGTATTATTGTATTGGACTGCGGTTTATGACGAAAACTTTAATATTGCGTGAAGTTAGTGAGAGAATAACAGACTAAGTGTTGTATCTTCGCAACAGTTTGATGTGGCAAAGAAACATCACTGTGAAAAAACACTGCTAGTTGATTACTGGAATTCTGAAGCGAGACGTCAAATGATGCGGGCTATTGTTTTAGTAGATGAAAGAAGTGCGAGGCCGGTAAATGGATCCGGTCATGTTCGAGCGCTTGCCAAAGTGGCAGGCCTACCGTTGATTGTCCGAAATTTGCGCACACTGCACGCTGCAGGCATTGAAGAGGCCGTGGTTGTGACCGGCTTCGAGGCTGAGCGGATTGGCGATGCGCTCAGCCGCTATCACCTAGGTCTGCGCGTCACCGAGGTATATAATCCCCGCTGGGAGCGGGGCAGCGCCCATTCAGTGTTGGCCGCATCCAAGCATATCGACGGTCCCTGTCTTTTGGTGCCGTCAGACCACCTGTATCCCCCCTCCCTTGTCCGGCGACTGATAAATTTTCCCGCCTCAGTCGATTCGATGGTCATCGCAGTTGATCAGCGAACAGACGAGGTCTTTGATGAAAACGAATGCATAAAAGTCAGGCTCCGTGGCGCGCTCGCTACTGACGTGGGTATGGATCTGTTCAGACCCGACGCAGTGGCGCCGGGCATGATTCGCATTTCCGTGCACCTGGTTGAAACCTTGCGTCGCCTGGTTCGGGATGCGGATCTGTCGGTGATTGATTGCCTGAGAGCCATGGCACGTCGGGGCCGGCTCCGGGTGCTCGATGTGCAAAAAGCCCGGTGGATTAGCATTTCGAGCCCTCAAGCCCGGCGGTATGCCGAGCTACTCCTCAAGCTACACGGCGACACCCTTGAGACCTCAGATACCGGCGGCCACGCAGTGCTGCTCAATCCCGGTCCGGTCACCACAACCCCGCGGGTCAAGGCCGCTGTGGGCGCTCGGGACATGTGTCACCGGGAGCCGGTGTTTTCCAGCCTACTCGATTCAGTTGAGCGCAAGCTCTCGACCGTATTTGGCGCTTCAGACGACTGCGATGTGCTGCTGGTCACTGCGTCGGGTACTGGTGGATTGGAAGCCGCCCTCAGCACATTTGTTCCAGATGGTCGCTCGCTTCTCGTCGTTCAAAACGGGGCTTTTGGTGAGAGGCTCGTAGCGATTGCGCGTGCCTATGGTATTGACGTCCGCGAAGTGGTAGTGCCGTGGGGTGCCGAGATGCCACTCGATCAGGTTGAAGCTGCTCTTCGGTCCAATCCCGATATTGCGGCCGTGGCGGCGATCCACCACGAGACCTCGATCGGCGTGCTGAATCCGGTCGCTGAGATTTCTGCCCTTGCCCACAAATACGGCGCCAAGTCAATTGTGGACGCGGTTTCCAGCCTAGGTGGCGAAGATATTGATGTTACTCGAGATGGTATCGACATTTGTATTGCCAGTGCCAACAAGTGTCTGCACGCCTTCTCTGGGCTGGCATCGATTTGTGTCCACAGAGATGTGTGGCAAACAATCGAAGGGGATAGGCCCCGCAATTTTTACTTGGATCTGAGGCGATATCGCCGCTACATGGCAGATTATCGACAGACACCCTTTACGCCGGCAGTCAATACGCTGATGTCCCTGAACGCGGCCCTAGACGAACTTTTGGAGATCGGGCTTGTCTCCCGTCAGCGGCACTACAGGCGCCTGAGTGCGCATTTGAGAACAGGACTCGAATCCCTCGGACTCGATCTACTCGTCGATCCAGATAACTGTTCCCACAGCCTGACCCTAGTCAAAGTGCCTGACGGGCATACGTTCCACGATATTTATCAGGGACTTAAGGATCGTGGATTTATAATCTACGAATGTAAAGACCATCTCGCCGGGAGATATTTCCAAGTGGCCAACATGGGTGCCCTGGAAGAGACCCATATCGATGAGTTTCTCATGGCGCTCGACGATTACCTGGCGCGGTCGCACGTCGGCCAAAAGAACGCCGCTGCTGATCTCCGCGCTGTATAACATTCTAAAAAATTCCATTTTGCGTGCACGATGCTTATTTGATTAAGCATGATCTGTCTGATATCTCGAACACTGGAGGCGATCCAATGAAATCCGCATTGTACAAAATGCTCATCAACTTATATCCGCCATATTGGGGTACTGGCATCCGCGTGGCGCGCATTAGCCCTGACTACCGGGAAATCTTGGTTCAGATGAAGCTCAGGTTTTACAACCGCAATTACGTGGGGACCCATTTTGGCGGCAGCTTGTATGCCATGATCGACCCATTTTATATGCTCATGCTGCTCCAAGTACTGGGCTCGGATTACATCGTCTGGGATAAATCCGCTATCATTGAATTCAAAAGACCGGGCCGCGGCGCGGTGAGTGCCCATTTTTTTCTGACTGATCAGATGATATCGGATGTCCATGCCAACACTCGGGAGGGCGCGAAGTATCTGCCTGAATATTCAGTAGACATTACCGATACCGACGGCGGACTCGTGGCCCGGGGATACAAGAGGCTGTATATCCGGAAAAAGGATGGGGGGTAAGGCAGGAATTTCAGATGGTTGCAGGGATGGATTTTTTTTTGTAGGGTGAAATGCAAACATGTTTGCCATCCACCCCACAAAAAAAGGATTTGAAAATGGGACGAAAAACGATTCTATGGTTATCGATAGCCGTAGCTGTCGGCGCGTGTGTCAAGCAACCACAAACGCCCCACACAACGGGTGACCAGGTGGCCGTGCAACCTAACGGGGAAGCAGTTAATGCCGCTGAGACCCAAGAGCCGGTGAATCCCTTTTTCGCAGTGTGGGATACGCCCTTTGGGGTGCCCCCGTTTGATAAGATCAAGAGCGAACACTTCCTACCGGCGTTTAAGCGGGCCGTTGAGATTCAAAAGGAAGAAATAGGGGCGATTGTCGCCAACGAAGCAGACCCAACGTTTGAGAATACGCTCGAGGCCATTGAGGAAAGCGGCGAGCTGCTCAGCAAAGTGAAGCCGGTGTTCTTGTCTCTCTTGGGGTCGGATACTACTGACGAGCTGCAACAAATTGCAACGGAAGTGAAGCCGATGCTGGCCAAACACAAGGACGACATCCTGCTCAATCAGCAGCTGTTTGAAAAAATCAAATCCATCCACGAAAAACAAAAGTATCTCTCCCTCTCAGCCGAGCAAACCTCCCTGCTCCAAGAGTATTACAAGGATTTCGTTCGGGGCGGTGCTGACATTGATGAGGCCGGCAGAAAACAACTCCGGGATATTAATAAAGACCTGTCCTTGCTCACATTGAATTTCAGCCAAAATCTCCTAAAGGAAAACCAGCAGTTCGAAATGGTGCTCGAAACCCCCGAGGATTTGGCCGGCCTGCCAGATCCCATCATCGCCTCGGCTGCTCAAGCAGCAAAGGCCAGAGGCCATGAGGGCAAGTGGGTTTTTACGTTGGATAAACCGAGTTTTATTCCGTTTTTGCAGTATTCGACCCGTAGAGATCTGCGCGAAAAGATCTTTAAGGGATATGTCAATCGATCAGATAACAATGACAAATTCGATAATAAAGAAAACATCAGGCGCATTACCGAGTTGCGCATCCAAAAGGCGCAACTCTTGGGGTTTGAATCCTACGCGGATTTTATGTTGGATAGAAGGATGGCCAAAACCCCCAAGGCTGTCTATGACCTCAGTAAAAAAGTGTGGCAGGCCTCCTTGCCAGTGGCCAAAAAAGAAGCCCGCGCCCTTCAGAAGATGATTCGCAAAGAAGGAAAAGCGTTCAAATTGCAGCCCTGGGATTGGTGGTACTACGCTGAAAAACTGCGAAAGGAAAAATACGACCTGGATGAGGCCGAACTCAGGCCCTATTTTAAACTTGAAAATGTGCGAGAAGGGGCTTTTGCCGTGGCCACAAAACTCTACGGCATTCAGTTTATCGAGCGGCAGGATATTCCCAAGTACCATCCAGATGCGACGGTGTTTGAGGTGCAAGAGGCTGATGGCTCGCACATTGGTATTCTCTACGTTGACTACTTTCCCAGAAAGGGAAAGCGCGGTGGCGCCTGGTGCGGGGGCTTTAGGGGCCAATACGTACGGGACGGCAAAAAAATCACGCCTATCGTGACAAACGTCGGCAATTTCTCCACACCCACTGGAGACAAGCCAGCACTCCTCAGCTTTGAGGAGGTGGAGACCCTGTTTCACGAATTTGGCCACGCACTCCACTTCTTGTTTTCCGACGTGACGTATGAGCGGCTCAGTGAGGAGGTTACAAGCGATTTTGTAGAACTGCCGTCCCAGATCATGGAAAACTGGGCAGCTGCACCAGAAGTCCTTAAAATGTACGCAAAACACTACGAGACCGGCGAACCGATTCCCGATGCCCTCATCGAGAAGATAACCAATAGCCGGTATTTCAACCAGGGGTTTGTCACTGTCGAGTATTTGTCTGCCGCGTTCCTCGATATGGATTGGCACACGCGCAAGAAGCCCGTAAAGGAGGATGCAAACACATTCGAGGCCAAGGCCCTTAAAAAGATCGGCCTGATTCCCGAAATCGTCGTGCGCTATCGCAGCACGAATTTCGCACATATTTTTAGTAGTGACTATTACACCGCCGGCTACTACAGCTACATGTGGTCTGAGGTATTGGACGCGGACGCATTCGAAGCCTTTAAACAGAACGGTCTGTTTGACAAGGCCACTGCCAAATCCTTTCGCGACAACATTTTGAGTCGGGGCGGTGCTGAAGATCCAATGGTGCTCTACAAGCGCTTTAGGGGCGCCGAACCCAAGATCGAGCCCATGCTCAAGCGCAAGGGCATGATTTAAGGACAGGTACTATCTCAATGGAAACCCTGCCGATACTGTCGTTTAAGCCGATTTTCAAGGAGACCGTGTGGGGCGGACGACGCCTTGAACATCGCTTGGGTAAGGCGCTGCCCCAGGATGTCCCGGTTGGAGAATCTTGGGAAATTGTGGATCTGCCCTCGGATCAATCGGTCATTGCGACCGGTGACGTTGTAGGCAAGACACTCACGGCATTGTGCGCAGATGCCTTTGAACCGCTCCTTGGCGGCGTAGCGCTTCTCGAAGATCGATTTCCACTGTTGTTCAAGTTCATCGATGCGCACCAGACCCTATCGGTGCAGGTACATCCCGACGAAGCAGCCTGCGCTCGCCTGGGCAGGGGCGCCCGTCCCAAAACCGAGGCCTGGTACATCATCGATTGCGAGCCCAACGCCGTGCTTTACGTCGGGCTCAAACCAGGCGTGAGCAAGGCTGCCTTTGCCAAAGCCATCGACGATGGGACGACCGAGGACCTGCTGCATCGATTTGCTGTACAGCCCGGGGATTTGGTTTACTTGCCGTCTGGTACGGTTCATGCCATTGGCGCAGGCATCTTGCTCGCAGAGGTTCAGCAATCGTCCGATACCACGTACCGGGTCTTTGATTGGCACCGGGTCGGCCTGGACGGCAGGCCCCGGGAGTTGCACGTAAAAGAGGCGCTCGAATCAATTTCCTTTGGCGCGGTCGGCGTACCGGCGTTTGATGCACCACCGTCAGGACGGCCCGGCATTGCCTGCAAGGACTTTGAAATAGAAGTGCTCAATCTCAGCGACGGCGAAACAGGTGTGCTCGAGGGTGTAGGGCCACTCATAACCATGGGCGTGGCCGGTACTGGTACAGCCGCGCTCTCGGCCGGTGGCTATCGCTCCTCTTTGGGCTGTGGTGAGACGCGGTTGATCCCAGCAGCCATCGCCGCTAAGACCCGTTTTCAAGCCCAGGGAAGGGTCAGCCTTCTAGCCGTTCGCATTCCCGCTTGACGCTGGTGAAGACAGATAAGAAATGCAAGTGCCAATTTTCTTGCTCCTTGAATTGCGGTTGCGATACTGTCTCGTTGCAACTTTGTATAACGCCAATTTTCTAGTGAGGTAATCAAATGAAGGTCTGTGTGATTGGCAGTGGATACGTGGGACTCGTCGCTGGTGCTGGATTCGCCGAGATCGGGCACGTGGTGCGCTGTGTGGATATTGATAAGGATAAAATCGATGCGCTGCATCGCGGGGAAGTGCCCATCTATGAGCCCGGGTTGGACGATCTCTTCGAACGAAACAAAAAGGCTGAAAAGCTGACATTTTCTACAGACGTTGGGCCGTCTGTTTCCTGGGCTGAGGTGGTTATCATCGCAGTGGGGACGCCAGAGCGGGAAGATGGATCTGCGGATTTGTCCGCTGTGATAGAAGTGGCAAAAACCATCGGGGATAACATCGACGGCTATACGGTCGTGGCGTGCAAGTCGACGGTCCCAGTGGGCACGAACGAAAAGGTTAGAATGACCATTGCCGAACGAACGGATCAGCTTTTTTCTGTGGTATCAAATCCTGAATTCCTACGCGAAGGTGAGGCCATCGAGGATTTTATGCACCCGCCGCGGGTGGTCATCGGTACGACCGATCCCAAAGCCGAGAAAATAATGCGCTCCCTTTACGCGCCGTTATACGGCTACTATGACGCGCAGGATCGCATTATCTGCATGGATCCAAGAAGCGCCGAGGTTACCAAGTACGTGGCCAATGCCTTTTTGGCCACGCGGATCACATTCATCAACGAAATGGCCAATCTATGCGAAGCCGTGGGTGCGGATATTACCAAAGTTCGCATTGGTGCAGGCACGGATCCCCGGATTGGTCTTTACTATTTTTATCCGGGGTGTGGGTACGGCGGATCGTGCTTTCCAAAGGACGTTCAAGCGTTGATTCGCACGGGGAAAGCAAATAACTATCCGCTCACTGTTCTCGAATCTGTGGATGGTGCCAACGATCACCAAAAACTAGCGCCGTTTAGAAAAATAACAGAGCGATTCGGTGGCGAACTCGCGGGTAAGACCGTGGCCCTCTGGGGTCTTGCGTTCAAATCAGAGACCGACGACATCCGCGAATCTTCGGCCATCTACATCGCCAAAGCACTGCTCGATGCCGGTGCGACCCTTCGGGCCCACGACCCGATAGCGATTTCCAATTTTAGACGGCTTATTACAGATAAGCCGACATATGTAACCGACATGTACGAGGCGCTCGACGGGGCTGACGCCCTCATCATCGCCACCGACTGGGACGCGTACAGGCGCGCTGACATCGCAGAGGTATCCAAACGCCTAAAGGGCAACGTCGTGGTGGACGGCCGCAATATCTGGGCCGACGCAGACCTGCCAGCCACATGGCAATACGACGGCATCGGACTCGGGCATCTGAAATAAACCACACACCTGCCCTAAAATGATTCAAAAGCCGAAGCGGTAATCCAAGCCAACCGAGACCATGGGGCCTATTGCCATGACGTTTTGATCTTCATCCTCCTCACCGTCACCGTTGAGAGGCTCATCATCTATATCTGTTTCATCCTCGTCTTCATCTCCCACATCATGCCAGACAGCGGCGAATCCAGTTGACACCGACAACCCGATAGAGCCTGCGTCGCCATTGCCCTTAAGCCATGTGAAAACACCCAACGCACCGAGCGAATTGCCCACGAATTCTCCGCCGCCACCCTCGATGAAAAGGTCGGTGCGGCCTGTCAATGGGATGTCGAGTTTGCCCTGGACAGAGCCCCATTCAAAATTCACAAATGCATTGCGCGCTGTTAGGTTGAGGCCGTCTGCAACGCCGAGTCTGATTATCTGAGAGAGCACGAAACCGCCATCTGTCTCATAACCCGGATCCTGCTTCCCCGTGGCAAAGGCCACGCCCACACCTGCGCCCAGGGCGAATGCGCGGCCGTCGTAGCCCCCCTCTGCCGTGGCATTGAGGCCGAACATTTTCTCAGTACCGGTGACCAGGAAACCGATCGGCTGTACCCGAACGCCTACGAAATAGGCGCTGCCGTAATAGATGCCCGACAAGTCGCCCAAGCCTGCCAGGCCTAGGTCGCCGTCCAAGTTGAGGATGGGGCGAATCACGGCCGATACCTCGGCGATATCAGACAAACGGCGGGGGAAGGCCTTGCTCACAGAGTGATCCGGGTACACGGGCTGAACCTCGTCTGCAGTGGAAACCCGGTCTCCGCGCCACAACATGGCGATGGCGCGGTCCTCACTCACTGCCGTGACTTCGATCACTGCGGCGAACTCTCTGCCAGTGAACCTGTCCTCGCCGTGGGTCTCCATTTCTATTGTTCTGAACACGGAAAACCGATCGCCCACCTTCACGCCGTGCTTTTCTCCCACATCCAGTTTTACCTCTCCGGGGAACAGCCCAATGATGTGGGGCGTCATCTCGATGCTCGGCGGTTTTTTTTCAGTGTTCGTTTCAAAAGCGGCCATAGTGACCGCGTCGGCAGCAACTGGGGCTGGACCGGGTTCGACTAAAATCTCACCGACCGCTATGGGCTTTGCCGAGGTCGAAACAATCCGCATCCAGACCTGGTTATCGACAACAAAGAATCCAGTGACTTGCTCTCCTGGAGGGTGCACTTGCTTCACGGGTACAGGTTTGTCTGGATCGCTCACATCGTAAACCGCAGCGCCGCTGTGGCCAAATGCGACGTAGAGCTTGTCGGTTCTGAAAAGAATCGCCACTGCTGGCGCAGGGAGGTCCATCTGCACCCGGTCATCCCCCTCGACCTGCCAAACGGTTCCCGCAGCCATCTCATACGTCACATTGCGCTGTTCGGCCGCGGGGTCGTCGGTCGGTTCAGCCTCTTGGGTAATCGCCGTCATGGGCCAATACGCCACTGCCAATACTGCTAAAATCATTATCTGTTTTCGGTCCACCATGTACTCCAAGGCCACTCAAATCCTATCGCTTTCGACGACAAAACTGTCGTTTTGGGGATCCACGGTCACGATGCTGATGTTGTCCGAATCCCCAAAGGTATCGCCAATTGAACCGGTCTCGTAAACTTGAATCGTCTCATTTAGCGTGTCCTCCACGGACAAGTGGCCGTGACCCACAAAAATTGCCCGAATATTGTCGGCATAGGTCTCGGCTAAAGTATAAAAATAATCGTCTTGATGGACGAGGAAAGAGTCGCCAGCAAATGACCACATCATGAACGCATTGTCTGATTTCACGGGATGGTGAAAGAAGAGATAACAGGGTTCGGGCTGCTGGAGCTGCTGCTCTAACCAAGTGAGTTGCTCATCGTCGAACGAGCCGGTGCAGGAGAGCTCCACATCGGCGAAAATGCATGGGGTCAGGTAGGCATCTCCTCTGACGCTGTTCAAAAACAAGAATCTCTGACCTTGGAAAACAAACGAGCGGTAGGGTTCTATATCTAGCACTGCACGCCACACCGCTTCCGGTCCAGATGGGTCGGGTGCTGTAACGCCCTCATCCATATAGTCAATTTCGTAATCGTGGTTTCCTAGGGAGACGTGGTAGGGCATATCCAGACCGTCCATTATCTCCTCGAATTTTTCTGCGGGATTGGGCTCTCCGACATTGTAGTCGGCCGGGTTTTGAGAAAAAAGGCAGCCCACCAGATCCCCGGTCACTGCGACGAACGCAGCATTTGAATGCTCAGCGTTGATGATGGTTACGGCATTTTCCAAGTTGTCGAGATTCCCCTGATTATCGTAGTCAGCATCATCAGGATTTCCCGGCAAACGCGTATGGGTATCTGTGATAACGACAAATGAAAACGGCTCGTCTGTATCTGTATCTGTATCAGTGGCAGTGTCACTATCAGTATTGATGTCAGAGTCAGTATCACTGTCTGCCTCTGAGTCAGTATCCCCATCTGTTCCAGTGTCCCCATCTGTTCCGTCTGTTTCAGTATCTGAATCAGAATTAGAGTCGGCGTCAGAGTCAGTATCACTGTTTGTGGCTGTCGATGTTTCACTATCTTCAGCAGTAGACGATGAATCGTCATCGTTTGAACACGATCCCAGGCAACCGAAAAGGGCCAAAAACAATGCGAAAATAGTCGGTTTGTTCATGTTCATTTCGGGACCGACCATCCTGCTTTACAGTTCAGTGGTAATTCAGCGGATTCGAAAAAATACCTATCAAAAAAGAAGCTGGAGGTTTGCCTTCGTGAGATAACTGGTATTGGCAA
>JAAUYD010105963.1_pt1 | contig 13440 bp, 11 predicted proteins | sample 7278101 | NCBI WGS metagenome assembly JAAUYD01 (sample SAMN14350128, study PRJNA611818) | marine sediment metagenome | isolation source: surface marine sediment (0.6m) | place: French Polynesia: Moorea | collected 2018-08
ATGAATGGTATCACGACAAACGGACCTACGCGGAGATGGTTAAAGTTCGCAAACAGCTGGAGGGGTATCGGCAGAGGTTGTTGTAATTGGCCATTGACCACTGACTATTGACAATTGGTTATTGGTGTACTCGTTAATCGTCAATCCCTTTCAGCCAGGAGAAGCAATCTTCTAGATCTCCCTGTCCATTTACGAGGCTTCCCTGCGGCGCTGTTTCAGACCCGTTTGTGATCCAGAAATTTTTCATTCCCAGCGCGGCCGTGGGCTCGATATCGTTTTTCCAGTCATCGCCCACCATGATCGCTTCGGCCGGGGAGCAGGCGATTTTTTGCAGTATTTCTTCATAATAAGCGTGGGTGGGCTTGGTGGCGTGCATATTCTCCATGCAGGTGACCAGTTTAAATGGAAAGTGATCGATCTCTGCCCACGCCATCCGCGCCTCGATCGCCGCCCGTGGAAAAAGCGGATTGGTGGCCACGACCACATCCAGATGGCTATCCAGCGCCCATTTAATCAGGTCGCGGGCCACCGGCCGTACGGTGGTGATCCCCTTGAGCTCGTGAAAGCGGCCGCTATAAAACGCCTCCATGCGGTTGGGGGTGTCCAGCGCCAGCCAGTCGATATCGGTATTTTTTTCCATCTCCTGCCAAAAGAGATCCGCATTGGTAACGGCCGGGTCGGTATTGCCGGTCATTACCCGCGTGGCTCGAAAGACCGCGTTGATGAGAGCGGCCGGCGGCAAATTTGAGATATGGGCGATGGTTTCCCCGAGAAGCGGCATGTAGCGTGGCAAAAATGTGGCCATCGAGTTGCCCAGCAGGGTGTCGTCCAAGTCAAGGAGAAGCGCTTTCATGTTAGGTATTGGGTGTTGGGTTTAAGGTGAAAGGTGTAGGGAGATAGGGTAGGTCGCCTGCTGCGAACCACCTGTCGTTCTGAGCCCTTCGACTTCGCTCAGGACAGGCTTCGCGAAGAATCTCGCTAACTTTCATTAATTTAACCTTCGTCGGGAAAATGTCATCGGCGGCTATTTCTTATAAATCCTCAAACAGGTCTTTGAGCCCCGGTTTTTCTTTGGCGCATTCAGGGCAGCCAATGCGTGGTTCGGGCACGCTGATGAGGTGCTTGCTGCAGAAAGCGTTGACCTCAACGCGGCGATTCATCCCCAGAAACCCCTTTTTGATTGAGGCTTCCAGGACGAGATTGGGATCGCTGTTCGCGGCCAAAATGTCGGGTACGGGGCAGTTTTGGCAATCTTTAGGGTGCCATCTTGGAGAGTTGAGATTGGCATCGAGCAGCCGGCATTCTTGATCGGAGCGGCCGCGGTGAAAATTTTCGTAGTAAAAACGGCATTCTTTGCCGGCGGGTGTAACCATAGGATTGGTACGATTAGTTCGATTGGTACGATTAGTTTGATTGGTTGTAATCGTATCACATGTGAAAGAGGTTAGAAAAGGGGAATGTTTAGCTTGACAGCTCGGCGCTGCGCGCCTGTTAGGACGGGGCTGCGCCCCTTTTAGCTCGGCGCTAGCGCGCCTCTCAGCTGTCAGCTCAGGGCTTCGCCCTTCTCAGCGTCTTTGCTGAAGGCTGAAAGGCCCGCAGGGCCGTGCTAACATTCTAAAAATCCGGCAGCTCCTCCTCCACATGGCGAATAGCCGGGCTGAGAAAACCGGCGAGGCTAATCAAACAGCCGGCGACGGCCGTAAAGACAAACATCAAGGCCATTCCGGCCCCCGGCCCGGTGCCAACAAGCCAGCCCATGGCGGCGGCCAGCGGCTCCCCCGCCTGCATGGCTGGCTCGAGCCAGCTATCCGCCAGCGCCCCGCCCAGCAGGTAGCCCAGCGGCATGGCCGCCTGCTGTACCATGCTCTGCACCCCAAAAACGCGCCCCTGCAGCGACGGCCGGACTTTGATCTGCCAGATCGCCCGGTAGCTGCCGGCGATAAAGGGAATGCAGAAGGCGGCCAGAGCGGCCGCGGTGACCCAGACGGCCGGCGTGCGGCCGATGGCAAACAGAAAATCGCCCAGCAAAAAGGAAAAAGCGGCAAAACCCAAAGTCGTATTGATTTTTTTCTTAGGACCACCCCAAATCGACAGGACCGCCCCGCCAAGGACGCCTGCTCCGCCCAGCGTGGCCTGTACCGTGGCCAAAACGATCTCATCGCTGCCGGTGCGGGCCAGAATCATAGCCGGCAGAATCGAAAAATAGGTCAGGGCGGCAAAAAAATTGATGCCGGAAAAAATCAGCAAAATTCCCCGCAGCCCCGGCCGTTCCCAAATAAAAGAAAATCCGGTTCGCATCTCTCGCCAGAAATTCTGACGGGTGCCGTCTTCGGGATCAATGTGATGCATGGGAATCTTGACGATTAGCAGCGTGGTGATGGCTACGCCAAAGGTCAGGAGGTCGGCGGTCATAATGCCCTGCAGGTCAATAAACGGCAGCAGTGCCCCGGCCAGAATTGGGGCGGCGACCTGGGAGCCGTATTCGGCCACGGCGCGAAAGCCGTTGATGCGGGCGAAATTGTGTTTGGCGACCAGCTGGGTCGTCAGGGCGGTGTAGGCGGGGAGCTGAAACGCCTCAAACAGACCGGCGATTCCCTGAGCAGCTACCAGGTGCCAGATTTCCAGCCGGCCGCTGAGCAGCAGGGTCAGCATGCCGGCGGTCATGACCGCCGCGCCGCTGTCGGCCAGCATCATCACTCGACGGCGCGGCAGGCGGTCAATCCACACCCCGGCGATGGGGCTAAAAATGACAAAGGGAATAAATGACGCGAAGCCCAGGAGGGCGATGGTAAATGCGCTTCCGGTTTGATTATAAGCCCAGATTAACAGGGCGAAGCGGGTCATTCCGGTGCCGATTAATGAGGCGAACTGGCCGATCCAGATGGTGAGAAATTGTTTCATGCGCATGATCTCCAATTAGCAGGCCGACGGAGATCACGACGGCGTGAGGAAATTAAAAAGCCGCGGTGATCCCGCGGCCGATTGAAAAACAGGGTTTACTTTACATAAAAATCAGACGGGGGACACAATAATAGTAGGACCCGCGCTTTTTTCCATGCGCAAGATAAATTCCAGGACAAACTCCCGATTGAGTTGGGATTTGTGTTCAGCAAACATCGCTTTTATTATAGCTCAAATTATCAATTTTATGCAGCGTCATTTCATCGCTGATTAAGCCAAACAACCCCCTTCCACGTTCCAGTTCAGGGGCGGACAGTTCGCTTGACGAATGAGAAAATGCGCTTTTCAGTCCAATAAATTCCCCCTCCCGATTCGGGAGGGGGCTAGGGGGTGGGTCTTTTGGCTCTCAACTTACCCCTCCCCCAGCCCCTCCCCGACGCGGGGAGGGGAGCTTGATGGACGGTATGAAAACAAAAAAGGTGACTCAATTGAGCCACCTAATATGCTGGTACACCCTGAGAGATTCGAACTCCCGACCCCTCGGTTCGTAGCCGAGTGCTCTGTCCACTGAGCTAAGGGTGCACTTATGTTGTCACTTGCGCAGAGAGCGGGAAGGATGGGATTCGAACCCATGAACGGGGTTTGCCCGTTAACCGCTTAGCAGGCGGCCCCAATCGTCCACTCTGGCACCTTCCCTTCTTCCTGCGTTAGACTGTTAAAAGCCCCAAGGCGGAGGAAGAGGGATTCGAACCCCCGCTAGCTTGCACTAGTACGGTTTTCAAGACCGTTGCCTTCGTCCACTCGGCCATTCCTCCACACGAGTTATCGTTGCAAAGTGACGGTCGACGAGTATAGCACGACGCTATGTGGGTGTCAATAAAAATTAGCGCTCAATTGGGAGATTTCGAGCCGCTGTTCCCCGGCCGTTTTAACTGTGCCGGCGGCCACTTTTCCGGTTGGTGTGACCTGGAGGTATTGATTGTCGATCCAGCACACAAATCCCAGCGGCCCCTGAGGAGATTGCCTGGTTTGCTGAACGATCTGCCCATCAATTAAAAACGTAGATTCGTCAGGATCCCAGCGAATTTGATAGGTGTGCCAGCGGGTCAAATCAATCTCATTGAGCTGCAAATAGCTCATCCCCAATCGTTTTTGCACCTGTGGCCAGACGGTGCGACGAAAGCGGGGGAGGCGGTTGAGCAAAACCACGGCCGGAGCCAGCGGGGCCATAGCCAGCGCCCGCCAGCGTGCTGCGTCGAGCGTGGCGGCATAAAACCCCCGGCCGGGGCCGTGGGGATTTAGGGGAAAATTGTTTTGGGGGCCACCCATAAAGAACCAGATCGCCTGTGGCAGGGCCGGGGTACGGAGGTTGGGGTCACCAAAGGGAGCGTTCCAAAATCCAAACCCGGCCGTGCCCTGCAGCTGGTCGAGCGGTTTTGAGAAGCGGGCCCGAATGCGCAATTCAACTCCTGGATGCCAGGGATATGCGCGTCGCGGCCGGCCGCTGTAATCATCAATCTGGGCATTGGCATACCCTTCCGCCGCCGGAGACAGCACGAGCTGTAAGGCTGCAGATGAGACAACCTGCCCCCCATTGATTCCCCACGGCCGGAGGGGGTGTGGCCAATTGTTAGAAGTTAAAAAATCATTCATTTAAATGTCACAACACCATTACTACTTTCTGCGAGTGATCAGGTATAATAGCAGCTTGAGGAGACAAACAATATGGAATTAACCTGGTATGGATTGAGTTGCTTTCGCATGACCGAACGGGGAGCGGCCACCATTGTAACCGATCCCTATAGCCCCAAAATCGGTTTACCCGCCTTAAAACTCAAGTCTGACGTGGTGACCATTAGTCACGACGCCGCGGGACACAACAGTTTAAAAGGGGTCACTCAATATGAACATGCTTTTTCCCGGCCGGGCGAATTTGAAGTTGGTGGGGTATTTATTCACGGTATTGCCTCTCCACGCGATGCGGCCGACAAGCCCCAAAACACGATGTATGTGTTTAATTACACCAATGTTTCGATCGCTCATCTTGGAGATTTGAGCGGGATGTTAACCCAAAGCCAGATTGATGAGCTTGGGCAGGTTAACATATTGCTGCTCCCGGTAGGGGGGGGAAACACCCTGACCGCCAGCCAGGCATCGGAGCTGGTGGCGCTGATCGAGCCCAATATCGTGATTCCCATGCATTATGCGATAAAAGGGTTAAAAATCGAGCTGTCAGAGGTCGATAAATTCCTCAAGGAAATGGGCGTTGCCGATGTGGAGGAAGAAAACAGCCTGAAGATTACGAGCAAATCAAGCCTACCGGAAGAAGGCACTCAGGTTGTTATTTTGCAGCCGAGAGTTTAAATTTAGTTTTTAAGGAAGCGTTGATGCCGGTTAAGATTTTAATGACCTGGAACATTCTACCCAATCGTGAAGCGGAGTATTCAGAATTTGTGGTCAACGAATTTATCCCTCGTTTAAACCGCCTGGGTCTGGCTGACCTCGAATTTTGGTATACCCGGTTTGGCGAACGACCCCAGATTCAGGCGAGCGGCGTCTGTCCTTCTGTGGACCAGCTCAATCTCATTATGAACAGTGAAGAATGGGACAGCCTCCAGGATCTGCTTAGCGGTTATGTGTCAGAATACCAGCACAAAATGGTCAAGGCTTCTCGAGGGTTTCAATTTTAAGTTAAGGAACCAGGTCAGTCAGATTGGGAAGGCAGCTGACCTTACAAATAGATAATAAAAAAACGCCGGGTTTAACCGGCGTTTTGCGTTTTTAGGCGAGGGGGCTCAGACCGAAGCTGTTTCAGCCTTTTTGGCTGTTTTTGTCTCTTTTGTGGCGGTCGATTTGGCGTCATCTTTAGCGGCCGATGATTCGTTTTTGCTTTTTTCGGCGCCGTTTTTGCCGTCAGACTTGCTACTCGCATCCACAGTAGAGGGCGCGGCCGGATTTTTGCCTTTATTGTCGGTCACGTAAAAACCGGATCCTTTAAAAACAACCCCGACCTGGTTGATCACGCGTCGGATATTCCCTTCACATACCGGGCAATCGGTCAACGGATCATCAGCCATTCGCTGTCTGATTTCAAATTCATGTTCACAATCATTGCATCGATAGGCATAAAGGGGCATGATTTACCTCATTTGCGGGAAAATTTTTCAGAAGCAAGCGGGCTCCCCAAACTTTCCTGATTTCACTACAAATGTTCACATCAAACACGGTAGTTTACCGGTTTGTGAGTTGTTATATCGTCAAAAAGATTTAAATTTGAGCACGGTCGACTATTGTACGTGGGTCGTCTCCAGAATACAATTTTTTAGCAGTAGCAATCTTAAGATGCTAAATCGTACACCTCTTTCATAAATGAAAGGTAAGCAAACGGCAAGAAAATCACAGGTTATGGGGTTATTTGTTCGATCTCGAGGCAGTCAGGCCAGGGATCCTCACCGCGCTGAAGGGCGGCCAACGCTGGGCTGTCCGCATAATACCCGTGGTATTTGTCCGGCAGCTGGTTGGCGATATGAACCATAATGTAGTGAGTATAGGCCGGCAAATCTTTAGAGCGCACCCGTCGGCCGAGATCCGGCAGTGAGAAAGCCGGGCCGATTTTTGATGTAATGTGGGTTGGCTTAAACTTTTTATAGTTGGGGTGCCACTGCTCCGTATTGACCACGCCTATCGGCACTAAAGGCACACCGGCTTTGACCGCCAGATAGGCCGCCCCGTCTTTGCCCCGCTGCATTTGCCCGGTCTTGCTGCGCGTCCCCTCAACCGCCAGACCAAACACAAACCCATCCTTGATTTTTTGGATCGCCTCGGCCAGCGCCCGCCGATCAACCTCTCCACGATTGATAAAAATCGCCCCGCTCCAGCGCAAGATCGGCCCGAAGAGAAGGTGCTTGGCCCACTTTTCACCGGCAAACGAACTCCATTTTTCGTTGGGAATACTCAAAAAGATAAGCGGCGTGTCGATCACGCTCATGTGGTTGGTCACGACGATAAAAGGAGGATCTTTAGGGATGTTTTCTTTTCCCAAGACATCATAGGTTAGCAGAATACAAACGCGGACGATGTGGATAATGACGCGGAGAATGCGGAACCAAAGCATAGAAAAGACCTCAGACATCAGACCTCAGACGTCAGACGACAGAAGGTTTTGTAAAACTTAACCTGCCTGTGGTCTGACGTCTGTAGTCTGTTGTCTTTAGTATATGTTACGGTCGAATTCCATGCACATAAATTTTGAAATCAGCCGGCCGGCCGCCGGGAGGGACCGATTTTATTTCAAACGGGAGTGAGGTTTGAGCAGATACTACAGGGGTACGCATGGTGGCATAGCCGACCAGTCGACCGGTTTGCCCATAAAATGTGACGATGATTTCCCCCACGGCGGCTGAATCTGCGGCCGGATTTTCGATGTCTCCGGAAATCGTCATTTCCCCATCAAACAGCTGCTGCTCGAGATTTGCGGCGGTCAAAGGCAAAAATTGGGATCCACTTTCGGTAAATGGATCAACGAGACCATCCGCTCGAATCACTGAAACCGCCGGCCGGACATTTTCTGGGAGCTCACCGGGCCAGAGGATGCCAAAAGGAGCGTTTTGGCCCGGTGCAATCAGCGGTCCGGATGTCCATGCGGGCGTTTGCCCCAGCGAACGGCCGTCCGGATCAAAAAGCTCTACCATCAGCTGCACTTGAGTAACCCAGGCCGGACCTTCATTCAATATTTCACCGACAACCCAGCTGCGATCGCTTGCCGTTTGATATATGTGGGTTTGGGTGATGGCTAAATCGACCGGCACCGCGGTAGCAACGGCCCCACCAAAAAGAGGCGTTGCCGGTGGAGGCAGGATTAATTCAGCCCCAATTTGCAGCAGCTCCGGCCGCACGCCGGGATTGAGAGCCATAATATCTTCCGTGGTGGTGTTGCTGTCGATGGCGATTCCCAAAATTGTGTCTCCTTCGACAATCTGATAAACAATCGGGGTTGGGGTTGGGGTGGCTGTCGGGGGCGGCAGCGGTGTGGCTGTCGGCACGTCGATGACCGCGGCCGTAGGTGGAACACGGGTCACAAACCCGACGCCGATTTCCGGCACGGGAGACGGGGTAAAGGGGATGGGAGACGGTGAAGAAGGAGGTGAGGCTATTTGGCAGGCGGAAGCAAAGAGTAAAGTAATTAAAAAAGCGGTGATGCCGGACAAATCTTTCATGGACTTCAATTGTCAACACAACTTAGTAGATATAGATTGTACCGATTGAGCAGGTTTTTTTATTGACTTTCTCAACCGGACCTTCGACAATACAACAGTGAGCTTGAAATGGTCGACACTTTCACCAACTACTAAAAATCTCGTGCAGTGGGTTCTGCTTTTTTTCGGGCTGCTGGTGGCAATTTATGCCGCCACACAAACTCGAGATGCGCCGCTGCTGATTTTACTGATCTCGCTGTACGTCATTGCCGCCAATTTTAGCATGCCGCTGCCGCCGATTCGGGTTGGACTGGTTCCGGTTTTGACCGTGGTCGCCTTGTTGATAACAGACGGCCGGTCGGCCCTGATCGCCTTAACGGCCGGGTTGGCTCTGGCTGAGCTGGCCGCCCCCCTGTGGTATCCTCTCTGGCAAGATATTCCCGAATATCCACATCAGCGGTCCGTTCGCCTGCTGCTCGGGGCGGCCGAATTGTTCACGATGGCGCTGACGTTGGGAGTTGTTTCCTGGCAAGGGTTGATCATACCGGTCCCGATTAGCCAAGTCTTTGTCGACTGGCTACAGCTGTGGCCGATATGGGCCTGGATCGGGTCAGCGACCTTTATCTCCATTACCGTTTTAGACACGGCGCTTGCTCGTTGGCTTGGTTTATCCTGGCGAAAAATATTTATATACTTCCTGCCGCGGCTGCTGTTCTACACCTTATTTTTGCAGCCGGCGGCTGTTCTAATCGCCCTCATCTATCGCCGCTTTGGTATCCCGGCTTTTGTCCCTCTGGCTGTGACCTTGACCGGAATTATATTTTTGCTGTGGATCGCCTGGCAGGGGCGTTACGTTCTGCGGCGGCAAATGAGTCAATTTGCTTCTCTAAACCGGGTCAGTGAGCAGATGCGGGAAACCCTCGATTTACGGGAGGTGCTGACCCGAACGTTTGAGCAGGTCAATTCGCAGGTTGCTCCCGAGCGTTTTTCAATCATATTAGCTGACCGATCCGACGGCTGGCTGCGGCCGCTTTTTTTTGACGGGTCGGCGCTGCAGTGGGAGCCGGATGCCGCAGTTGAACCGGACGATTTTACGCGCTGGGTTTTGGAACAAGAGCGGCCGCTGTCTGTGGATGCCAGTACGCTCCACTTTGCCGATCAACACGGCCTGGCGCTGCCCGAGCCGCGGCCAACCGTGTGGTTTGGACTGCCGTTGACGCGCGGGTCTCGCGTAATCGGAGCCATGGTCGTCCATCAAATCCAATCGGATCAGGGGATCGATCGTTGGAGTCGGGAACTGCTGGTGGCAATTGCCCGCCAGGCGAGTGACGCCATCGACAACGCCCGCCAATATTTGGAGACGGTGCGTCTTTATTCTTCAACCGATGAAGCGCTCAGCGAGCGGGCCCAACAGCTGCAGGCGATTCTCAATGCCACCCACGAGGGATTTATGATGCTTGATCGCAGCGGCCGCCTGATCATGGCCAATCCGGTAGCGGAGGAGATGCTGGACGGCCGGTCGTCAGGCGATCAAATTACCGAAACAGCCACCCGATCGCAGGTGGCGGCCCTGTTGGGTTATAGCCAGGATGAATTTGCCCTTCTGCTCGATCAGCTCCAGCAGGGTGAACCCCCGGAGCCGCGTATGCGCATCATGTCACTGACCGCCGGCAGCCGACCCCTATTTTTTGAACAGGGGGAAACACCGGTTTTGGCGTCCGATCAGGCCTTAATGGGTTGGTTGATTACCCTACGCGATGTAACGGACCAGATCGAACAGGAGACGTGGCGGGAGCAGTTTACCAACATGGTGGTTCACGATTTACGTAATCCCATAACCACTTTGTTGACCTCACTCGATACGTTAGAGCGACACCCAAACCGGCCGGTCAAGCCGGTTGTCCTGACCGGCAAACGAGTGACCCATCACATGCTGGATATGGTTGATTCGCTGATGGATATCGCTCGCATCGAAGCGGGAAAAATGATCGTCGAGGCGGAGGCGATGCGTCTGCCGGCGGTAGCCAACCGTGTGATCCAGGACATGCTGCCCCTGGCGTTTACCAAAGAGGTGGAATTGACCTTCTCTTATCCGGATGATTTACCGGCCGTGTGGGCGGACGAGGTGCTGGTGCGGCGTATTTTGGTCAACTTGCTCGATAACGCCCTCAAATTTACCTCCTCCGGCGGCCGCATAAACGGATTTTTGGGTGCGGAGCCGGCCGCAGACGCGCGGGTGGACGATGGGGTGCGCTGCACCATCATCGACACCGGCCCTGGGATTCCGGCGGCAGAACGGGATCAAATTTTTGACAGATTTGTCAAATTTGACCGGGGAGGGCGGCAGGTACGGGGCACCGGTGTTGGGCTGACGTTTTGCAAAATGGCCGTTGAGGCGCAGGGCGGCCGGATATGGGTTGATGATGCACCAGGAGGGGGCAGCTGCTTTGTTTTGACTTTACCCGGAGTACCAAGATTTGAAATTGAGTAAGTGGCCCCAGTTACTGGATAACGGTCAATCGATTTGGCGACTGATTCTGACACCGTTTTTACTCAGTCGGCTTCTAATTTTGGGGGCTGGCCTGGCGGCGGGTCGATGGGGTACGATGCGGCCGCAGGGTTGGCGCGTTTCTTCAACCATGTGGATTGATATGTGGGCTCGCTGGGACAGCGGGTTTTACCTTGATATCGCGTCCGGAGGTTATTCTTACATACCTGGTCAGATATCGAGCGTCGCTTTTTTCCCATTATATCCGCTGCTCATGCGCTGGCTGGCCTGGCAGGATTCGTCGCGAGTGAGTTTGACGATTGCCGGTTGGCTTATTTCTAACATCTCATTTCTGGGTGCACTCTATCTGTTGTATCGTTTGGTAGACCTTGATTACCAACGCCAATCTGCTCGCTTGACGATCTGGTTGCTCTGTTTTTTCCCTACGAGCTTTTTCTTTAGCGTTGTCTATACAGAAGGGCTCTTTTTGCTTTTAACTGTCGGTGCATTTTATTTTGCGCGCCGTGACCAGTGGTTGTTAGCCGGTTTGTTTGGTGGCTTGAGTTCTGCAACACGCGTTGTTGGCCTTCTTATACTGATTCCGCTGGCGATCGAAAAAATCAAGCAAAAACCCGGAAACAGCAGAGATTGGCTTTACTTTGCTTTGATGCCGCTGGGCTTTTTGGCATTTTTGATTTTTTTAAACTTCCAATTTGGCGATCCCCTAATTTTTTCTCGTATTCAGATCGCTTGGGGGAGACCCAGTTCAGTCACCGGTATTCTGGAACGATTGGCGGATCTCTTTTCCGATCCAGACCTTCTGCTCCGTGTGCAATCGGTGTGGATGGATATTTTATTCACGGGTTTGGCAGTCATAATTTTTGTTGTTGTTTTAAGGAAACAGCGTCTGAGTTACTTGATTTACACCGCTTATTCCTTAGCGGTTCCATTGAGCACCGTGTCGGTTGATTCAATGCCTCGTTATTTGATTGTGGCTTTCCCGCTGTTTATAGCCGGGGCCACCTGGCTGAATCGCTCGAGATTTTCTCGCTTTGCCGTGCCATCGGTGATTGGCATATTCGCTTTAATTCAGGCGGTGCTTGTTGCGCGATGGACTTTGTGGTTCTGGGTTGCTTAAAAGCTTTGCGATCAAATCTCCGCGCTCAGCCGCGCTACCTGGTCATCATAATGATAAATGTCCCCCGGCTGTTTGCGATTGACGCGATGATTCATAAAGTAGATCGCCAGGCGCTGTTTGGTTTTATCCTCTTTCTTACTCCGTTCCCAGGTTGCTTCCAAACCCATTGTGGCCGCATAAAACAAATCGGTCAGGCGGTCCATCAACGGCCGGAAGTAAATCGCGCCGGTTAATTCATCCATTTCGAGCACCTGTTTGATTTCGTCGACGATGCGTTCGAGCTGATGCAGCCCCTCTTTTTTGAATTCTTCCATTTTGGGATCGCTGATCGCTTCGAGCAGGGTGCGCACGTGGGCCAAAAACGGCTCATGCACCGCGTATTTTCGAGCGTCGCGCTGGACCTGCGCCATGAGTACGTTGTGTGTGCCTTCCCAATTTTCAAAGACCACATTGTCGCGCAGCAGGCGGGGGAGCACGCTAAACGACTCGATGGTGCCGTTGCCCCCCAGCAGCTCGATCGCAGTCATGATCACCTCATGGGCCAGGACGGCCGTGCGATATTTATTGAGGTTGATGGCCATGCGCAAGAATTTCTGATCGGCATCAGACGCTTTACCGGTTTCCACATCATCGATGATCTTGGCGATGCGCATCGAGCCGGCCAGCATGGCCGCGGCATCAGCACGCATCGCTGAGAGTTGGGCCTGGACGATGGGAAAGCGAACTATCGGCTGGTTGAAGGCGATCCGATTTTGGGCATAGGTCCAGGCGATCGTCAGGGCGCGGCGGGCGTGACCGGCGCAGCCAAAGGCGTTAAAGACGCGTGAGGTGTTGATGACGTGGGCCATCCCGTCTTTGAAGGTGCCTACCCGATACGCCTGGGTATTTTCAAACTGGACTTCGGCCGTGGCCAGCGAACGGGTCCCCATTTTGTCTTTGAGCCGCTTGATGTGGATGCCGTTTGGCCGGCCGTCGTCGAGCACCCGCGGCACCAGAAAAAGATCCAGACCGCGGGTCCCATCCTGTGGGTTGGCGCGGGCGGTGACCAGGGCCAAATCGGCCGTGACGTTGGAGCAAAACCATTTCTCCCCATTGAGAAACCACAGATCGGAATTGTTGTCCTCCGGGGTTGCCTGCGCGGCGTTGATGCCCACGTCTGATCCCCCCTGCACTTCGGTAAAATATTGCGCTCCCGTGTAATTTTGATCGTAATCGGGATTGAGCAGCGGCGGCAGGTAGCGCTCGCGCAAAATTTCCGGGGCGGTCTCACGCAGCACCTTGATCACCCCGGCCGTGCACGCCAGCGGGCAGTTATGACCGGCCTCTCCATTTTGAGCGGATAGATAAAAGAGGGCCAGCGCCAGCCGATTGTTTCCGGGCTGGCCGAGCAGGGTCATGATTTCTGACCCGTAGATGTACCGGCCGATTTGGTGGTAGTCGGCCGTGTAATCGACATCATTTAGGTCCTGACCGATGGCATCGCGCACCTCCAGGACCGGCAGATGGCGGTCGAGGTTGGTTTTGCGGGCCAGCGGATCGATTTCCACGGCGGCCGTGATGCCAAATTGGTACAGGCGGGGCATGATTTCGCGGTATTTCTCCGCTCCAAAATACAGTTCGAGCTTGCGCTGCAGGTCGGTATCGGCCGAGAAGTAATTTTGCGGTTGGGCGTCGAGCCATTCCTGCAGCCGGTTGCGGCCGACGGTGTCGGCCGGCAG
>JAAUYD010191404.1_pt1 | contig 13437 bp, 16 predicted proteins | sample 7278101 | NCBI WGS metagenome assembly JAAUYD01 (sample SAMN14350128, study PRJNA611818) | marine sediment metagenome | isolation source: surface marine sediment (0.6m) | place: French Polynesia: Moorea | collected 2018-08
ATGATCAGTTTCGACAGGTCTTCCGGCGTGGACAACTTTGTGACCCCCTGCCCGCGAATAGGGCCGAAACCGTTGCAAAATACAAGACTTGAAACTGTATCTTGCGGCACCTGCGCCCACGGGCCTGGCCCGATAAGGAGGATTTGGCGTCGGCAAGAGGGGGTCTGGAATTGGGATGAGGGTCGGATTTTCTTTTGCCGAAAGCATGCGGTCCTTCAGTGCGAAGACCGCGATGCGGCCGCCATGTCGCAACGTAGCCTCACGGTTTTCGCCAGCCATTCCCGACCGCACAAGCAGGCATTTCAGGCGATCAGGCTGATCGAGAGCATGGCGCCTTTCGGCCGTCGCAAGATTGAGAGGTGACTGTGGCCAGGGCTGGGACGCGAGCGTCAGAGGCGTCGGCTTTCTGTCTGGAAGCCGTCCAGAAAGCGTCGGGCACTTAGTGCTGGAATTGGCTGCGAGGTGCGCAGCCGCCACAGTGACGCGAAAATGCCACGCCTTTCGGCAACGTCCAGAAGCTGTACAGAAACCGCCGGACCGAGCACGCGGGCCATTGTGCGCCCCTTTGTGCGATCTATGCTGAGCCAGGGACGCGACCGGGGGGCATGAATGGCAGGAGAGAGGCCGGAATTGAGGCGAGGTGACACACCGATGCCCGCATACCTGACGCCTGCCATTGCGGTGCTCGCCAGCGTAGCTGCCGCGGCCGGGCTGTTCTGGGAGCCGGGTGGGGATCTTGCCGGTGGCGGGCTCTACTGGCGGGATACGGCCTTTGTTGCCGGGGCAACGCAAGGGGCCGATCTGCTGACGCTCCTCCTAATCCTCGCCCTCGGACTTTGGGTCGTGCTCCGGGCGCAGGCGGACCGCCTGGCGGCGATGATGGCACTCAATGTCTGGGTGGTCTACGTCTATGCCGGTCTGGCCTTCGGCACCGTCGCCTTCAACGAACTCTTCCCGCTCTATGTTCTGATCTTCGCGCTGTCGGGCGTAGCACTGGCCTTGTGTGGCGCCCGGTGGAGCGCTCGGTTTGGCCCGGCGCCGCAACCCCGCATCTGGCTGTCGCGATTCCTGGCGCTGAGCGGTGGGGTGACGGCCCTGGCCTGGGGGCTCTTGCTGGCGGGCGAGATGGCGGCTGGCGCCTACCCGCCGGAGACCCACTACACCAACCGCGCGACCTATGCGCTGGATCTGGGCGTGATTGTGCCGGCCTGCTTCAGCGCAGCGCTGCTGGTGAGGCGGGGACAGGCCTTGGGATACACAATGGCCGTTCCCCTTCTGATGCTGGAAGCCCTTCTGTTGCCGATGATGGTCGCGCAGACAGTGCTGCAACTGAACGCGGGGGTGGTCCTGGGACCGGAAGCGGCCATCCCGCTGGTCGGCTTCGGCGTGATCAGCGCGGCTGCCATCTGGTTTCTGTGGGCCGTTGTGGGAGAGACCGACGGGGAGTGAGGGCTGAGGGGTGCGTTCTCAATCGAAAGCACGTTGGTGATCGTTGGGCACCGGTAACAGCCTGCGCAAGGAGCGCCCGGTCACGTCGGTCGGATCTGACCGCGGCATTGCCTTCGGTGGGGATGTCGAGCGACCGGAGATGGCAGAATTCATCCCATCGCCGGTCTTCAAGTACGCTTGTAAGTGCGAGGGGGCCGTCCCCTCGCAGCGGGACAATCCCTTTCAGCCAAACATATCGGCCGTGATCCCGGCATACCAGCCGACGGATTCCTCATAGGTCTGCTTGCGCAGTGCCGCATCCTCGCCCGTCTGGCTGATGAAACCGTCGACCTTGGCAATCTTCTCGTCGGTCGCCTCGTAGGTGGCGCCGACCTTGACGCCGTCATCGGTCTCGATCAGGGACCAGCACGTGTTGGAGAACTTGGCCGGGAAGACGCGAGAGCCGGTCAGCGCGCCGCGGATCGCCATAGCCGCGACCTTGGCCTGGCTGTTGGCCGAGAAGCCGGATTTCGGCATGTCGCCCTGCAGCGCCGCGTCGCCGAGGATGTGGATGTTCTCATCCATCCGGCTTTGCATCGTCGCTGGCACGACGGGTGCCCAGTTGCCATCCGTGAGTGCTGCCTGTTCGCAGATCCGACCCGCTTTCATCGCCGGGATGACGTTGCAGGCATCGACGCTTTCGACCTCGCCATCAATGACGACTTCCATGGCGTCCGCGCGGACCTCGACATTGTCACCGCCGAAATCGGGGCCGATACGGTCGATCATGCCGGAATAATGCGTCTGCCAGCCCTCCTCGAAAAGGGCCTGCTTGGAGAACTTCTCCTTCGGGTCGACGACCAGGATCTTGGCGGTCGGGTTGTCGGCCTTGAGCATGTGGGCGACCATCGAGATCCGCTCATAGGGTCCAGGCGGGCAGCGATAGGGGTTGGGAGGGGCGACCATGGCAAAGGTGCCGCCTTCGGGCATCGCTTCGATCTGCGCTTTCAGGAGTTCCGTCTGGGAGCCTGCCTTGTAGGCGTGGGGCATGGCGTTCTGGGTCGAGAGGTCCCAACCGGGAACGGAGCCGTCGACGAAGTCGATGCCGGGGCTAAGGACGAGGCGGTCGTAGGGAACGGAGCCGCCGCCCGCGAGCGCCACTGTTCTTGCGTCCCGGTCGATGCCGGTCGCCCAGTCGTGGACCACGTTGATCCCGTAGGCCGCGGCGAGATTGCCGTAGCTGTGCCCGATCGAGGCGAGATCGCGGAAGCCGCCGAGATAGAGGTTCGAGAAGAAGCAGGTGTAGTAGGTCCGCGACGGCTCGATCAGGGTGACGTCGATGGCACCCTCGGAATCCTTGGCGATGTAGCGCGCGGCCGTCGCGCCACCGGCGCCGCCGCCAACGACCACGACGCGGGGTGTCCCTTGCGCCTGGACCATCGGCGCGGCGAGGCTGGTAGCGGCGGTGGCCGCGAGGAAGGTCCGTCTGTTCAGTTTCATTGTTACTCTCCCTTACTGTTCCGGTGTCAGGTCCGCGAAGTAGGCAGCCAGGGCTGCGATCTCTTCGTCCGAGAGGCGGCCGGCCATCATCTGCATGACCGGGTGCGGACGCCGTTTGGTTTTGTAAGCGTGCATGGCGATGACGAAGTCTTCGGTCGGCCATTGGGTGATGGACGGAATGCCCTCGCTGGTGCCGTCGGCGCGGTGGCAGGTCGTGCATTCGCTGGAGAGGTATTCGCCGTATTCCGGATCGCCCTGGATGGCGAGGATCGCCGGGTCGAGATCATGGTCCGTGCCGGTCGCGGTGGGCTCGGCCTCCGGGATGTCGGAGGGGTTGTCGGAATAGGTGCGCAGGAACGCGATGACCGCGGCGCGGTCAATGGGATCGGCAAAGCCGCGGAAGCTCATCCGGGTGCCGGAGACGAGGGATTTGGGGTTCTCGATATAGGCATCGAGGCTGTCCGCCGTCCAGACGAGGCCGTCAGCACCGGCACGGGTGAGGCCGGGGGAGTAGGCGAAGCCTTCGATGGCGCCGGCCTTGCGGCCGAAGATGCCGTTCAGATGCGGGCCGACGCGGTTGCGGGCCTCAGCACCCACCTGATGGCAGCCCTTGCACTTTGCCCAGAGCTCCGCGCCCCGCTCGGCATCGCCGATGGGATCGGCCGCCTGAAGCGGGCTGGCGAGGAGGAGGAGGGCGAGAAGGACACGCATCGGGCTAGTTCGTCTGCGCCGCGAGATAGGCGATGATGTCGGCGCGATCAGCCGCATCGGGCAAGCCGCGGAAGGCGCGGTGCGTGCGCGGGATCAGGCCGCGTGGATCTTCGAGGAAGGCGTCTAGGGTCGCCTCGTTCCAGACGAGGCCATCCTCGCCCGCGGCAATCATCGCGGCCGAGAAGCGCGCGCCTTCGAGTGTGCCGGCGGTCCGGCCGAGGATATCGTTCAGATGCGGGCCGGCGCGGTTGCCGGCATCGGGACCGACCTCGTGGCAGCCGACGCAGCGGCGGTAGAGTTCCTCGCCCCGTGCAGGATCAGCCGCAAGCGCCGGGGCGGCACTGAGGCTGGCGACGAGTGCCGCGGCCAAGATGCTGTGTCTCATGTCCGGAGCGCTGCGGCGTCGGTCGTAACTCTGGCCCCCGGCGGCGCAGGCGGCGAGAAGGCGTTTGAGCGGGGTCATGTCATCCTCCCTTTTCCATATGCGCGGCCTTGGCGGCTGTCTTGATGTTGGCCGCGTCCCGGGTCGGGGCGCGGCGGCTGGGTTACTGTTCGAAGGTCGAGAGATAGGCGATCAGCGCCTCCATATCGTCAGCGTCGGAGATGCCGCGGAAGCTCATCCTCGTGCCGCGGATATAGGTGCGGGGATTGGCGAGGAACTCGGCCATAGTCTCGGGCGTCCAGACAAGGCCATTCTCGGCCGCTTCCAGAAGCGGGCGGGAATAGCGGAACCCCTCGACTGTGCCGGCCGCGCGGCCCAAGATGCCGTTCAGGATCGGGCCGGAGCGGTTCTTGGCGCCGTCCCCGACCTGGTGGCAGGCCATGCACTGGCGGAAGACGCCTTCGCCGGCCTCAACGAGCGCCGGATCCGGAGCCGCGGCCGCGACGACGGTCTCCGCAACGGGCTCGGCCGTGGCGGCATCATCCTCGCTTTCCGGCGTCACATCGAGGACGCGGGCCCGCATGGTGATCTCGACACTCTCTTTGCAGTTCTCCATGCAGGGCGCTTCAGAGAGGCTGGCAAGCTCCATCTCGGCCCGGTCATCCATGAAGAAGCCCTCTTCGTTGGGCAGCCGGACCTCGGCGAAATTCTCATGCGAGAGCTCGAACTCCTCATCATCGACGAGGTCGTTGAGGTAGAGGATATAGGCCGTCAGCGCATAGACCTCGTCATCGGAGAGCGACTGGGCGTTGCCGAAGGGCATGGCGCGGTGGACATAGTCCCAGACGGTCGAAGTGTAGGGCCAGTAGGAGCCTACGGTCTTGACCGGATCCTCGCTGTCGAGCGAGCCCTGCCCACCGGCAATCACCGGCCAGCGGTCGACCGCCTCGCCGAAATCGCCATGGCAGACGGCGCATTGATCGGTGAAGACCTCCTCGCCCATCGCGACCGTGCCGCGGCCTTCAGGCAAGCCCTGGCCGTCGGGGCGGATATCAATGTCCCAGGCCGCGATCTCGGCCGGTGTGGCCGGGCGGCCGAGGCCAAGCCCATCGCCCAGCGCGGGCGAGGCGATCAGCAGGGTGGCGGCGGCAAGCTCAAGAAATCTCGACATTCTCGGCGATCCCTTTCTCGTTCACGGCCCAGGTCTGGATACCATTGTTGTGATAGATCGAATTGACGCCGCGCAATTCGCGGAGGCGGTCCTTGGTCGGCTGAACGTACCCGGTGCTGTCATGCGCCCGGCTTTGCAGGAGCAGCGGGCGGCCGTCCCAGTCGAATTCGTAATAGAAGCGGTGAAGCGACTTGTTGAGCGAGGGGCCGGACATCCGCGCCTGGTGCCAGTTGATCCCCCCATCGAGCGTGACATCGACGCGGGGGATGGTGCCCCGCCCGGACCAGGCGACACCGGAGAGGACAGTGTGGCCGGGACCATGCGCGATCGGTGCCTGCGGAGACGGGTTGGTGATCACGGATTTGGCATCCATCTCCCACGTGAAGCGGCGGGCGGTGCCATCTTCGAGAAGGTCGGTGTATTTCGACGTCTCCTCGCGGTGGTGCCAGGGTTCGTCGCCGACCTCGATCCGGCGGAGCCATTTGACCCACATGTTGCCCTCCCAGCCCGGCACGACGAGGCGGACCGGGTAGCCCTGTTCGGGGCGGAGCGCCTCGCCGTTCATTTTGAAGGCAACGAGGCAGTCGTCGAGCGCTTTTTCGAGCGGGATCGAGCGGGTCATGGCGGAGGCATCGGCCCCTTCGGGCAGGATCCATTTGCCGGCGGTCTTGACGCCCGCTTCCTCCAGGATCAGGCGGAGGGGCACGCCCGTATACATGACATTGTGGATCATGCCGTGGGTGAACTGGCAGCCATTGAGCTGCGCGCCCCGCCATTCCATGCCCGAATTGGCCGCGCATTCGAGGAAATAGGCGTGGTTCTCGCGCGGGAAGCGCATCAGGTCCTGCAGCGTGAAGACGAGCGGCGTGTCGACCAGCCCGTTGATCATCAGCCGGTAGGAGCCGGGGTCAAGCTCCGCAATGCCTGCATGGTGACGCTCGAAGCAGAGACCGTTGGGGGTGATGATCCCCTCCAACTCGTGCAGGGGCGTGAAGTTGACGGAACTGACCGGATCGGCGGTCAGCCAGGGGACGTTCTTGCGGACGACATGAGCCTCATGCTCGCTAGGTGTGCCGTAGGGCCGGGCATCGACGCCGTCGCCATTGTATTGGGTCCATGGCTGGATCTCGGTGATGGCCGGGTCATCGGCGGCAGCCTGTCCGGCGAGCGCCGCGGTGCCGCCTGCCAAGAGCGAGGTGCGCAGGAAGTCGCGGCGGGTGGTGTCTTTCGGATCGTCGGTCATCGCTTCTCTCCTGACGGGGGCGTCATGCGCCCACCACGTTCACGCTGGTGTTCTGGTCGAGCCGGATGGTGCCGTGGCGGCGGATATGCGCCTCGACCACCTCCCAGATGGGCGGGCCTTCGGTGCCCTCGTTGACGCTGGCCCAACCGGCGACGGTGTAGGTGCGGGCCGGGTCGATGGCCTCGCCCGTCTTCAGGAGCGTCATCTCGCTGATGCGGCTGCCTTGCGGTTTGGCGATGTCGATCCGGTAGCCCATGCCGCCGACGCGGACCATGTCGCCGCCCTGCTGGTAGTAGGGATCGGGGTTGAAGAGGTTGTCGGCCACGTCTTCGAGGACGGTGTGCAGGAACTCCCCCGTCATCTCGGTCCGGTAGGCATTGGGGTAGCTCATGGAGGTCACGTTGAAGATGTCTTCGCGGGTGATGTTCTGCCCCGGGATCAGCGAGGCACCCCAGCGGAAGCCGGGCGAGAGGGCGATGTCGGCCTCGCGCTCTTCCAGCAGCGCATTGCAAATCAGGTCGTCCCAGGTGCCGTTGAAATTGCCGCGCCGGTAGAGCGTGCTTTCGGTCTGGCCGATGACCTCGGCCATCTCGTCGGCGTAAGGCGCGCGTTCCTGGGCGATCCGGATGGTCATCTCGGGGTCGGGTGTGATGACGTCGGAGAAGATCGGGATCAGCTTGTGGGTGAAGCCCTTGACCTCCTTGCCGCGCACATCGAGGTCGAGGCGGGTGACAAACTTGCCATGGCTGCCAGACGCGATGAGGAGGGTGTTGCCGACGATCACGGGTTCGGGCAGCGCGTCATGGGTGTGGCCGGTCAGGATGACGTCGATGCCGGGCACGTTGCCCGCCAGTTTCTGGTCGACGTCGAAGCCATTGTGCGAGAGGAGGACGACGAGATCGGCGCCGGCATCGCGGACCTCCTGCACCACCTCGGCCATATTCTCCTGGCGGACGCCGAAGCTGAGGTCGGGGAACATCCATTTCGGGTTGGCGATCGGCATGTAGGGGAAGGCCTGGCCGATGACGGCGATCTGAACCCCGCCGCGCTCAAACATCCGGTAGGGTTCGAAGGCGCGCTCGTCCCATTCGGTGTCGAAGATGTTGGCGCCGAGGAAGGGGAAGGGCAGCGCCTCGACAATCTCCATCACGCGGTCGATGCCGAGGGTAAACTCCCAGTGGCTGGTCATTGCCTCAACACCAAGGGCGGTCATGGCGTTGACCATGTCCTGGCCGTTGGTCTTGAGGGCGGTGTAGCTGCCCTGCCAGGTGTCGCCGCCATCGAGCAGCAGTGCCTCAGGCCGGTCGGCGCGGATGGCGTTGACGACGGTTGCGATCCGGTCGATGCCGCCGACCCGGCCATAGGCGGCGGCGAGCGCTTCGAAATCGGTATCGGACAGCGCATAGGCCGCGGCTGAGCCATCCTCGATCCCGTACATCCGCCGGTAGTCGGCACCGGTGATGTGGGGCGGTTTGCCCTTCGCATCGCCGACGCCGATATTGATCGAGGGCTCGCGGAAGTAGACGGGCATCAGTTGCGCGTGGATGTCGGTGATGTGGATGAGAGAGACATTGCCCGTCGTCTCGAACCGCAGAAGGTCGTCCTGGGTCAGTTGCTGCTGGGCTGCGACGCGCGCCCAGTTGCCGAAGCCGCCCGCCCCGTAGAGGGCGGCCGCTGCCATGCCGGTTTGCAGGAAATCACGCCGCGAATGCATCTGTTTCTCCCTATCCGGGACACGCGTGTCCCCTGCCCTCACCGGCCGGGCGCCGGTGAGGGTGTCGGTCTCAAATTGTCAAAGCGCCTACTGGCGGACGGCCGGGGTTTCGACCGAGAGGCCCTGCCCCCGCGAGGCGACGTAAAGCTCCAGCGCGCGGAACATGTCGGACCCCTCGTCAAAGGTCTCGGCCCGCGTGTCGCGGATACAGCCGCGGAACCGGTTGTGCTGCGAGATCAGTTTGGCCTGCTTCAGGCGGTAGGTCGGAAAGCCGTTGGTGTGACCTTGGCTCAGATGGTCGGCGCGGATCATGTTGCCGTAATTGTCCTCGTGACAATTGGCGCAGGAGAGTTCCAGTTGCCCGTAGCGGGTGTAGTACATCTCGCGGCCCTGCTCCCACCATTCGGCCGCCGGGCCGTCGATGGCGACATTCATGGGCATGCCGCGGGACTGGTGGGCGATCAGCGCGACCATGCCCTGCATATTGGCGCCCGACCATTTCCAGGCATCGGCCTGCATCCGCTCGGTCCGGCAGTTGTTGACGTAGTCTTCCATCGACCAGAGCGTGCCCGCGTCCTCGTTATACTTGGGCATCTGGGTACGCAGGCCCGTGAAGCCTTCGACATCGCCGTGGCAGGAGGCGCAGCTTTCGCCGGCCTCCCCCTCGACCGTGTTGTAGGCATCCATCGCGGCATCGACGAAGATCATGCCCGGATTGTCGAAATCATCCATCTGGAGCGCCTGCGTCTCCGTCGTGCGGAAGAGCCAGCCCGAGAGGACCTCGCCCAGCCCCTCGACATGGGGCGCGGCCTCGGCCCGGATGGTCATCTCAAGCTCGTCATTGATGATGAGATTGGCATCCTCGTCGGCCAGGGCGACTGTGCCGAGCGCGAGGAGTGCGGCGGCGATCGTTATTGTTTTCATTGGCTTATCCTCCCTGTAGGCGCACGGGTTACGCGACTTCGACCGCCTTTTCCTCGGTGTAGACGGAACCGTCATCATCATACCATGTGAAGACAAAGCTTCCGGCCTCGGGCACGACGGCCTCGAACTGGAAGTAAGGGTTGGTCGAGATCGCGGGGTCCATCGCAACGTCGATCACGTTCTGCCCGTTGAAGTCACAGGTGAAGCGGTTGATGATCGAGCGCGGGATGACATTGCCCTCGCGATCCTTGCGCTGACCCGATTCCATCGGGTGGCTGATCAGGGTCTTCAGCGTCACGACCTCGCCCGGAGAGGCGGTTTTCGGGGCTTTGACGCGGGGTTTTACATTCTCTGCCATGTCTCTACTCCCTTAGCCGCCGCAGCCGCCGATAGTGACCTTCACGGTCTTGGCGGTGCGCATGAAGCTGCCGTCTTCCATCTGGGCGACGGCGATGACGTTCTGGGTCTTGGCCAGCCGGATGCGGGTCGAGGCGCTGCGGGATCCGGCGAGCGGGCCGAAATTGAAGGTCACCACCTCAGCCTCCGGGTTGCCCTCGGCGAAGATCGCGATGGAGGTCGCACCCTCGGCGCTGACCTCGACGGGCACGGTGTTCCCGTTCTCCGCAATCTCGGGCACGGTCAGGTCAATGCCGCCATCGCCGATATCGGCGCCGCCCGTGAAGGCTTCGAGCGCTTCGGGCAGCTGGGCCGCACGGCCTGCCATGGGCGTGAGGCCCGCGGCGGCAATGGCGCCGAGCCCGATCTGCATGATGTGTCGTCTTGAGAGGGTCATAAATTGGCTCCTGGCTGTCTCTCTCACTCTTCCTTGAGTGTCATCAGGAAGGCGACCACGTCCTCGATCTGTTGCGCGGTCAGAAGGGGCGGCAGGTCTGCGGGTGCCGCTTTGCCCGTATACGCGTCGCCCGGGCGGACGAAGCCGGATGTCTTGTAGAAGGACGGCATCATCGTGCCGTCGAACATCATCTTGGCATTGGCCACGATGCCGCGAAGCTCAGCCTCGCTCCAGCGATCGGCGGCACCGTCGAGGATCGGGCCGACCTCACCATGGAAAGGCAACTCCTTCAGCGCTGAGACCTCGTGGCAGGCAATACAGTTGCCCGAGCCCTTGTTCATAATCTCTGCTCCGGCGGCGGGATCGCCAGGCGTGCCGGTCAGCGAGGCTTTGATGGCGCCTTCGACATACTCGACATCCTGCGGTGCGATTTCCTCTGCCCCGGCAGCCAGACCGACGGTGATCGTCAGCGCGGCCAGTACTGGCACTCGTCTCATGCAATCCTCCCGAGACTTTCTTGTTTTGATCAAAGCGTAACCGCACAAATTGGATTCTGTCCAGAACAAATCATCACTGACGAATGCGTTCATGCGATGATATGTTTATTCGTTCGCCGCCCCACCCGTCTGCTCGGCAAAGCGCCGGGCGTGGTAGCGCTGGAAGCTCTCGTCGCCGGCATAGCCCTCTTCCAGAACCCAGGTGAGCATGTTGAGGGTTGTCCATTTGCCGAACGCACCCGGCATTGTTGCCACGGCCGCGGCATGGGCCGGCTGACTTTCGTCAATCTCGCCCGGGAAAAACATCATGGTCGGCGTGAAGAGCGCGCCCCATTTGCGAACCATGTCCTTCTCGGACCGTGTGTCACCGTCGAAATCCGTGACTTCGATATCGCCGAACATGTTGATCTGGACGACGAAGTAGCTGTCGTTGAGGAGGGCGTCGATCTCGGCATCGGGAAAGACCTCTTCATGCATCTTGGTGCAATAGATGCAGCCCCGCTGTTCGATCAGCACAGCGAGGCGCTTGCCCTGCGCCTTTGCCTCCTCCAGATCCTCGGCCAGATCCTTGAACGTGTCCTGCATCCAGGGCGCCTTGTGGAGACCGTCATCGCCGAGCTCGGCCGCGTGGGCCGCGAAGGTGAGTGTTATGAGTGCAAGTGCCAGTCTGAGCATGTGATCCCTCCCCAGGGCTTAGCGGAGGACGCCGATATCGGGTCCGTATCTGAGCATCAGATCCGCGATGATGTTGATGGTGTCGGTGGCAATGAGAATGGCGAAGAGGATGAGGAACGCGCCCATGATCTTCTCCATCAGGCCGAGGCGGCTGCGCATGGCCCCGGCGAGGCGCATGAAGGGCCCGACGAAGAGGGCTGCGAGGACGAAGGGGGCTGTCATCGCGGCGCCGTAGACGAAGAGGAGGCGCGCGCCCTCAGCGGCTGATTCCTCGGCGGCTGCGGTGAAGAGGATGGCGGCCAGGATCGGGCCGACGCAGGGGGTCCAGCCGAAGGCGAAGGCGAGGCCGATGACGTAGGAGCCGAGGATCGACCAGTTGGCGGCGCCCGCCTCGACCCGGAGTTGGCGGTAGAGAAGGCCGATGCGGATCACACCCAGAAAGTGCAGCCCCATCAGGGCGATGATCGCTGCGGCGATGTATTTCAGGATATCGAACCAGTCGCGGACGATTTGGCCGAATGTCGTGGCGGCGGCGCCAAGTCCCATGAAGATCGTGATCACCCCTGCGGCGAAGAACAACGCGCTGAGGACCGCGCGGCCCCGGACCGCCGCACTGATCGTGCCCCCTTCGGCAACGCTATGGACGGAGACGCCCGCCATATAGCTGAGATAGAAGGGCACGATCGGCAGCACACAGGGCGAGAAGAAGGACAAAAGCCCTGCCAGTGCGGCCGATGAGGTCGTGATATCGAGCATATGCCAAAACTCTGCCTTGTCGTATAAACACATTCGCAGTAAATTGTATGATTATGCAATACCGAAGCTTCGCAATTCTGATGGCGCTTTGCCTCCTCGCCCTGCCCGCCCGCGCGGCGGAGCTGGTGATGTTCGACGAGCCCGGCTGCGTCTGGTGCGCAGCCTGGGAGCGGGAGGTGGGCGAGATCTATCCGAAGACCGAGGAAGGGCGCGAGGCGCCGCTTCGCCGGGTGGGCCTGCGCGATCCGCGGCCCGAGGATCTGACTTTTATCAAGGCGGTGCGCTTCACGCCGACCTTTGTTCTGATTGAGGATGGGACCGAGATCGGACGGATCGAGGGCTATCCGGGAGACGCATTTTTTTGGGGGTTGCTCGGCCAGATGCTGGACCGGCTGCCAAATGAGGGGGGATGACATGAAGTGGATTGCCGGAGTTTTGATCGCAGGCTTTGCCGGAGCGGCCGTGGCGGAGGATGATGCCTTCGTCACCTTCCAGAGCCTGAAGCCGGAAGTGGCGCTGGAGCTGGCGCAGGCGGCCCTTGAGGACTGTCGGGCTGCGGGCTTTCAGGTGGGTGTCGCGGTCGTTGACCGGTTCGGACTGCCGCAGGTCTTTCTGCGGGATCGGTTCGCCGGGCCGCATGTGCATGAGACGGCCATTCGGAAGGGCTGGACGGCGGTCAGTTTCCGCACCGATACGCTTGCACTGGATGATCTGACCCAGCCCGGGCAGAGCCCTGCAGCGATTCGCGAGCTGAGCCAGGCCCTGCCCTTGGGCGGCGGTGTGCCTGTTGAAGCGGCAGGATCGATCGTTGCGGGGATCGGTGTCTCGGGCGCGCCGTCGCCAGAGGCCGACGATACTTGCGCCCGTGCCGGAATTGCCGCTATCGAAGACCAGATTGCTTTCTGAGTAAACCAGATGGATGGCGCCATGGCCCTTCCCGTTCTGTCCGAGGATGTCTCGGAAGAGGAACTTGACAAGATTGTCGCAAACGCGACGAAAGCGGCGGATTTCCTGAAAGCCCTTGGCCAGGAGAGCCGCCTCTTGATCCTGTGTCACCTGCTGACGGGTGAGAAATCCGTAACAGAGATCGAGCAGTTTCTGTCGGCCCGGCAGGCGGCCGTCTCTCAGCAATTGGCGCGGCTGCGCCTGCAGGGGCTGGTCAAGACGCGGCGCGAGGGCAAGGCCATCTACTACAGCTTGACGGATGACAAGCCCCGTCAAATAATCGAAGTCGTCTACGAGATGTTCTGCAAAGACGACGCCGCAAGCTAAGACAACCAAAGGGCGGCGACCCTGGGGAGGGATCGCATGGACATGCTGAGCGACGGTCAGGCGGCAGCCCTGGCCGGCCTTTTCGGTGGTGTGCTTCTGGGCCTTGCGGCGCGGATGGGGCGGTTCTGCACGCTGGGCGCCATCGAAGACTTTCTTTATGGCGAGGACGATCTGCGGCTCCGGATGTGGGGGCTGGCACTGGCCTTGTCCATTGTCGGCACGTTCGGGCTGGTTGCGGCAGGGTTCCTGGTGCCCGCGGAGACACTGTATCTCTCCCAGGCCTGGAACCCGCTGGCGAGTGTCACGGGCGGGCTGATGTTCGGCTATGGCATGGCGCTGGCCGGCAATTGCGGCTATGGCGCGCTCGCCCG